>Ga0187774_10000283_pt1 | contig 17064 bp, 16 predicted proteins | sample 0216_BV02_MP05_2_FD_133152 | JGI IMG/M metagenome (GOLD analysis project Ga0187774, IMG submission 133152) | Tropical peat soil microbial communities from peatlands in Department of Meta, Colombia - 0216_BV02_MP05_20_MG | ecosystem: Environmental > Terrestrial > Soil > Wetlands > Peat | place... | reverse complement strand
TCCAGGCCATCGGCGGCGTGAACGAGAAGATCGAGGGTTTCTTCGACGTCTGCCGAGCACGCGGCCTGACCGGCGATCAGGGCGTATTGATCCCCGCGGCCAACGTCAAGCATCTGATGCTGCGCCACGACGTCGTCGAGGCCTGCGCCCAGGGAAAATTCCACGTCTACCCGGTGCGCACCGTGGATGAAGGCATCGAGCTGCTCACCGGGCTGCCCGCCGGCGAACGCGATGCCGAGGGCCTGTTCCCGGACAACACCATCAACCAGCGCGTGGAAGTCAAATTGCTGGTGTTCGCGGAGCAGGCGCGCGCTTTCGGCGCGCCGCCCGAAGCCGCAAAAGAGGACGAGTGAACTCCCCCCGGCCACCCGACGCGACTATCCGGCGTATCCTGGTCGCGCTGGATGCCTCGATATCCGGTCTTTCGGCGCTGGAGGCGGCGGTGACGCTGGCCTCCCGTCTGGAGGCGGATTTGATTGGACTCTTCGTCGAAGACGCCGACTTGTTGAAACTGGCGGCGCTTCCATTCGCGCGCGAAGTCGGTTTTCCTTCCGCCAGCCGGCGCCGCCTCGGCAGCGCCGAAATGGAACGCTCGCTGCGCGCCCAGGCTTCACGGGCGGAGGCGGCCTTGATCGCTGCCGCCGAACGGCAGAGCGTGCGCTGTTCCTTTCGGGTTGTTCGCGGGCAAGTCACGGAACGGGTGCTCGAGGCCGCGACCGAAGTCGATCTGCTTGCCGTGGGCAGGGCTCAGGCGCAGGCATGGCGCGCGGGCTCCACGGCGCACGTGATCGTCGGCGCCGCCTCGCGCTCGGTGCTGCTGCTGTCTCCCGGCGCGCCTGTCCGCCCGCCGGTGGCGGTCGTTTACGACGGCTCTGCTGAATCGGCGCGGGCGCTGTTGCTGGCGCAGCGCGTGGTTCAGCCGGAAAGCAATACCTTGACGATCATGGTCATCGCTGCCGACGCCAACAATGCTTCACGCCTGCGGAAACAGGCTTCCGGTCTGCTGGAAGGAAGAGGGTTTACGGCAGTTTATATTACGGTATTGGACGCCGACGCTTCCGGTATTGGACAGACGGCACGCCGCCTGGGCGTCGGCACGTTAGTGCTGGCAGCCGATCTGCGGCTGAAGCCAGCCGCGTTGGAGGAACTGCTGATGCGCCTCGATTGCGCGGTGATTCTGGTTCGCTGATGCGATCGCGCGCGCATTGATGTCAGGTCGGTACCGGCAAGCTGATGGATGTTCGAGATAAATTTTCACACGACAACGCCGGCTTAGTGCTGGCCCTCAGCGGCGGCGGCGCCGCTGGCATTGCACATATCGGCGTGCTGCAAGTGCTCGAAGAGAACGCGATTCCCGTGCGTGCCGTGGTCGGCACCAGCATCGGCGCGGAAATCGGCGCGTTTATCGCGAGCGGCATGGCGGTTGCCGAGCTCGCCGATCTCGCCACCGCCTTCGACTGGAAACAGACATTGCAGCTCTTCATGCCGGACCTGCCGACCGGCGGGCTGGTGTCCGGCAGGAAAATCATGGATTTCCTTAACACCAGACTCGGCATCCACCGCATCGAGGACCTCGCCATCGGATACGCCGCGGTCGCCGCTGACTTGGAAACCGGCGAGCAGGTGGTGCTCGACTGCGACGGGCTGGTGGACGCGGTGCGCGCGAGTATTTCAATTCCAGGGCTGATCGCGCCGCATCGCCTCGGCAATCGCTTGCTGGTGGACGGCGGCGTGCTCAATCCGGTGCCGTTCGATGTCGCGCGCGAACGCTTCGGCGGGCCGGTGCTGGCGGTGGCAGTACACGGCGCCGCGCGCCGGGTCGCGCGGCGCCAACTTCCGCCGCGTTCGCGGCAATGGCCGCAACACGTGCGGCAGTTGTTGCGGCAACCGTGGATGATGCGTGCCAAGGGGCTTGAGTCGTGGCTGGAAGTGCAGCTCGAAAAATATCAGAAGCGGAGCAGTGCAAAATCGGCGTGGACTGCGCGCCGGGTGCTGGATCAGGTGATGATCCTCACCCAGGCGGAGATCGTGCGCCTGCGCGCCGCGACCAACCCACCCGATCTCATGCTGCTGCCGGCGGTCGGCCGCATCGGTCGGTTGGAGTTCTATCGTGGGCGCGAGGCGATTGCCGCCGGCCGCGCGGCGGCGCGGGAGCGGCTCGCGGAGATCCTGACTCTCCTCGCGGCGGCAAAATCTGCGCGGAACGGCGCGCGCCAATCGTGATTATCGCGGTCCTGACGCGACGGCGAAACAACCGCCCTACACCTATTTAGCGCTCCCTTATGGTCCGGCGTCGGTCGTCAATTGCCGTATCGTCGGAATGCGTTTCGTACGATGAAAATATGTGTATTTGTCACATACTCGCCCGTACGCGGGTCTTAGGCTACATCTGCCAGATTTCCTGGCCGAGAGTAGAGAACAAAAAAGCATATTTCCTGACCAGTGGAGGAGCAACGATGAAGATTTTGCATGCGTTGTTGGGGCGTGTTTCGAAGCGTTATGGCTGGAGAAAAGTAGTTCTGTCGGCGGTATTGTTGGTGAGCGGCGTGACCGGCGGTACCGTTCTGCTCACGGCCTGCGACCTGGGCGTTCCGCTGCAGATCCTGTGGACCAACGACACCCACGGGTTTTTCCTGCCCGTTTACCACGCCGAATACAGTGAAATCGATTCCTACCCCCAGACGGCCGCGACCGAAGGCAAGGTCGGCGGCTACGCGCAGATCGCCGGACTGGTCAAGAAGCTGAAAGAAGGGGTCTGGGAAAATAGCACGCTGTTCGTGGACGCTGGCGATACCTTTGATGGATCGCCGGTGGCGCAAATGACCCGCGGTAAGGCCGTCATTCCGGTGCTGAACGCCATGGGCTATGACGCGTGGACGCCCGGGAACCGGGATTTTGCCTGGCCCAAGGCCGATTTCCTGGCGGTCACCAGCCAGCTCAACTTTCCCATGGTGTGCGCGAATCTGCAGGACGCCGCCACCGGTCAGTTCGTTTTCCCGCGGTACCTCATCAAGCAGGTGGGCGGCCTGAAGGTCGCCATCATCGGTTTGACCAGTACGGCGGGCGGCGGGGCGGGATTTCAGCTCCTCGGGGGCGGTATTCCTGGGTCCTTCGCCATCGAAGACAATATCTCGGCCCTGGCGGCCGATATCCGCACCCAGGAGAATCCCGATCTCGTGGTCGTGCTTTCGCACATGGGTTTTTATCAGGATCAGAAATTCGCCTCGCGCTCGACCGGCATCGACGTGATCGTCGGCGCGCATACGCATCATAATGTATACACGGCCCCGGTCGTCGCCAACGCCGACGGCAGTCGGAACGTGATCGTGGTGCAGGCCGGCTCGCACGGAAAATTTCTGGGCAAACTCATCTTGTGGGTGAAGGATCACAAGGTGGTTAATTTCGATAATGAGTTGATTCGGGTTTCGACCAAGAACCTGGAGAAGCTGCATGTGACACCGGATCCCACGGTGGAAGCCCTGGCAGAGCAGGCCTATGCTCCGTTCAAGGCGATGCTGGATCAGGTGATCGGCTACACCGACACTGTGCTTGAACGCCGCGGCGACACGCAAAGCACCATGACCAACTTCCTGACCGACGCGCTGGCCGAGCGATACGGCGTCGATGGAGCGCGGTTTCCCGGAATTCGTTATGGTTCGTCGATCATCCCGGGACCGATCACGGTGGGCGACGTGTGGAATATTGTCTCGCCGAATTTCGGTAATAACGGCGTGTATGTATTTACGCAGACGGGAGCTCAGATTCTGGCGACACTCAATGGCGGTCTGAACCCGGAATACGGTACGGATCCCTATAATTGGAACGGCGGTGACGTGTTTCGGTTTAACGGCCGCGTAAAGTACACCTTCACGGTGAACGCGCCTGATAATCAGCATTTGGGAGACGTGTCGGTGACGACCGCAGGCGGCCAAACGGTGCAGTTGATGAGTGGTGGCGTGACGGTGCCGGCAAACCTTGCAAGGGCATTCACCTTCGCCTCCACGATGGGGACCCCGGCGCAACAGGTGCCCAACGTCACGGCGGTCGATGAGATCGTCGCGTATATACAGAGCAAGGGTACGATTTCACCCAAGATCGACGACAGGACGGTGCAACTCGATAGCGCGCCGACCAACGTCACAGACATCTATTGATTTTCTTTATTGATTAATCTGCACTGGAGTCCCCGGATGTTCATGTCCGGGGACTCTGTTTCTGCCGATGTGTGAAGCCCGCATGCAAACACGCGACAGGGCGGGAAATCGCCCCCGGACGTCGGGATTGACCGCGTCCCCGCCATGCCGCAGTCCCGAGATTTCGCCGAAACCAGCCGGTTGCGATTCGGCCGGCATCGGCAAGGCCCGCAAGTCTCTCGCGCCGGCTTCCTCCAGGAAGACCCGCCATCGGCTGCACCGCTTGGCGTCTCTGCTTGTTGCACTCCTGTGCGCCGGCTTCCTGGCCGCAAGTCCCCCGGCGGCCGCGCACGCACGCATCGGCTCGGTGAGCCACGCTGTCGTCACCGTAACCGGTGACACGATCGATTATTATCTGGACCTGCCGCCACCGGTATTATCGTTGCTGCACGACAACATCGGCGATGACCCCAACGAGCTGACCGATTATTTTCGGACCGAGCTGCGGGTGACCACCTGGGACAGCGATTGCCCGCTCACGCGTCTGAAACCCTCCCCGCCGCTGCCGAGCGGGAACAGGATATTCGAGCTGCTGTTTCAATGTCCCCGGCCGATCGCCGATTTAACGATCAACTCTTCGTTATTCCTCGATCTGGATGAATCCCATACACAGTTCGCGCGCCTGGCGCCCCCAGACAGCCCCAAGGCCGTCCTGCACGAGGCGGTCCTGACCGCGTCCAACGAGGTGTTTCATGTCGCCGACGTCAGGACGGGGGGATCGGCCTCGTTCGAGCGCGCCTGGGCGTTTCTCATGCTCGGGATCGAACACCTTTTGACCGGATACGATCACATTCTGTTCCTGCTCACGGTGGTGGTGGGCATCTCCTTCATCGAGTCTCTGAAGGCGGTGACCTCGTTCACGCTGGCGCACAGCATCACCATGGCCCTGGGCTTCCTGGGGGCGGTGTCGCTCCCGGACAGCGTCGTGGAACCCCTGATCGCCGCCACCGTGATCTACGTGGCTTTCGAGAACGTCATGCGCGCCAACATCCGCCGGCGCTGGATGTGGACCTTTTTCTTCGGGTTGATTCACGGATTGGGCTTCGTCGGCGCGCTGAAGCAGATCACCGTCTCCCGCCAGGAGCTGGTGCTGTCGCTCGCCTCGTTCAACGTCGGCATCGAACTCGGCCAGCTGATGATCCTCGCCCTCGCCGTCCTGGCGCTGCGCTACGTCCGGGGGTTTCCCTGGTTCTCCGCGTTCAATCGCAGCTTCTCCGCCGGCGTCGGTCTGCTGGGGTTCGTGTGGCTGGGTCAGCGTATATTGGCCGCCTGAACGGATTTCCATGAAAGCATAAGAGAGAGCGCGGTGTGCCGATAAGATCGCGACAGGTGCTGGCGTCCGTGATGATGTTATGGGGGTTCTTCCTGCCGGCACACGATGTGCGCGCCATGAGTCTCGACCAGATGAAGGCACTGGCGGGGACCGGGCTGCTCGGCCTGCGGGTCGACGAGGTGTTTCATCGTTGCGGACTTCCTGCAGCCATTGCCGATTCGGCGGACAGCGCGCATAAGAAGCGCCCGGTACGTTGGGGAGACGTGTCGATGGCGCTGTCTTCGATGGACTGGGACCTGCTGTATGGGCGGCAACACGCGGATGCCCGCAAACCTGACTGGGCAAACGCCGGTCCGGCAGGCGGCCCGTGCCTGTCGGATCTGTCGGAGCTCGTAGTGCACGCCAAGGGCGAAAGGGGCGTTCTTTCAGTGAGGAAGCGCGCGGACAAGCAAGGCTATGTGACAACTTACCAGGTGCCCGACAACCCCTATGCCGCGCACCAGGTCGTTGAAGTCACCGGGCGTTGGATGGCGGCTATGGCGGTTTCGGGATTGCACGAACGGTACGGGAAGCCGGATGAAATTCTCAGCGACCGCGGCCGGCAAATCCATCGCTACTGGGTGGTCGAGAAAAACAATCAACAAATGCCGATTTCGCTGCATGCAGTCGATTTTGAAATCGACGCCGGCGGAAAAACCACCGCGAGGTACGTTGTCCAGTCTGACGGCATCGAGTTCGTGCAACAAAAGCTGGACGCGCTGCTGCGGCAATGGGAGAAGGATTACGTGCTCGATTGAGCCGCCGGGAACAGGTCGGCCAAGATCAAACGGACCACATCGCTGTAGCCCCGCGATTGGATTGGTAGCGAAGGTCGGAATCGAACCGACACGGTGTTGCCACCACCAGATTTTGAGACAGATGGGGCACACAGCCGGTTATTATCAATCAATTACTTGCATCGCTTGCCGCGCACCGGGTCCCATCACAATCCCATCTCAACCTGCCGCACCCTGGCGCAAATCCGGCACAAGGCGGATTCGACGATTCTACGAACTCCGGCGCCGCCCGCGAAGTGGATTCGCCAGTCCTCGTATTCACTCTGATGGGTGGGGCAAAAACTGAATTGCGGGGGCCAGACCCCGTTTTACTGTGGTATGATTAAAAAGGGATTTGCTGACAGAAAGATTGATGCGCAATGCCATCACGTGGCGTCTGTCAACCATGAGCAAACTTTCGATGTTCGGCGCCGTGTTCGTCACGCTGGGCTTGCTGTCGACGGCGGATGCCGTCGCGCAACCCGCCGAAGAGCATTGGACCTTTGCGCTTACGCCCTATATCTGGTTGCCGAACATCAACGGCACACTGAAGTACAGCGTCCCACCGGGCGCAGCGGGCAGTCCCGACGTCACTACGGGGCCGAACAACTATCTCCAGAACCTTCAGGCGGTATTGATGCTTGCCGGCGGGGCACGCGAGGATCGGTGGTCGGTCAACCTCGACACCATTTATCTCGACTTTGCCAATCAGAAGAGCAGCGTGAAGTCGGTGAACTTCGGCGGGCCCATCGTCAACACAAGTCTCAACGCCAGCACGAGTTCTTCGCTCACGGGGTGGTTATGGACGCTCACCGGCGGCTACGCCGCAGTGCAGAGTCCGCGAACGACACTCGACGTTATCGGTGGAATTCGCTACCTCACGCTCAAGGCCTCGACGGATTGGCAACTCACGGCGACCGTGAGCGGCCCGGGCGGAGGACAGGTCTTTCCGGCGACAGGAAACATTTCGGAACGAACTGACATTACCGATGCCATCGTCGGCGTGCGTGGACAGATCCGGTTGGGTGACGGCAATTGGCGCATGCCCTATTATTTGGACGTTGGAACTGGCTCCTCGAGTTCCACGTGGCAAGGTTTGCTGGGGATCGCCTACACATTCACGTGGGGCGATATGGATTTCGCCTACCGCCACCTTGTCTACGACCAAAGCGACGACAAGCTCCTGCAAAACTTTCGATTCAGCGGTCCTGCGTTCGGCGCGACCTTCCATTTCTGAGTGCAATTGAGGCATCATTGCGATGGTCTGATGCTCCGCGCCGCAGTAGTAATAAATGGGGCTGTTTCAAACATCGGCGGCGGAATGATTCAGGAATTCGCCATGCGCATCTTCTTAATACCGATACCGTTCTACCGGAAGCACACACCAAATTTGTTAGCGCAATTTTTTCTGGAACGGTAAACCAAGGATTTACATCTAGTCATGGAAAAACTCGGCGAGCGTCGCACGTGTCTGATTGAATCAACGTTGCGATGAGTTGTCCGCGACTTTATTGGTTTTTCGCTTTTGTCGCCCGGACACAATGTCATTCTCATGGCACCAGAAAGCAGTTGCCTTGACACTCCGGTGCAGAGTACAGTCAACCAAAGACCCTCATCGCGGTAAAGTGTCGAAAGCGGCGCCAATTTTTCATAACCTTCTCGAACCTGCGAATTTGCTTCGGCACTTTCAGGAATGTCCGCCGGAAGGTTTTTCCACGTTCAACATGGAAGGCGTGCCGGCGTTTTCCACGCGGTTCGATCTGCTCACCACCATGGAACCCGTCGTCCGCAGGAAGCTGGAGGCTCTGCCGCTTTCGCGCTGGTGGCGGCGGTTTCTCCATCCAAATACCTGCTTCATCGGGACTACGGTCACGGAATATGCGCTGCTCCCGGGTTCGACGTCGCCGGAGATTTTGGTGGGCAAACTGCTGAGCGGTGTGGCGCCGCGCTATCCGTTCCTGATCATTAAGGATGTCCCGACCGATGCCACGCTGGTCGGCGACGCGGACTATGCCTACTCGCGCCGCCTGACCGATGTCTGCAACGAAACGGGCTTCGTGCTGGTGGATGGGCAGGCGCTGGCCTACGTGCCGGTGGATTTCACGTCGACGGAGGAATATCTCGCGCGCCAGTCGCGCGCCCGCCGCAAGGATCTCCGGCGCAAGCTCAAAAGCACGGCGCAACTGGAAATCGAAACGATTCCGACCGGCGATCCGCGATTCCAGGACGAGAAGTTACTGGCGGCGCTGTATGCGCTTTACCTGAACGTCTACCGGCAAAGCGAAATCCAATTCGACCTGCTGACCGTCGCCTTTTTTAAAGCCTTGTTGCAGGATATCGGCAGCTGTGGCGTCGTGTTCGTATACCGCGCCGAGGGCAGGTTGATCGGCTACAACATCTGCTTTGTCGCGAATGACAGGCTGCTGGACAAGTATGTCGGCTTCCTCTATCCGCAGGCGCGAGACTACAATTTGTACGTGGTCAGCTGGTTCCACAATCTTGATTACGCGTTAACGCACGGCTTGCACTGTTACGTCGCCGGCTGGACCGACCCGGAAATCAAGCGCTATCTCGGCGCGCGTTTCACGCTGACGCGGCACGCGGTGTACGTGCGCAATCCGTTGTTGCGGAGAATCCTGGCACCGCTCAAGCGCTTCTTCGAAACCGATCAGCAGTGGCACGCCAGCCATGTCTCAGGCGCTGATTCTTAACTTCGACGATTCGGTAAAACCCCTGCCGGGAGGGCAGATTATTCCGCTGACTGATCGGCAGGAAGACATCCGCTTCGGCTGCCGCAAGAAAGTGCTCGATGGGCTGGGCCGGGAAATAGCCACGGCTCTGGATGCCCGACCTCCCGTGGTGTTCTTGGGCAGCGGCGATTATCACCATGTCAGTTACCTGTTGATCGAGCGGCTGCGGGCGCTCGACACGCGCATCCAGGTCGTGGTGTTTGACAACCATCCCGACAACATGCGTTACCCATTCGGCATTCATTGCGGCTCGTGGGTGTGGCACGTGAGCCGCTTGCCGTTCGTCGCGCGCGTGCACATGCTCGGCATCACCTCGACGGACGTCGGAGGCGGGCGCCTGTGGGAAAATCATTTCGCGCCGCTTTATTCCGGCAAGGTCGTCTATTGGTGCGTGCGGCGGAATCTGCGCGCCATGAGATTCCTCGGCATCCGCCATGCCCGTTCCTTCCCCTCGATCGCCGCCATGCTCGAAGAATTCTCCGCCGCCTTGGCGTCCGCGCCCGAACCGGTCTATCTCTCCATCGATAAGGATGTGCTCGCGCGCGAGGTCGTCCAGACCAACTGGGATCAAGGCGTCATGCGCCTGGAGGAACTCGCGGCCGCGATCCGCATGCTGCAAGGGCGCATAATCGCCAGCGACATAACCGGGGAAGTGTCGTCGTATCGTTATCGCAGCCGGTTCAAGCGGTTCCTGAGCGGTTTGGATCGTCAACCGGATATTCCTGAACAGACATTGAACGATTGGCAAACACAGCACCGGCAAGTCAATCGTCAGCTCCTGTCTCTGCTGTCGCCGTGAGCTCGGACGCATTGCGTGAGCACCTTGCAGATCCGCATAAAATCCATCTCGTCCAGCCAGGGACTGTTGGAGATGGTGAGCATGCGTGCCGCGAAGTCGCGCGCGTTGGGGACGTCCGTCTTGCCAAGCGACACGGCGAGGTAGGTATAGTCCGGCAAGGCATGAATGAACAACCGGCTGACCCCGAGGCCGGCGTGCCACATCTGCGCCAACGCAGCGTCTCGCGCCCGTGCGGTCGGCATCAATACCATCAAATAGGGCCAAGTGCCGCGGCCGCCGACGGGATCGTTCATCACGGAAAGGCCCGGGATCGCCGCCAGGATTTTTTTTCTCAACGCGGCCTGAGCGGTGAGCGTCTCGAGGAATGACGGCAACCGGGTTAAGGCATTGGCACCGATGGCTCGGCGCCAGGCGCCGACCCGATGCACCGGGATGTCAGCGGTAAAATCGTCACCAACCGCTTCGATGAGCCTGCCTTTCTTCAGCGCGCGCCGTAGCGGTGCACCATACGCCAGGCGCAACCCGATGGGTCGATACAAAGCGGCATAGCCGGCCAGTTCCAGCAATCGCCGGGACTCCCAGATCAGACGATAAGCTGCGATTTGTTCGCTTGCTTGATGCAGTTGCCCGCGCAGGCGTGTTTCGCGCGCGATCAGCACGCCGCCCTCGTAGAGAGTCAGGCCCTTGCCCACCGCGAGGCTATAGAAACCGACATCGCCCAGGGTGCCGACGGGCTGTCCCTGCCAGGTGGCGCCGAGCGATTGGGCGGCGTCTTCGATCACCGAGGCGCCGAAACGGAGGGCGATATTTCTTGCACTGATGACATCGGCAACGCGTCCGCCGAGGTGCGTGGGAATGATGGCAAGGGTGTCGTCGTTACACGCTTGTTCCAAGGCTTGCGGTGACAGATCGAAGTGATCCTTGCGCAGGTCGCACAGCACCGGTTTCAGGCCGCAACGCGCGATCGCCAACGCGACCAGCGGGCAGGTGTAGGCGGGGATGATCACGGACCGCCGCGCGCTGTCGTGCTTGAGCGCGGCGAGTGCGACAATCAGCGCCGCGGTTCCGGAGCATTCGATTTGCACCGCCGGCAGATGCAGCTGCGCGGCAAGTCCGGCTTCAAACGAACGTCCCGGAGTGGGCAGGAAATCGCGCCACCGCAGGGGAAGGCCGGCGGTCGGCGGAACTTCCCGCAGTCCGTCAAGCATGGGGCGGCTTCGATTCGCTCACGCTCAGAAAAATAATTCCAAGCACGATGCACAATCCGCCTATGATTTGCAGCGGCGCCAGGTGTTCGCCAAAGAACAACACCGAAATGATCAGCACCGTGACCACTTCGAGATGCGAGGCGGCGAAAGCAGGCCCGACGGGCGCATGCTTGAGCAGCGTCATCCAGGTGACGAACGCACCCAGGTAGCCGGCCACGGCGCCGTAAATCCAGGGACTGAAAACGGCGGCCTTCAGCCACGCCAGTTGCAAGGCAAATTCACCCGTCTGGCTGGAAGCGAGCTTGAAGGATACCTGCGTCCAGGTATCAAACAGCATCAAAATTCCGAAGCCAACGGCATAGAAGCGCGCGCGGTTCATGCGTAGCTCCCCGCGAGCGCGACCCCGAGCGCGATCAACCACATCCCGATCACCCGCATGCGGTCCAGTCGTTCCTGGAACAGCACGCGGCCGGCGAGCATTACGACCACGATATTGATGGAGCCGATCAGCATGGCGAGCGACAGAGGAATGAGTGACAGCAAGGCAAACCACACGCCGAACTCCAGGCCGAAGCAGCCGATGCCGACCCACAGCGGAGGGGAAGTCAGCATTTTTTTCCAGCGCTGCAGTTCGACTTCGTGCTCGGTGACAGCCGCGGACTTGAACGCCAGATGCCCGGCGGTGTCCAGAAGGATGTTCGAGATCCAGAAGAAAATGGCGAGCTTGGACATGCGGTGAATGGCTAGAAAACCGAACCCAAACCAAAATAACCGATCACGCCGGTTCTTTGCTGGACAATGGGACTGTCGGCGGCAGCCCGCCCGAGATAGTCGAGCTCGCCCCCGAAGAGCAGCGCGTAATTCTTGTTTATCTTATACGCGCTGAAGAGCCCGATATCTGACATAACCGTGGCACCGGGTTGATATGACGGTCGCGTGGCGGTGGCTTCGTCCGGCCGCACGCCGAAGTAATATTGCACGATGCTGGCGTCGGCACGGTCGAGGTCGAGATAGGTGCTGATATCCCAGTGCCCATTATCCACAAGCTGGCGATCCACGGACAACCGCCACGATTGACCGCCGCTCGTATTCGACCAGTCGGTAAAATACGCCGCGCTCAAAGAGAACCACGGCAATTCCCACTCAAATGCGGGTCCGCCTTCGATGGCATCACGACGCGTCGACATCCCCGCCAGGCGCTCCCCGTCTCCAGCTTTAAACCCGAATCGGGGTTCGGCGGCTATTCCGAGCGCCATTTTCTTGTCGCCGGAACTCCATAAGCGGACACCGACGCGATTGAGATAAATATATGCCGTCTCCTTGTACTCGATATTAGCTATCGGCATGAGATTCGTTTCGCTATCGGCGCTCCCGACGTATTTCGGCAGGACCATGGGGCCGGCACCCAGATAACCGTCCAGGGATTTATGGGTGGATTCGTCCGTCGCCTGTGCGCCGCAAAGGTTCGGATCGATCAGACCAACGGCCACGAGACAGAGTACGCGACGCAGGAACGCGGTCATGCACAAATTCCGTGCGGGCTGATTTTATTGCTCCGTTTGGCGGGCGATAAGGACAGCGTTGGTGCCGCCGAAGGCGAAGGAATTGGACATAATGCAGCGAATATTCTGGTCACGTCTACCCTGGCGTGCCACATAATCCAGGTCGCATTCGGGATCGGCGACCTCTAGATGGGCCGTCGGCGGGACCGCTCGCTGTTGCATGGCAAGGAGCGCGATCACGAATTCCATGGCCCCGGCTCCGCCCAACAGGTGCGCATGCATCGACTTGGTGGAGCTGACCGGGACCTTGTAGGCGCGATCGCCGAAGACCCGCTTGATGGCGCGGGTTTCAGTGACATCGTTCAGGGCGGTTCCGGTGCCGTGGGCGTTCACATAGTCAACGTCGCCGGCGGTCAAACCGGCGTCGGCGAGCGCCAGGGCCATGGCCTGCGCCTGCCCCTCCACCGAGGGCTTGGTGAGGTGCGCCGGGTCGTTGGAAGACCCGTAACCCGCCAGCTCACCATAGATCCGCGCGTCGCGTCGCAGTGCCGCCTCGCGTTCTTCCAGCACCACCATGGCCGCGCCTTCGCCGAGCACAAGGCCGGATCGGTTCTTCGAAAACGGACGGCACGTAGCCGACGGATTGGCGCGATCGGGAACGGCCAGAACGCGCATCGCCTCCCAGGCTTTATAAAGACCGAAGCTGAGGGGCGCTTCCGCGCCGCCGGCGATGATGGCGTCGGCATAGCCGTGGCGAATCTGGCGGCAGGCTTCGCCGATGGCGACCGACGAAGATGAACAGGCGCACGAGTAGGTAAGATTTGGTCCGCTCAGGCCGTGCTGAATGGCGACGTGGGAGGGGGGCGCATTGTTCATGACCATCAGTACGGTCAACGGTTTGAGCCGGTCCGGGTCGTGGAGCAGCAGTTGCTTGTAGCTGTCCTCAAGCGATTGGGCCGCGCCCATTCCAGTACCCCAGGACACGCCGAAACGGCGTTTGCCGTCATCCGTGAGCGGGATCGCGGAATCTTTCAGCGCCATCGCGGCGGCGGCGATCGAGATCTGGCTGACTCGATCGAGGTTGTCGGTTCTCTGCGGCGGAGGGAAATACTGCACCGGATCGAACTCGACCGGAGCGGCGATCATGGAAAATTGCCCCCGGGGTCCATCGGCGGTCATCAACCGGATGCCGGACTCGCCCGCCATCAGCCTGGAGAAAAGGGTGTCGGGATCGTTGCCCAGCGGAGAGATGACGCCGAGACCTGTAACCACGACCCGTCTCAAGGTTAATGACCGCCCGCCAGTTGCAACGGCTTTTGCATTGCCACCAGACGGTTAACGACATCCACGATGTCCTGAACCGTGGCGATTTTCAAATCCACGCTGCCATCCTGTGGAACACGTATATGGAATTCGTCCTCGACCTCAAACAGCGTTTCGACCAGGTCCAGCGAGTCGAGATTGAGGCTTTCCAACGTGGCCTCCGGTTGGATGCGCTCGATGGGCAGCGAGTATTTTCTTACAAGGATCTCTCGAACCGTTTCCAATGTTGTCGTCATGATGGATGTCTCGTATCGTTTTCAGAGAATTGTCGATGCCGGGCCGCGGTTGCCATCAACGCGATATCCTGCCTTGATGGAATCTGCGGCGTCCGACTTGGAGGTACGCGTTTCGTAGCGTAAAAAGAATTCCGCCACCTGATCGGCCACGTCGTCCTTGCGCTTGTCCAGCGTCAGCACATGGTAGGTGTCGTCCAGGTAAGACGTCTCCACGTGCCGGGAGGACACCCGCGCGGCCAGAAACTTGGCATTCTCCAGGCTTGCCATGTCATCCTCGGTCGAATGAATAACAAGAAGCGGCGTGACGATCCTGGCCAGGTCGCGTTTCGTCGACCGGATGAGGCGGAAGGTCTCGCGTATCGTCACGGCCGGGAATTCTGAATAACCGTACGTCTCCGGCATGTTGGCGCTGTTGCCTTCATAGACCGCGGCGATGAGATGGCGAAGACGCTCATCCTTGATGCCGTAAGGCGCCGGTTCATGGTAGGAAATAAAATGCCGCAATGGCGAGTGAATCACCAATGGCAATAGAAAACGTTGCTTCATGCGCGGCACGTTCCATCCGTCGTAGAAGAACGTTGCCGACAGCGTGGCGACACCTTCTATGCGATCGGGACGATTCGCCGCGAGCTTCAGCGCCAGCAGCGCGCCCATGGAAAGTCCCGATACGAACACCGTATCGCAATCGCCGCTCAAAAAATCCAGGCTGGCTTCGAGCGTTGTATACCAATCTGTCCAATGAGTGTTTTTCAGCTCTTTCAGCGTCGAGCAGTGTCCCGCGAGCTGCGGGCAGGCCACGGTGAATCCGCGCGCGGCCAGCTTTTTCGCCAGCGGTTTCATCTCGGTGGGCGAACCGGTGATGCCATGCACCAGCAATACGCCGGTCTTTCCGCGTTTCTCGAAAATACCGAAGCGGCCCAGAGCCGTGAGCGGCATGGTTTTGATGTTTGATGTCATGCTGCGAATTCCCTCGTCGGCTCAGGCCGCGCGACAGCGTCGGAACAGACTTTCCAGCAGCTCGATGCCAAGATCGATCTCATCTTCAGTGATCTCCAAGGAAGGGGCCAAGGTGAAAACGTTCTTGTAGTAACCGCCAACGTCCAGGACCAGACCGTAGTTTTTTCCACGCACCCTGATGTCGCCCTTGAGGCCTTCCTCGAAGATCGCGCCCGTCAAGTTGGCGTTGGGAGTGAACCCGTCGTCCTGACACATTTCAACGCGCATCGCGAGTCCGATCCCGTCGACGTCACCAATCATCCGCCAGCGAGCCTTCAGTTCCTTCAATCGGGACAGGAAATAGGCGCCCTTGGCGTTTACCTTGGTTTCGTAATCCGTTTCGGAAACCATGCGCATGACCTCCAGCGCCGTGGTGGTGCCCAGCGTATTGGAGGAGAACGTAGAATGCGTCGATCCAGGCGGAAACCTGTCTGGGGAAATGAGATCCTCCCTGGCCCAGATGCCGGACAGCGGATTCAGGCCATTGGTGATGGCCTTACCGAAAACGACGATATCCGGCTTAAGACCAAAATGTTCGAACGACCAGAACTTTCCGGTACGGTGAATTCCCATTTGAATTTCGTCGGCCACGAGCAGGATGCCGCGCTCCTTGAGGATACGGGATAATTCTTCGAAGTAACCTTGTGGCGGGATAACGTAGCCGCCGGTGCCCTGGATCGGTTCGACGTAAAAGGCCGCGAACTCCGACTGCGACGCCTTGCTGTCCCACACCGAGTGGTATTCCGTTTCGAACAGCTTCTCGAACTGCTTCACACAGTAGAGTTCGCAGTCGTCGCGCTTCTTGTCGTACGGACAGCGGAAACAGTACGGGAACGGGATGAATTGCGCGCGGTCGGAAAAGTGACCGAAACGGCGCCGGTAGCGGTAGCTCGAGGTGATGGCCGACGCGCCGAGAGTGCGGCCGTGATAGCCGCCCATGAAGGCAAAATTGAGATTCTTTCCCGTCGCATTGCGGACGAGCTTGAGGGAGTCCTCGACCGCCTGGGCGCCGCCCACGTTGAAATGCACCCGGCCTTTCACGCCAAGGCGCTTTTCCATCAGCTTGCACAACGCTTCGGCGAGTTCCACCTTCTCCGCGTGCAGGTACTGGCAAGCGAGTTGCGGGAGCGTGTCGATCTGGTGCTTCAGGGCGTCATTTAGTCGGCGGTTTTTGTAGCCAAAATTGACCGCGGAATACCACATCTGCAGGTCCAGATACGGCGTACCGTTTTCGTCAAAAAGATAACTTCCGTCGCATCGCGAAAATATCCTTGGCGGGTTCGCATAATGAACGGTGTCCCCGTAAGAACAGTAGCGTCTGTCCTTCTCGAGAACTTCCTCCGTCTTCGACGACGTCACGGATATCTGGGCGGCAAGTTGGTCTAACGCGCTTCTAAGGGACATGTCCTCTCCCGTAATCTTTGGTTGAATGGGGTTGTGTTCCAGTTTCGGATCACAGCCAGAACGTCATCGAATGAATCGAATGGTGTATGGGTAATACCTTCTTCTTCGCAATACTTTCGAAGGAAACCCTTGGCGAAGACGTAATCGGCGGACCGCGCGAGGCAGCGGTCGGACCGGCCGTCGCCGATCAGAACCGTGGACAATCCACGGCCGTCATCGAGCGCGCGCGCCGCGGCGCACTTGCACACCCCGCTGCGATGTGCGCAGACTTGATCCGCGTGCGGGAATGAGAGATCCAATCCGTGTTTCCGGAATTCAAGCTTGTTGGCATATACGGGCAACGGCGGGATGTCATGCTTTTGCAAGGCATGCCGGATTGGATAGTCCAGGCCGTCGCTGACGACCGCGATATCGGCGAACGCGGACGCGTGCTGAACAAAGGCGGAAAAAAACGGATCAATGACAACTGACTGCAGAAAGCTTTCCAGGATAGCGCGATCCGCTCTCACCAAGGCAAGTTGGGCTTTCATGCATTCCTGGGAATTGAGCTGGCCGGTTATCCACT
>Ga0187774_10000282_pt1 | contig 17080 bp, 13 predicted proteins | sample 0216_BV02_MP05_2_FD_133152 | JGI IMG/M metagenome (GOLD analysis project Ga0187774, IMG submission 133152) | Tropical peat soil microbial communities from peatlands in Department of Meta, Colombia - 0216_BV02_MP05_20_MG | ecosystem: Environmental > Terrestrial > Soil > Wetlands > Peat | place... | reverse complement strand
GTCGGGGATCAGGCGCATCATGTCCTCGGTCGTGCGCACGATTACCGGCACAGCGATCAGGGCAAGCGAAGCCGAGCCTGCCCAGCCGGAGAAGTGACCCGCAGGAATGACGATCACCCCATAGATGAACAAGCCGATGATGATGGATGGAGCGCTGAGCAGTGTGTCGTTGAGGAACCTTACGATGTGGGCCAGCCGCGAACCGCGTCCGTATTCCGCAAGATAGGTGCCGGCCAGGACCGCGATCGGAGTGGCTACGACAATGGCAATCAAAGTCATGGCCGCGCTGCCGAGGATAGCATTGATCAAGCCGCCCTTGCTTCCCGGAGCGGGCGTACCCTTCACGAAAATCGTGGGTGAAAGGGCAGCGACACCCGCCAGGACCAGTTTCCAAAGGATGATCGCCAGGGCCGCTACGGCAATCGTCGTGGCCAGCAGGAACAGCCCGGTCATGAGCCGGTTGATGATCCTTCGTCGTAACATAAGACCGGGATCGGGGTTCATACAGAGACCTTGTGTTCTATCCGGCGCAACATGAATCGCGCGATCACCAGGACGATAAACGTTATAAGAAAAAGAATTAGACCAAGGGCCAGAAGTGACGACAGGTAAACATCGCCGACCGCTTCTGTGAACTCGTTGGCCAGAGCGGCCGAGATGGTCGTACCGGGCGCAAAAAGCGACGCGGAGATTCGGTGCGCGTTGCCGATCACAAAGGTCACCGCCATCGTTTCACCCAGGGCCCGGCCCAGCCCGAGCATGATGCCGCCGAGCAACCCGCTACGCGCATAGGGCATAAGGACACGGAGGCAAACCTCCCAGGTATTGGCGCCAATCCCATAGGCCGCCTCACGCAGCACCGGCGGCACCGTCGCCAACACCTGCCGACTGACCGCAGCGATGAAAGGCAAAATCATGATGGCCAGGATCAACCCCGCGGTCAACATGCCGATGCCAAACGGCGGACCCTGAAAAAGCGCACCGATAACAGGCAGAGGCCCAAGCCACTTGATGAGCGGGGGTTCTATGTACTTGGCCATGCATGGTGCAAGCACGAACAACCCCCACATTCCGTAGATGATACTGGGGATGGCGGCAAGCAGCTCAACCGTTCCGGTGAGCAAAGAACGCAAGCGGAAGGGGCATAGTTCGTTGAGGAATAGGGCAACCCCGAGAGCCAGGGGCACTCCGACCAGCATGGCGATGAGCGAACTGATGAGGGTCCCGCAAATCGGAGCGAGGGCCCCGAAATGCTCGGTCACAGGGTTCCACGCACTGCTGGTCAGAAATGCTGCTCCAAATTTACGCAGGGCCGGCATGCTTGCAACCAGCAGGACCACGAAAATGCCAGCGAGGACCAGCATGACTGCAACAGCCGAAAGCCGTGTGAGCCAAGCAAAAACAGGTTCCAGCCATGCACTCAGGGGAACCCTGGGCTCGGCCCTCGCAGCACAGTCCCTCCGCGTTGCTGCTCTTGCCGTCTCACCTAAACTCGCTTCGATGCAGTTTGAATCCATTCAACACCGTTCCAAAAGACCGTGGGCGGATTTCCCGCCCATGATCTTCTAGACGAAACATGCCCTACTTGAGGCTGATGGCCGTGCCGTTGGCGGTCTTGATTTGCTTCGACCACATCTCTTCCACCATCTTCACCACATTCTGGGGCATGGGTACATAATCCAGTTCTTCGGCCATGTGCTGGCCGTTGGCGTAAGACCATTTGAAAAATTGCAGTGCCGCCTTGGCCCGATCAGGATGTTCCTGCGTCTTGTGCATCAGAATGAAGCTGGCGCCGGTGATCGGCCAGCTCTCTTTGCCAGGCTGGTCAGTCAGCACGAGGTAGAAACCGGGCGCCTTGTCCCAGTCGGCATTGGCCGCGGCAGACTGAAAGGTCTTGCTCTCTGGTCTAACGAAGTTGCCCTCGCGATTGCTCATCAAGCCATAGGCCAGGTGGTTCTGAAGGGCGTAGGCATATTCCACGTAACCGATCGAACTCGGCGTCTGGGCGGTGAAGTTGGCTACGCCCTCATTGCCCTTGCCCCCGAGGCCGACCGGCCATTCGACTGAGGTATTGAAGCCAACCTTCTCCTGCCACTCCTTGCTTACTTTCGAAAGGTAGTTGGTGAATAGAAAGGTCGTACCCGATCCATCCGAGCGGTGGATAACCGCGATCGCCTGCGCCGGAAGCTTCAAGCCGGGATTGATCTTGGCGATAGCAGGGTCATCCCACTTGGTGATCTTGCCAAGGTAGATCTCGGCCAGAACGGGGCCCGTGAACTTCATATCCCCCGCCTTGATCCCTTGGAGGTTAACCACCGGCACAACGCCGCCCATGATCATAGGCCATTGCACCAAACCGGCTTTGGCCAACTCCTCCTCTTTGAGGGGCATATCGGAAGCGCCAAAATCAACAGTCTTGGCATTGATCTGCTTGATGCCCCCACCTGAGCCAATGGACTGATAGTTAAGGTTGACTCCGACCTGGGCTTTATAGGTCTCAGCCCATTTCGCATACACCGGATAGGGAAAAGTAGCGCCAGCGCCCGTAATCTCGGCCGCGATCGCCATGCCGCTCACCAGAAAAAGCCCCGCCATGCAGATCCCTACTGCCTTGGACACCCTGGAAACTAACATCATCACAATTCCTCCTTTATGAGTTGCTTGCAGAAACGTCCTAACGAGAAACGCCTCCAACGCACCATGGATAATGTTTAAGGCGGGAATGTTACGGAATTGTTACAGGCGGAAGGCATCTTGGTGAATCCCCAAAAGCGCAGGAGCAGGGCGGACACATCCATCCTAACACGAATTGCGCGGCATTTCGAAAGTCAGGCCAAGGTAGGTTCCACAGCCCAGCGGCGCGGTGGGAATCGTTACTGCTTAATGTTGCGCGGACGCTCCGCGCCGTAGCGCGTTACCGTCTGCCACCCCGTTACTTGGCAGAATACGAGCTAAAACCAGTGACTGGAACATTTCTTGCAGCCACCTCTACTTCGGTTTGGCAGTAGGCATCGCAATAGGCACCACCCCGCGCCGTTACATCGCTCGTTTTACAGATTGCGCGCACCGAAGCTTCGACGAAATCGCCCTCCGCTTCGGACGCAAGCGTGAACAAGCCTCCGCCTTAGCACGAGGGAGGGTTCTAGGGTGAACAGATTGTCTATCAAGTGCCTTCCATTTCTTCTGGTCGGTATACTTGTCCTGCCGGATATCTCCTTCGCATTTCATGAGAAAGTCCGCTGCCAAGCATTTAAGGATGCCATAGCTCTTTGTCCGAAGGATCTAAAAGCCTATTTGACGGAGAACTTCGAGGCGGTTCACGAAGGACTCCATTTCGGCGATAGAAATGCACAATGGCGTGCCTCCATCCGTCCTCAAGATGCTGCTACGTACTACGAACGACTTGTCAAAGACTTACGCGACGGCAAATTTACTGATTATAATACGGCTCATCGCTTTGGGATGCTCGCCGGCTTCATCGCAGAGACGATATCTCCGGGCGATTACTACTCGCGTGAAGACTTGATTCCACAGAAAGTTGTCTATGACGGCTTCCAGGAGGTTGCCAACGTCAATGCCAGCATATCCGGATTAGTTACGAAATACAGAAATCCATACCAACACAACATGAACAAGAAAGTAAACGATTACCTTTACAACGCCACGGTTAACCAAATTGCTGATTATTGGACCTCTGCATGGCGGGCTGGGGGGAACAAAACCGGACTGCTAGTTGCGCGAGGAACAAAGATATCTCACAAAGCAGAGGTGATCTATTTTGCCGGTGGGGGTTGACGGATTCGGTAATGATGGGCAGGTGTGCCCATGGGATCTGCGTCAGCCAATCTCTTTCTAGGATGAAAAAGCGAATCGGGGCACGGTCATGGCAAGTTGTCAACCCATGACCCTCCCGACACGCCCTGGTCCTACCACGGCGCCATGATTCCCTCTCTTCGCTCGACGACCTGGCGATGATTGCCGCATCCGATACTCCGGCTGCACGTAAATCAGCGACCGCGTCTCGCGCTCCGGCAGCGGGAACGGCGAGCAGCAGCCCGCCCGAGGGCTGAGCGCCTGCCGCAAGGTCGAGGTAGAGGGGCTCGGCCTTCTCAACCTTCCGGACGCCGCTGGCGCAGAAGTTCCCGTTGGCATTTGCTTTCTGCCGGGACCATTCCCATAGCGGCAAGCTCTAGAAGCTCCGGCAGTATCGGGAGCCTTTCGGAGATCGATGCCGAGCAAACTGCGTCCCCCGCTCGCGATCTCGGTAATCGATATTTCCTATCGCGCCCACAACAGGCTATCAAGATTACCTATTTGACTTTCGTCCCCTCCCCTCATAGAAAAGCCATTGTCCTGGTTCGTCGCCAGCTCCCGGGGTCATTCGAGGCGCCCGCCGGGTAACCAGAAGGGTGATGACCGCATGGGATCTAAGGGACCCTTGAGAAGCCGCTCGCTCTTTTCCCCGTGGTGCGCGCTGACGATCATGGCGTTGGCGTTTCTGTTTTCGGGAATGAGCGGCATGTTGGGATACGCCGCGAGCCAAGGCGCTCCGGCAATGCACTTTCTTCAGGACGTGATCTCGTTCTCGCCCATCCTGGAGGGAGACTCCGTGGATGTCTCCTTCGCCTTCAGTAACAGGGGCTCTGGGCCTCTCGTGATCCATGACGCTGTCACTTCATGCGGCTGCACCACCGCAGAATACCCGCGTCAGCCGGTCCGACCCGGAGAGGCGGGTACGATCCGCACTACCTTTCAGTCACGGGGTCATGGCGGAGATGTTGACCTCACTCTTCTCGTGAAGAGCAACGATCCGGCACGGCCCGAGCAGGTTCTCCACATTCGAGGGCAGGTGACGAGGCAATGGCAAGTGAAGCCGGACCGGCTCGTCCTGACCGACCTCTCATCCGGCCCCGCCCACGAGAAGGCTCTTCAGGTGATCAATTACATGGACGTGCCGCTGAGAATCCATGAGGTTTCGAGCGGCGCCGACTTCATCCGCCTTCTCTCGGCACCCGCGGAGGTTCCCGCAGGAGGAGAGAAAACACTCATTTGCGCGATTCACTCCCAGGGGCTTGCACCGGGCAGGATCCGCCAGTCGTCAATCCGCATCTCAGTGGAGGGAGCCAGACTCACATCGGTTGAAATTCCCGTTCTGGTGAAGCTCAGATGACGAAGGAGGAACGCTATGGAAAAACGAGTCATCATGCACCGGTCGATCGTCGTGGTTATGGGACTTGCCTTGCTCGCCGGCTGCGCCGGAACCGAAAAGATTGGGGTGACAGAGGCGAACGTTCAGACGGAGTTTCTCGCCATGAAGGCGTCCGGCGAAGCGCAGCGTGGCGGCTACAAGCTCATCAGCCTCCAGGACCTCAAGAAGCGGCTGGATGCGAAGGAGAAGATGCTCATCATCGACACCATGCCCTACGCCGACAGCTACAAGAAGGAGCACGTCCCGACAGCGGTCCAGTTCGAGTTTTCCATAGCAGAAATGAGCACCCTCTCTCCCGATCTGGAGAAGAAATACGTCGATCTCCTCGGGCCCGACAAGGAGAGGATGATTGTCGTCTACTGCGGCTTCGTCAAGTGCGGCCGGAGCCACAACGGCGCCATGTGGGCGGTGAAGCTCGGCTACCGGAACGTCTACCGTTGCCTCGGTGGGATCGTCGGCTGGAAGGAGGCCGGATACCCGGTGGAAGCAGCGAAGTAGTCCTGTCACGGAATCCCATCATCCAATGGTATCTCTGGGGCGGCCCCGGCGCGGGCCGCTCCGGGGCTTTCGGTTCACGAGTGGGTGCTGACCTGATCCGAGCGATTTTCGGGGCATGCATCATTCGTGGATCCGCAGCGCTTGATCCACCCTAAGATCTCTAACGTCTCCCGCCGGTCACCTTCCCGAGGGGCAAACCCGCTGTCTCCACACCAAGCGTCGGTCTATTCGGGCAGGTTCGCCTCAGCTATTGACCCCATCCATCCCAGAGTTACAGTTAGATACGGGACAATGGTGACTCAATAAGCTGAAGGGAAGGTGATCGCATGCTCAGCAAGTGTCTCACTGAGAGACTGGTCGATATGGAGTTGGGGGTGTGCTTCCTGATTTTGGCGGGCCTTTTCCTGGCCCTGGGAGTGACCTTCTTACCGGTGATCGGGATGATCCCGGCGATAATGTTTATCTGGCTTTCACTCCGGTTTCTCGCCGCGCCTCCTGGAGAGGCCTGCCCCCGTGGGGTGTAGCGGATATGCGGGTGATGGCCGGAAAACTTGGCGGCATCGCCTCCGGATCGTGACCTGACAAAAGGGAGGTGAGACCTATGGAGAGATCCTCACGAACCAGTGAACAGGGATGTTGTCACCGGGCACGGAAGCAACTCATCGAGGAGTTGCGAAGGTGCGATTTCTGCACAACGAGCGTCGAGGAGCACGACGCGTGCCGACAGACCGCGGCCCGGGAAAGCGGTGAGCGGGCGAAAGCTTGCTCGCAGGAGTAGATTTGCCGCGCCCCCGAGGGTGCCAATTTTTTGCTCATAACCTCTAGAACACAAAAACCCGGATCGTGATCCGGGTTTTTTTCCTTATCTTTCGTCAACCCTCAGTTCAAGCTTGTCGCAGACAGAACTGAACCTATCAACCCAGGCGAGGGCGCCCTTATCTCCCTGCCTGGCCTCCTCTTCCAGCCCTGGAAGCGTTGACCGGAGAATCTCGTAGCAGATGTTTTGTACCTGGCGTACATTCACCGGGAAAGGCAGGGTTCGTGCGAGGTCGACGGCCGTCTCCAGCTCCTCGAGGACGGGGAGAGACTTGGGCTCGAGGGCGAGGCGCGCAGCCATTCCTTCGAGTCTGCGCCTGATTGCCATCTCCAGGGAGGCGGTATCAAGGGATACGCCCACCAGCCCCGCCGTTTCCAGGAGGTCTTCGACGGGCTCCACGTTGAGCTCTTCCTCTTCCATCTTGCGCCGCAGCGTGACGTTCAGGACGAATTCGGCTACGGTTGCCAGGACCTTTGGGGGGGGATTGCCAACCTCTTCGAGGAAATGGAGGAATGGTATGTTGCTCTCGTAGATTTGCTGGAAGACTGCCTCCACATTGGCCAGGTTCGCCTGTTGAATGATCTCTACGATCCTCCGTTGTTCATCTCGGAAAAGACTCCGGAGAGAATAGGTTGACTCGCCGAAATACTCGCCCACGAGGTTGGCGGTTTCGGTGAAGTCTCCCCGCTTGAAGGAAGAGGCGGTTGCCTCCACGAAGGCCCGGTAGCTCTCGTCGCGCTGACTTTTCCGAACGCCTGCCTTGAGATTGTGGTCGCCGAGGTGCAGGACACCAAGATCGAGCAGAATGGACTCCCGGGTGATCTCAGAGGTAAGCCTCATCCTCCCGGTCGCCAGCCTGGCTCTCCCGGCCTCCGCAATTTCGTAGTCTTGCCGATCCGCTTTGTAGCAAAAAATCCGGGCCGCCTCTCCATACTCCTCGAAGAGAGAACTTACCGCATAGTGCGCCCCGACTTTCTCCAGATCGAGGGCCGCCAGTTTCACGAACTTTTCGTAAATGAGGCGGCCGTCCCCCTGTTCGGGAATGTTGCTCGGTGCCTTTTCCAAGAGCTCCAGGAATCGAGCGGCAGCGGTGCCGCCGAGGAGTTCCTGGGCAAGCTGAAAGGCGCGCCCGGCATACTGAATGACCTGCACCGTCTCGATCCCCGAGAGCTCGTCGAAGAACCAGCCACAGCTCGTGTACATGAGCATGGCATGGCGCTGGAGCTCCAGCAGCTTGAGCACCGTCGTCCGCTCTTCGTCATGGATGGCGCGGACAGCGTGCTCCTCGAAGAAGCGCTCGAGACTCTCCGGCGATCGATCGAGGATGATCCTGATATAGTCGTTCCGCGCCTTCCAGGGATCCTTGAGATAGAGCCGCCCCTTTCTCGCGAACGTCGGGGCGAGGGTGTCGCGGAGCCAGTCCAGGGCCTTTCTGAGCGGCGCTCGCCAGGCTTGATTCCACTGAGGGCGCCCTCCCGAATTGCAGCCGCAGTCGCTCCGCCACCGCTCTACCCCGTGGATGCAGCTCCAGGAACTGTTCTCGAAGATCTGCACCTCGTGGCTCGGCGGATGCCGCTCCAGGTACTCTCCATAGTTGGTAAGCTGGGCGAGATTGTTCGACTCAATGTAGTGGAGGGCATAGGCGAGTGCCATGTCCCCTTGACGATAATGGTGCCCGTAGCTTTCGCCGTCGGTGGCAATATGAACGAGTTGGGCCCAGGCCCTCTTCTCGGAAAAGCCGTCGAGGAGGCGCTGGGCGAGGGCCTCGCCGTTGCCCAGGATCCCTTCGAAGGCCACAGCCCGCGAGATGGGCCCGTCGTAGAAGAAGAGCGCAATGCTGCGCCCGGACGGCAGCCGGTGGGTGTAGGCCATGGTCGGGTCGATATGTTCGCCGCTCACGTCGTGCCACTGATCGCTGCCGATGACGCGGATCCTGCTGGCCTGGCGGGGTGCGAGTATGGTGAATCGAATCCCCAGCTCCGCCATGACGTCCAGGCTTTCCAGGTCGACCGCCGTCTCCGGGAGCCACATACCCTCCGGCGCCCGGCCGAATCTTTTCTCGAAGTCACGGACCCCCCAGACGACCTGGGTGTACTTGTCCCGGCGGTTCGCGAGGGGGAGGATCATGTGGTTGTAAGCCTGGGCCAGGGAGGAGCCGTGCCCCGAGAATCGGCCGCGGCTCTCTCGGTCGGCACTCAAGACGCGCTCGTACACGTCCGGTGCCTGGTTCTCCAGCCAGGCGAGCAGAGTCGGCCCGAAGTTGAAGCTGATTCTCGAGTAGTTATTGACGATATCCGTGATCCGTCCTTGCGGGTCCAGAATTCTGGCGGTGGCGTTGGAGGTGTAACATTCATTCGTAATGCGCTCGTTCCAATCATGGTAAGGATAGGCCGAGTCCTGAACTTCTATCGCCTCCAACCAGGGATTCTCCCGCGGCGGCTGATAGAAGTGGCCGTGGATGCAGATATAGCGTTCGTTCACTCTGCCACCTCCACGTCTCGCATCAGGGGCGCGCAGACCCTGAAGCTGCAACAGTCTTCCCCCAAGGAGAGGGCTCCGAGGCTCGCCTCACCACCCACAGCCTAGCCCTCGCTCTTCAAGAACACGGCCCCCAGGGGAGGGAGCGTGAGGTTGAGGGAGTAGGGCCGGCCGTGATGGGGTACGGGCGTTGCCTCCACCCCGCCTAGGTTCCCATGACCACTGCCCCCATACTCCTTGGCATCACTGTTCAGGAACTCCCTCCAGTAGCCGCCCCGCGGGGCGCCGACCCGGTAGTCCGGCCGGGGGACGGGCGTGAAGTTCAAAACCACAATGATAACGTCTCCAGTCGAACGCCCCCGCCGCAGCAGGCTGAGGGTACTCGCCTGGGAGTCGTTGCAGTCGATCCACTCGAATCCCGCCGGGTAGAAGTCCTGTTCGTGCAGGGATGGTTCCGACCGGTAAACGCGGTTCAGGTCCTGGACCCAGTGCTTCATGGCGGCGTGCAGCGGATACTCGAGGAGGTGCCAGTCCAGGCTCACCTCGTGGTACCACTCGTTCCACTGCCCGAATTCCCCGCCCATGAAGAGGAGCTTCTTTGCGGGCTGGGAATACATGTGGGCATAGAGGAGCCTGAGGTTGGCGAATTTCTGCCACTCGTCCCCAGGCATCTTCTGGAGGAGAGAGCCCTTGCCGTGTACCACCTCATCGTGAGAAAGGGGGAGGATGAAGTTCTCGTGGAAGGCGTAGAGGAGGCGGAAGGTGAGCTGATTGTGATGGAACTTCCGGTGCACGGGATCCTTGGTCATGTACACGAGGGAGTCGTGCATCCAGCCCATGTCCCATTTAGTGCCAAAGCCCAAGCCGCCGACATAGGTCGGCCGGGAGACCATGGGCCAGGCCGTTGATTCCTCGGCGATTGTCTGGATTCCGGGGCGATCCTTATACACCTCCTCGTTGAAGCGGCGGAGAAAGCCGATGGCTTCCAGGTTCTCCTTGCCCCCGTACATGTTGGGAATCCACTCCCCTTCCTTGCGGGAGTAGTCCAGGTAGAGCATGGAGGCCACGGCATCGACGCGGAGCCCATCGGCATGGTACACATCGAGCCAGAAGAGGGCGCTGCTGATGAGGAAGGCCCGCACCTCGTTTCGGCCGTAGTTGAAGATGAAGCTGTCCCAATCGGGATGGTGCCCCTTCCGGCGATCGGCATGCTCGTAGAGGTGAGTGCCGTCGAAGTAGCCGAGGCCGTGCTCGTCCGTGGGAAAGTGGGATGGCACCCAGTCCAGGATGGCGCCGATGCCGTGCTGATGCAACTGGTCGATGAGGTACATGAGGTCCTGCGGCGTGCCGTAGCGACTCGTGGGCGCAAAGTGGCCGGTGGTCTGGTACCCCCAGGAGCCGTAGAAGGGATGCTCCATGAGCGGCAGGAACTCCACGTGGGTGAACCCCATCTCCTTGACATACCGGGGCAGTTTGTCGGCGAGTTCCCGGTAGGTGAGGAAGCGCCGCCAGTCTCCAGGCACCCGCATCCACGAGCCCAGATGCACCTCGTACACGGCCATGGGCGCCTCGGGTGGGTTGGTACGCCGGCGCTCCTCCAACCATCGCTCATCTTCCCAGGTGTAGGCGAGATCCCAGACCCGTGAACCGGTCCGGGGCGAGGTCTCGGTATGGAAGGCAAACGGGTCGGCCTTGTCGGCCCGGTAGCCAAGGTAGCGGGAAGCCACGTGGTACTTGTAGCTTGCGCCCTTGCCCACCCCGGGGATGAAGCCCTCCCAGATGCCGGACTGCCCCCGCGGCCGGAGCGGATGCTTCATTTTCGTCCAGCCGTTGAAGTCACCGATGACGGAGACGTTTTCGGCGTCAGGCGCCCACACGGCGAAGTACGTCCCCTCCACGCCGTCTCTGGTCATCACGTGAGCGCCCAGCTTCTCGTAAAGGCGGTAATGATTGCCCTCGTTGAACAGGTAAAGGTCGTCATCGGTGAGGAGGGACACGTCGTATCTCACCGGTCCGCGGCTGGCCTTCTCTGCACTGCCCCAATGCTCCATCATCGAGAACCTCCCTTTCCGTCGTCGCATCCAGCGCGGGTACCGAGCACGGCATTATCGTGCCTCGCCGCCGGAAATAGTCGCCACCGAGGTTTCCACTTTACACGGCCGGCCAGTTATGATCAAGGGCAGTCCTTCAAACCAGCGGCTGAACCCCTCAGGTGGCACTTACGTTCCCATGATGTGTCTTTTATTTCCCTCACGGCCCTTCGGTGCCGGCCCGCGATTTTGCCGTTCCCACGGCGGAACAAAAGGATAGCGGGAACCGCCGTGTTGGCACGATTGTGGCTAGAGCGTAGCATGCGGCAGGGTGAGACGCAGGGCTCAGCCCGTCGATGATCGTGAACGGTGCTCAGGGGGGCATGGTCCGGGCGCCGGGTCAAGCTGGAGGTCAGAGCATGCACAAGAGCCAACTTACGTGGGATCTAGTCGACAGATTCGGCATGTCCAAGAAGGACGCAAAGTTCTGCGTCGACACGGTCTTTTCCAGCATGAGTGATGCCCTGGCCGGAGGAGGACGAATCGAGATCCGCGGGTTTGCCATGTTCAAGGTCAAGCAGTACAGGGCATACCAAGGCCGGAACCCGAAGACCGGGAAAGGCATCGACGTGAATGAGAAGAAGCTTCCCGTGTTCAAGATGGGTCGGGAACTGAAGAAGCGGCTGAACCATAAGGTTTGAGCACCCCAGCTATGGAATGGGAAAACCGACGAGAGTCGCGGGCGAAGGTGAAGTGGCCCGTGGTGCTCCTCGCCTCCAACGGCCATATCTTCGGTCAAACGGTGGATATCAGTTTGGAGGGTGCGCTCATCCGCTCCTGGGAAAGACCCGAACTGATGGAACCCTTCAATCTCATCCTAAAACCTCCAGGCCGCAAACCCTTTATGAACGTGACCGCAAAGAAGGCGTGGTTGACTACCTTCAGTTGGGACCACCAGACGACACTCCACGGCCTCGGCGTTGAGTTCATCGGCATGCTCGACGACGACCGTGATTTCCTCGCCAGCAGAATCTCCGAGTACCTCGAACAAAACGGGAAGATGTAACGCGCGCCCGCCGCGTTGGGAGGGGGATGGATAATCGCCGGCCGGGCTCCACCAGGGTCTCTCCCCGGAGCCGAAGGGGGGTCCGCTTCCCCGTCATTCCACCTCGAACAGCAGTACTCGAGCCTCAACCTCCGGCTCAGTGCCTACGGTGGGAATGGGCGCCCTAGCCCTCCTTACTCCTGGCTCGGCTTCCCCGCCACCACTTCCTCGTACCAGAGGTCCTGGTGCTGTTTCGCCCACTCCACGCTGACTCGGCCCCGCCACATGCCGTCGAAGGTCCCTTCCGCGCCGATCGTGCCGATATAGATATGCCCGAAGGAGGCGGCGATAAAGAAGGTGGCAAGGCTGGCGTGAATGATGTTGGCAATCTGCATGGTCTCGCGGGTCTGCCCAAAGTTCGGGAAGTCCATGACGAGCCCTGCGGCGCACACGCCCAGGCCGATGGTGGCGATCACCCAGAACCATGCCTTCTCGCCGCCGTTGATCCTCTCGGCGTGAGGACGCGGCCCTTCCCCTAGCATACCGCCGAGGTTCTTGAACCAGAGGAGATCAATCCTCTTCGGAATGTTGTATTTCACCCAGGAAATGATCTCGAGGATGACGCCGACAAGGAACAGGGGTCCGCAGTAGTTATGGACCTTCATGGCATAGCCCGCATACCAAGAGAAGCCCACGGGGCCGAAGAGAGGAAGCAATACCCGGCGGCCGAATAGCATGCTCAGGCCACTCAGGGCGAGGGCCACGAACAGGGTGGCAGTGATCCAGTGGAGCATCCGTTCGGGGAGGGACCAGCGCGGTACCATCTGCCCGGACGGTCGCTCTTCGAGCCGGTCTTTCCCCTTGACGATATAGAAGCCCCCGATAGCCAAGAACACTCCCGCGAGAACCCATGGGGAGATGCCAGCCACCAGACCGTTACGAATCTCCCGCCAGTTCTGTCCGCCGTTCTGGATCAGGACGCCGCGTTCCTGACCCTGGACGGTGGTGAATCCCTTGACCCCGTCGCGCGCCGCCCGCCAAGTGTTCGCCCGGGGGTTGGTGATCTCTGTTTGTTCCGGCGCCGCGTGCACGCCGCCGAGCCACGTGCCAAAGTATGCGAGAAGCGGCAGCAGCATGGCCACGGTAAGGAGGGCGCAAAGTCCCCACACCGCAAGCCGCCGGCGCCTTCGAAGGCGCCCCCGCACCGCCTGCTTCACCAGATTATCCATGGTCGTTCCCCTCTATCGGTCGATCTGTGTCTCGGCCAGGCGGTCCCCTAACTCCTTTGCGAGTTCCGGAGAGCGGGAACGCTCATGTTTGAGCCGATCGCCCTCGACCCATGGCTCATGGACTCTTGAACAGCCCGAGGCCAGAACCAGTACCGCCGCGAGGACCAGTATTCCCCGTGCTCCTCTGCTCATGGTCTTTCTACCTCTCAGCCGTGAACCCGGGAAGGTGGCCCGAGCCCGGCCTCTTTCCGAGAGACACTAACGATCGGTCTGCCCCAGATCGAAGCGCTGGCGGAGCGTCTCCTGCTGCTGAGGGGTGCGCTCCTTGGCTAGGAGGGGATCGGTAGATCCCTTGTACTTCCCCGGCTCGTGGACGGCGATGTTCGGGGACTCGTAACATGCTCCCAGCGTGAGCAGGCTCAGGATCATTAAGATAGCGACACCGGTTCGAGCCGACACGATCATCCTCCTTCTCCGGAGCGGAGACGAAAACGAATCCTGCCCCCAATCCCTAGCCCTTGGGGTAGTACGCCTTGTCCCAACCCCAGGTGTCCGGCCTGCCGCCCCGCTTCATCACCCGTTGGCGATAGATGTCGGCGACGATATCGCCGTCACCGGCGAGCAAGGCCTTGGTGGCGCACATCTCCGCGCACAGAGGCAACTTGCCTTCAGCGATGCGATTGCGGCCGTATTTCCGGTACTCGGCATCGGAGTTATCCGGGAGCGGCCCGCCGGCGCAAAAGGTGCACTTGTCCATCTTGCCCCGCACGCCGAAGGCCGACTGCTGCGGGTACTGGGGCGCCCCGAAGGGGCAGGCGTAGAAGCAGTAGCCGCACCCGATGCAGAGATCCTTGTCGTGGAGAACGATCCCGTCCGCCGTGGTGTAGAAACAATCGACGGGGCACACCGCCGCGCATGGCGCGTCGGTGCAGTGCATGCAGGCCACCGAGATGGACTTTTCGCCCCGCTCCCCATCCTTGAGGGTCACCACGTGGCGGCGGTTGATGCCCCACGGGATATCGTGCTCGTTGTTGCAGGCGGTCACGCAACCGTTGCAGTTGATGCAGCGCTCGGCATCGCAGAGGAATTTCATTCGTGCCATGGTGTCCTGCTCCTTTCACGCCCTGGTGATGCGGCAGAGCGTCGCCTTGGTTTCCTGCATCTGAGTGACGCAATCATAGCCGTAAGTCGTAGCCGTGTTGCAGGCCTCGCCGCGCACGTAGGGGGCAGTCCCCTCGGGATACTTGTCGACAAGGTCTTTCCCTTCGAACCACCCGCCGAAATGGAACGGGGTCCACACCACGCCTCGCCCCACCCTGGGGACAACCATGGCCTTGATCTTGATCCGACCCCCTTCGGCCCCTTCGAGCCACACCCAATCCCCATCTTTCACGCCCAGGTTGTTGGCGTCAGCCGGGTTGATCTCGACGAACATGTAGGGCCGCAGCTTGGCGAGCCAGGCGTTGGAGCGGGTCTCCTCACCTCCCCCCTCGTACTCAACGAGTCGGCCGCTAATGAACGCCAGGGGGTACTGCTTTGAGTGGTCCTTCCCTTGAATGGAGGCGTACAGGGTCGGGAGCCGATGGAAGGCCTTCCGGTCCGCAAAGGTGGGGTACTTGGCCACCAGGTCGAACCGGGGCGTGTAAAGGGGCTCGCGATGGAGGGGCACCGGGTCCGGGAACTCCCAGACCACGCACCTGGCCTTGCCGTTTCCAAAGGGAGCGCAGCCGTGCTTGATGGCAACCCGCTGGATGCCGCCGGAAAGATCGGTCTTCCAGTTCTTCCCCTCGGCCTCCCGCTTTTCTTCGGGGGTGAGGTCGTCCCACCACCCCAGCTTCTTGAGTAGATCGGAGGTGAACTCGGGGTAGCCGTCCTTGATCTCTGACCCCTTGCTGTAAACACCGTCGGCGAGGAGGCTTACCCCGTTTCGCTCCACCCCGAACCCGGCGCGAAACACCAGGCCGCCCTCGGCAACGCTCTTGCTGGGGTCGTAGAGAAGCGGCGTTCCGGGGTGCTTCATCTCCGGCTTCCCCCAGCACGGCCAAGGGAGCCCGTAGTATTCGCCGTCGAGGGGTCCCCCTTCCGCGCGCAAGGTGGTGGTGTTGAAAGTGCGCCGGTACTGGGCGTGCAGCTTCAGCCGCTCCGGACTTTGCCCCGTGTAGCCGATGGTCCAGGCGCCCCGGTTGATCTCCCGGAGCACATCCTCCACGATAGGCTCGTCATTGGTGACCTGGATGTGCTTGAACATCTGATCGGCGAAGCCGAACTTCTTCGCAAGCTTGAAAATAATGGTGTGATCGGGCAGGGACTCGAACAATGGCTCGATGACCTTGTCGCGCCACTGGAGCGACCGGTTAGATGCCGTGGCCGAGCCCGAGGTTTCAAACTGGGTCGCGGTGGGGAGGAGATAGGTGTTGTCCGTGCGGTCGCTCATAACCGCCATGTGCGTGGGATAGGGATCGGAGATGACGAGAATCTCCAGCTTCTCGAGGGCCTTCTTCATCTCGGGGCCCCGTGTCTGGCTATTACACGCGTGTCCCTGGAAAAAGACACCCTTGATGTTATCCCGCTGTGAGAGATTCTTCCTGTCCTCGAGGACGCCGTCGATCCAGCGTGACACCGGTATCCCCGGGATGTTCATGGCATAGTCCATCTTGCCGCCGCCGGCGTCGTACTTGGCGGTCCTGTCGAAGCGAGACTTCAGCCACTCGTAATCCACGTCCCACACCCGGGCCCAGTGCTGCCAGGCCCCCTCCGCGAGCCCATAGTAAGCGGGCAGGGTATGGCAGTTCGGTCCCACGTCCGTAGCACCCTGCACGTTGTCGTGGCCGCGGAAGATATTCGCGCCTCCGCCGGCCATGCCGATATTGCCGAGAGCGAGCTGGAGTATGCAGTACGCCCTCGTATTGTTGACACCGATGTGGTGCTGGGTGCCGCCCATGCACCAGACAATGGTGCCCGGGCGGTTCTCCACCATGGTCTTCACGACCCGGAGGACCTCCTCCTCCGCTGCACCGGTGACGTTCTCCACCTCTTTGGGCGTCCATTTCTGTACTTCCTTGCGGACCTCATCCATGCCGTAGACCCGTTGCCTGATATACTCTTTGTCCTCCCAGCCGTTTTGGAAAAGGTGCCACACCATCCCCCAGATGAAGGCAACATCGGTGCCGGGCCGGATCCTGACGTACTGGTCGGCATGGGCGGCGGTACGGGTGAACCGGGGATCCACCACGATCATGATCGCGCCGTTTTCCTTGCCCCGGAGCACGTGCTGCATGGCCACGGGATGGGCCTCGGCAGCGTTGCTTCCCACGAAGAGCATGGCCTTGCAGTTGTGCATATCATTGTAGGAGTTGGTCATCGCCCCGTAGCCCCAGGTGGCGGCCACGCCGTACACGGTGGTGGAGTGACAGATCCGGGCCTGGTTATCCACATTGGTGGTACCCCAGAAAAGGGCCAGTTTGCTCTGCAGATAGGCGCCTTCGTTGCTCGCCTTGGAAGAGCCGCAGAAGAAGATGGAGTCCGGGCCGTACTTTTCCCGGATCTCAAGGAACTTGTCGCCGACCTCGTTGATCGCCTGATCCCACGAGAGCCGCTTCCACTTGCCGCCCTCGAGCTTCATGGGATATCGGAGGCGACGACCGGCGACGCCGTGATACCTTACCGAGGCGCCCTTGGCGCAGTGGGCACCGAGATTGATGGGCGAGTCGAAGTCCGGCTCCTGCCCGATCCACACCCCGTTCTGGATCTCGGCGATGACGCCGCAACCCACCG
>Ga0187774_10000281_pt1 | contig 17081 bp, 17 predicted proteins | sample 0216_BV02_MP05_2_FD_133152 | JGI IMG/M metagenome (GOLD analysis project Ga0187774, IMG submission 133152) | Tropical peat soil microbial communities from peatlands in Department of Meta, Colombia - 0216_BV02_MP05_20_MG | ecosystem: Environmental > Terrestrial > Soil > Wetlands > Peat | place... | reverse complement strand
CTGACCTGGCCTGAACAACGCCGGGTATTTCGTCTTATCCCGGGTTTGGCTCAGGCCGAGTTTCTTCGGTACGGAAGCCTCCACCGGAACACGTTTATCAACGCCCCTTTTGTGCTGAAGGAGTCGTTGCAGGTTCGGCGAAAGCCCGCCCTCTTGCTGGCGGGGCAACTGGTGGGAGTCGAGGGATATGTCGAATCGGCCGCGATGGGCCTGATCGCCGGGATCAACGGCGCTCGGTTATTGAAGGGGCTGGATCCGGTTTCGCCGCCGCCAACGACGGCCCACGGGAGTTTACTCGCCTACCTCACGCGGAGCAGCCCGCGGCATTTCCAGCCGATGAACATCAACTTTGGACTTTTCCCGCACATCCCGGAAACGATTCGGGACAAGCAACTTAGGAGGAAAGCCGTCGGGCGTCGAGCGATCGAGGATCTGAAACAATGGTGTCGGCAAAACAATCCTTTATAGAATATCTTCAGGTCGAGCGTGGGAGTTCAGCGCATACCGTCCGCAATTATCGGTCCGACTTGGAGCAGTTCGAGCGGTTTTTATTATCGGTGGGCAAACCCGATGCGTCGCTCCGTCGATCGGTGATAGATTCCCCCGACGGGTCGGAGCAATCTTCGGTTAAAGAACCCGAATGGATCGAGGTTGAACCCCTTAAAATACGGTCATACCTGGCCCATTTGCAGCAGACGGGCGTTCAAAAATCCTCCATCGCCCGGAAGCTGGCTGTGATCCGAACCTTTTTCAAATATCTTCAGCGGGAAGGTCGGTTAAAGAATAATCCCGCCCGGTTGGTGACTACACCGAAACAGGAGCAGCGGCTTCCGGCGTTTCTTACCGTGGACGATGCCTCGGCCCTGATGGAGGCGTTTTCCATCGACGAGAAGACCGGTCCGCGGAATCGGGCCATTCTGGAAACCTTCTATTCGACCGGTATCCGGTTGAGCGAGTTGGTCGCGCTGAATGTCAACGACCTGAGTCCGCACGAGGGGCTGATTCGAGTCCAAGGAAAGGGCCGTAAGGAACGGATCGTTCCGATCGGCTCCAGGGCGCTCGGTGCGATCGAGGCATACCTGGCGGTGACCCCCTTTCGGCAGTTTCATGAAGAGCGGCGTCCGCTTTTTCTAAACCGCGTCGGGAAACGTCTGACGGCCCGGACGGTGGCTCGGATCGTCGGCCTCGCGGCCTCGCGGCTTTCCAGGGCTCCGCGGGTCACGCCGCACGCCCTTCGTCATAGCTTTGCGACGCATCTTTTGGATGGCGGCGCGGACCTTCGGGTGATCCAGGAATTGCTGGGGCACGCGCGTCTTTCGACGACGCAACGGTATACCCATGTCACGACGGATAAACTGATCGAGGTGTATGATCGGGCACATCCGCGAGCGAAAAAAGCAAAAGGGTAACCCACGGGAGAGCTCATGACCCCCACGATTCGAAGCACAACCATTCTTTGCGTCCATCACCGGGGCCGCGTGGCCATTGCGGCCGACGGCCAGGTAACGATGGGTACGACGGTGATGAAACACAACGCCCGGAAGATCCGGAGGATGTATAACGACCAGATCCTGTCCGGATTCGCCGGGGCGACGGCCGACGCCATGACGCTGTTCGAAAAGTTCGAGGCGAAGTTGGCCGAGTATCGCGGCAATCTCACGCGTTCCGCGGTGGAGCTGGCCAAGGACTGGCGTACGGACCGTATCTTAAGAAGGCTGGAAGCCCTCATGATCGTGGCCGATGCCGAACATTCTTTGTTGATTTCAGGAACGGGAGATGTGATTGAGCCGGAAGACGGGATCTTGGCCATCGGCTCCGGTGGGCCATACGCCCTCGCTGCAGCTCGCGCGATGATCGATCGGCCAGATTTGACGGCCAAGGAGGTCGTCGAACGGGCGATGAAAATCGCGGGCGGAATCGATATCTACACCAATCAGGAAATCGTCGTGGAGGAGCTGAAGGATTGAGATGACGGGATCGTCGGAAGATCGAATGAACGCCCTTACGCCCCGCGAGATCGTGAAGGAGTTGGACCGTTACATCATCGGCCAACGTCAGGCCAAACGAATGGTGGCGATCGCCCTGCGAAACCGGTGGCGGCGGCAGCAACTTTCGCCGGAATTGCGGGAGGAAGTGTTGCCCAAAAATATCATTATGATCGGGCCGACGGGGGTGGGGAAGACCGAGATCTCCCGCCGGCTGGCGAAACTCGTGAATGCACCCTTCATCAAGGTGGAGGCTTCCAAGTTCACCGAAGTGGGCTATGTGGGGCGAGACGTCGAGTCGATGATCCGGGACCTGACCGAGCTGGCGGTCAACATGGTCAAGATGGAGCATGCCGAGAAAGTCCAGGACCGCGCGGCCAAACAGGCCGAGGAACGGCTGTTGGACATTCTCCTCCCGCCGCCCGCGTCCAAGCCTCCACCGGGAATTTTCGACGAGGGACGCCTAGAAACGGCCCGAACGGAGCTGCCGGAATCGTATGAGCAGACCCGTGAGAAGCTGAGACAGCAACTCCGCGAAGGCAAACTGGATCACCGTCCGGTTGAGATCGACGTCAAAGAAAAAGCCCTGCCGGTCGGAGTGATTTCCAATGTCGGGATGGAAGATCTGGAAATTAATCTCCGCGAGATGTTCGGGGGATTGTTTCCGGGGAAAAAGAAAAAACGGCGCGTGAAGGTACCCGAGGCGCTCAAACTGTTGACCCAGGAAGAGGCCCAGAAGTTGATCGATATGGATGAAGTCCTGCGCGAGGCCATCCAGAAAGTGGAACAGTCCGGAATTGTTTTCGTCGATGAGCTGGACAAGATTGCCGGCCGCGAAAAAGGTTTCGGTCCGGATGTATCCCGCGAGGGCGTTCAGCGGGACCTTCTCCCGATCGTGGAAGGTTCCACGGTCAACACCAAACACGGCATGGTTCGAACCGACCATATCCTGTTTATCGCAGCCGGTGCGTTTCATGTCGCAAAGCCGTCGGATCTCATCCCCGAACTTCAGGGACGCTTTCCTATTCGGGTCGAGCTGGGACCTTTAACCAAAGATGATTTCATCCGCATCTTGACCGAGCCGCGAAACGCGCTGATCAAACAGTATATCGCCTTGATGGAAACGGAAGGGATCACGTTGGACTTTAAACCCGATGCCATGGAGGAAATCGCCTCCATTGCGGTTCTGGTGAACGAGCGGACCGAAAACATCGGCGCGCGGCGGTTGTTTACGATCATGGAGAAGCTGCTGGATGACGTAGCCTTCGATGCGCCGGATCGAGCTGAAAAGAAGATGACGATTGACGCGAAGTATGTCCGTGAGCGGCTGAACGACATCATTAAGAGTGAGGACCTGAGCCGGTATATTTTGTGAACCCTGGTCATGACAGATATGTCGAGACGGCGGACGGGGTTAACCTTCATTATTATTTAATCGAGCCGACCGCAGAACGAGCACCGACGTTTCTATTTATTCATGGCTTGGGAAGCAACTGGACAAGGTGGAAGCGATTGTCGGAAGAGCCGTTTTTTAAGTCGTTTCGTTTGATTATTCCGGATCTGCGAGGTCACGGCCGCTCGATCGCGCGACGGGGAATCGATGCGGATCGGTTTGCGGCCGATCTGGAGTTGATTTTAAAAAAAGAGTCCGTTGAACGTCCGGTGGTAATCGGACACTGTCTGGGTGCGAACGTTGCGGTGAGGTTTTGGGAACGGAATGCTCAAAAGGTCCGGGCACTGGTTCTGATCGAGCCCTTCGTAACGGAGGACCTTCACCCCGCGTGGAAGGTCCTGTATGCGGTTTTGAGCCCGATCCTTGTGCTCCTGGAGGGAATTTCAAGGGGAATGAGTCGTCTTGGTCTACGACGGGCCCGTTTCCGGTTCATTGATTACTCCACCTATGACGAATGGGTGAGGCCCCGATTGACAAACCAGTTTAACGTCATCCGCTTTATGGGTCCCTGGTTGGACCTTCAATGCATGCCGGTGGCCAGCTATATCGCCTCGTTTCGCTTTTTGTTCCGGTATCGGCCGCCTTGGAGAACCATCGATGTCCCCACACTGGCCTTGATTGCTCGGCAGGGAGGGGTAATATCTTCCGAGCTTGGCTCGGGTCCTTTCAATCCGACCCGCGTCAAGACGGTTGGGATCGAGGCGAGCCATTTTGTGCTGACGGACAATCGTAAAGGGGTGGTTCAGCGGATCCAGTCGTTTGTAGAAAGGTTCAACTTGGAATGACCATGGAAAAATTGATCGAGAAAGCAAAAATTCTTATCGAGGCGCTTCCGTACATCCGGGCCTTTTCCGGAAAAACGGTGGTGATAAAGTACGGCGGTAAAGCGATGACCGAGGAAGCCCTCAAAAACGCCTTCGCACAAGACGTGGTTCTGATGAAGTACATTGGCATCAATCCGGTGGTGGTTCACGGCGGGGGTCCGCAGATCAACCTTATGATGAAGCGGCTGGGCCTGGAACCGAAGTTCATCAAAGGAGTCCGCGTGACGGATGCCCAGACGATGGAAATCGTCGAGATGGTCTTGGGCGGAATGATCAACAAAGAGATCGTGGCCTTGATCAACCAGCATGGTGGGCGGGCGGTCGGTTTGACCGGCAAAGACGGACGACTGATTCGGGCCAAAAAAGTGAGGGAGGGAGACAGCCCGTCCAAAGGCGACGAGCCGATTGATATGGGCCTGGTCGGTGAAGTGGAAAAGGTCGATCCCCAGGTGATTCGGAATCTCGATCAGGATCGATTCATCCCGGTCATCGCACCGATCGGTGCGGATTCGGAAGGACGCACCTATAACATCAACGCCGACTGGGTCGCGGGGGCAGTGGCATCGGCGCTGAAAGCCGAAAAACTCTTGCTTCTGACGGATGTCAAAGGCATTCTGGATGGACAGGGAAGGCTGCTTCCGACGATTTCTAAAAAAGACGCCGCTCGTCTGATCAAGCAGGACGTTATCAAAGAGGGCATGCTTCCGAAAGTCAAGGCGGCCCTATCGGCCGTCGAAGGAGGCGTGACCAAGGCCCATATTATCGACGGCCGAGTAGCGCATGCACTGCTTCTGGAAATCTTTACGGACAAGGGGATCGGCACCGAAATCACGGCATAAGACCGGAAAGCTTGATGAAAGGCGCGGCTGAAATACCACTGAAAAGACCGCTGGACATCACAATCTTCGGGGTGTTGTTTTTGCTAAGCGCTCCCGTTGAACTGGTTAATATCCTCTCAACCGGTTGGCAATACACTCCAAAGTTTTTCGGGATCACGACTCACGGTATTGTGGCCAAGGGTGTTCTGGCCGCCCAGCCGGTACTTCATCTGGCATTGGGATACGGTTTTCTGACGCTTCGTCGGTGGGTCGTCTACCTAGGACTCTTTTATATTGGCGATGTTTTGACGAGCGCGGTCTCGAGTTTCATTCTGTACGGCTACGGACGGGTTCGGACCCTCTTCATCGTTCTTTTGGTGCCGTTTATGATCTACCTCATCGCTCGACGGGCGCAATTTAAGAGGTGACCGATCATGGCGAAGAGCCCAAAACCTCCAGCTTCTGAAAAACGGAACTATCCTCGCGCGCCGATCTCGATTCGGATCCAGTATCAGCCGCCTCAGAAGGGAATCAAGGAAGGATTTACGGCCATCATGGGCGGCGGGGGCTTGTTCATCGACACCGTTTCCCCCCTGCCGATCGGAACGCCCGTCAACCTGGAGTTCGGTCTTCCAGGCCAGGAGGGTTCTTTCAAAGTGGGCGGCCGGGTGGCGTGGGTCCGTTCTCAGTTTGATCCGAAGGGCTTTTCTCCCGGAATGGCCGTTCAGTTCCACAAGATCAACGAGACCGACCGCGATAAAATCGTGCAGTTCGTCATGCGAGTTCTGCTGGGTCAATCGGAGAGCAGTCCATGAGAAGTCCCCCCCTGGCCGCCGTCCTCTCGGCAATCTTTCCGGGTCTTGGGCAGTTTTACAACCGGCAATGGTTCAAGGGCCTCGCTTTTTTTATCGGCTCGGGGGTTTTGAGTGGGATAGTAACGGACCGCTTTTCGATCGAGGAGTTGATGGCCGGGGACACATCCCATGTCGGCAATGTTCTTGTCTTCTTGGCGATCTTGCTCGGTCTACTGGTCTGGAGCATGGTGGATGCCTATCGTTCGGCAAAGGCGATTCCACAAAAGGGATAACCTGGAAGAGATTATTAAACGACGGGTCGACCGAGTCACCGAGGCCGGGTTGACGGAACATCTCAAACGGATCATCGGTATCCGACATCATCGATCCGCACCCGGCGCATTGGAAGCGGCGGGCGATTATATCGCGGATCAATTCCAAGCCGCCGGCCTTTCGATTCATTCCCATGTGTTCAAGGCCTTTGGCCATCGGAACAGAAATATTGTTGCCTCATTTCGAAATCGCGCCAGACATTGCGCACGCCAGCCCCTCTTGATTCTGGCGGCTCACTATGATACGGTGGCTGAAAGTCCGGGGGCGGATGATAACGCCAGCGGCGTGGCCGTGATGCTCGAAGCGGCTCGAAGGTTGGCCGATTTAGATGGGCCGGGTCCGTGGGTCTTTATCGGGTTCGCTCAGGAAGAACAACACTGCCTGGGAAGCACGCTTTACGCCATCAAAGCCCGACGGTCGGGTCTTCCCATTCAGGGGATGATCGCCCTCGAGTGCGTCGGCTACGCCAGCCTTAAACCCGGTTCACAGCAACCCCTGATAGAGCTTCCAATCCCGATACCGGATGTGGGAAATTTTTTGGGCATTGTCGGCAACCCGGAGGCCTCGGCATTGAAGCAGCGGTTTGAAAAAGCAGCCGGTTGTTTTGTTTCGGATCTGCCCTTGGTGAGCCTCATCGTCCCGAATGCAGGTCATGGTTTTCCCGACACCCGCCGGAGCGATCATGCTCCGTTCTGGGATGGGGGCTATCCGGCCCTGATGCTGACGGACACGGCGAACTTTCGAAATCCCTGGTACCATCAACCCGGTGATCGGTTAGAGACTTTGGATCTTGCCTACATGACAAAGGTGACAAAAGCCATCGTGGCATTTTTGGCCGAAGCGGCTTTAAAGGAGGAGTGATTATGCGGAAACGTTTTGGCCGAGACGGTTTGTTGCCGTCTCTGCAGAATCCGATGGTGGTCGTTTTAAGAGCGCATAGGGGTCTTCCGATCTTAGTGGCGTGCATCCTATTTTTCAACGTGACCGGAGTGGCCCTCGCGGATCGGGTTGACGATCTGTTGAAAATGCTCCAGTCCAAAACCCCGATGGATCGTCGGGAGGCCGCCCATGAGCTGGGCAAGATCAAAGATCCGCGCGCCGTGTCACCGTTGATCGCAGCACTTAAAGATGAGGAACCCATGGTCAGGCTGGACGTCTCCGGTGCTTTGATCGAGATCGGCACGCCGGGGGTCGAGCCGCTCATCGAGGCCATGAAACATGATAACGACCCCATTTTTTTATGGAACGCAATCCGGGTCTTGGAAGAGGTTGGAGATCCCAGGGCAATCGAGCCGCTAAAAGAGATTGAACAGAAGCACCCGGATAAGGATATTCAGCAGATCTCAAAGTACGCTCTGGAAAAGCTTCAGCGCAGCCAAAAGCCTTGACCCACGGATCGCCGGAGTGGCGGAATGGCAGACGCAGCGGACTCAAAATCCGCCGAGGGCAACCTCATGAGAGTTCAACCCTCTCCTCCGGCACCAGATTTTTGTAGAGCAAGAATTTGGGGTCGTTGGACCGCGGAGCATTAGGAACGGGTTAAATTGGTAAATCTTCATTGAGCTCGATTCTCCAAACTGATCCTTCCCTCACCGCAAGAGACCGACTTATTTTTGCCCTTGATTATGAAAGTCAGGACGACGCAAAAAAGGCGGTCGTCTCTTTAGATGGACACGTCGGATTGTTCAAGGTGGGCCTGGAGCTTTTTGTAAGTTCGGGGCCCGGCATCTTCAAGGTTATTTCGGAATACAGCGATTGCGGCGTCTTCCTGGATCTGAAATTTCACGATATACCGGAGACGGTTCTGGCCGCGACGAGGGCCGCGGCGGCCTACAAGGCGCGATTTGTCACGGTGCATGCCTCGGAAGGAAAGAGGCTTCTTAATGCGGTCGTCCGTGAGGTTCATAAAGACACAAAAGTGCTCGCCGTCACGGTCTTGACGAGTATTAGGCAAGAGGATATGCGGGATATCGGGATGGCTAATGACCTCGATATCCGTGAACTGGCTCTCCGACGGGCCCAATGGGCGCGCGAGGCGGGATGTGCGGGTGTGGTCTGTGCCGGGTCGGAAGTACGGCAGGTCAAAGAACGAGTCGGTCCGGAGTTGATCACCGTTGTGCCCGGGATTCGCCCGGAATGGGCTACGGTGTCCAAAGATGATCAAGCGCGAGTTACGACGCCCCGCCAAGCGATACTGGATGGGGCAGATTACATTGTCGTTGGCCGACCGATCCGAAGGGCCAAGGATCCTGCACAAGCGGCCGACCGTGTTGTTGATGCGATCCAGTCGGCTCTTCGCGATCTTTCAGCCCGGTCCCAGTAACCTGGTTTGCAATACTTCTTGCGTAAGATCCCATGATACCTTGACTTCTTACGCGAGACCATAAGATAATATGAAATTAAATGAGTGAACGCGATGACTGAACGTGCCGAGACCACAACCCCTACAGAATTGGACCTTCGGGGAGTAATGTGTCCGTATAACTATGTGAAAACAAAATTGAAATTGGAGTCGATGGAAGCCGGGCAGATTTTGTCCGTGATTGTGGATGATGGGGAGCCCATTCGTAACGTTCCCCGGAGCATCGCTGAAGACGGCCACACCATTCTTAAACAGGAGAAGGTGGGTAACGGCTTTCGAGTATTGATTCGAAAACACGGTTGACCTTAATCATCTCTAACATTCAAAGGATAACACCCCTGCCGGGCCGACCGGCTGGTAGGCTCTACCCCTCATAAAGTTCTAATCCAACCCTCCCGTTCTTAATTTTTCATCTATAATTAAAATGATATCACCCTGTTTCCATCGGGCGGTTGTTGATCGACCCGCCCTTTTTGATATACCGAACAGCGCCGTTCGAATTGGTTTCCAGGGATCGGGAGTGAATTCCTCCATATGCGATTGACTCTGATTAAGAAAATGCTGCTGGGTTTTTCGATCATGGTCCTTCTGACCCTGTTGACCGGTCTTTATGCAGTTTTGAGCCTCCGGGACATTCGGCGGGTGAGCGACGGCATTGTCCAGCGAGACCTTCCCATTATTGAGGCCGCGGGTCAGATGACCGAGAACTTATTGGCCCAGGACCTTTATGAGAAGCGCTCTGTCATTCTTAGGGACCCGGCCGTCCAGACTCTTTTTTTAAACCGAAGCGAGGAATTCCGACTCAAACTGGCCCAATTGAATTTTGCATCACCCGAAGATCAGGACCTCAAGGGACAAATTCAAACCCTGCATCAGGAATACGATCAATTCTTTAGGGAAGAACAGGACTACCTCAATCGCAAGCAGGAATCCATGGCGAAGGCCGTCTCGGAAGGCCCGATGCAGTCCCGTATCAATGAAATGGCCAAGCTGCTTCGAGAACTGGAACGTCGTGGACGCGAGGATCAAAACGCAAAAACCCGTCTGGCCAATCAAGTGAGTTTGCAAGCGTTTAACATCACGGTGGTGTTGGTGACGATCAGTTTTTTCTTCGGCGTCGGGTTTGCCGTGTTCATCAATTCCAACCTTACCTATTCGATCAAACAGCTTCAGGAGGCGGCGCATTATATTGGCCAGGGGTTGTTTGACCGCGCTCTGAATGTCAAAGCGACGGAGGAAGTTCAAGAGCTGGCGGATTCTTTTCGTTGGATGTCGAAGCGGTTAAAGGAACTGGGCGAGATGAATCTGGATGCCAATCCTCTCACGCGCCTTCCGGGAAATTTGGCCATTGAAAAGGCACTTTTGACACGGCTTCAGGAAGGGGTGCCCTTCGCCTTTTGTCTGGTCGATCTGGATAACTTCAAAGCGTTCGGCGATCGGTACGGCTATGTCCGAGGAAGTGATGTCTTGAAAAAAGTGGCTGACATTTTGTCCGACTGCGTCAAGACGCTCGGGTCCGGACCGGATTTCCTCGGCCATATCGGCGGAGACGACTTTGTCATCATTACGGATCCTCTGCGGATGGAAAAACTGTGTGAGAAAGTCATCCATGATTTTGATGAAACCATTCCGGCTTTTTATGACGAGGACGACCGTCGAAGGGGTTATATTATTTCGCGCGACCGCAAGGACATTGAACAACAGTTCCCGTTCATGACAGTTTCGATCGCGGTGGTCACGAACCAGAAGCGAGCGATCACCAGTCCCATGCAGGTTGCGGAGATCGCCGCGCAACTCAAACAGTACGCAAAAACCTTCCCCCGCAGCGTTTACGTCGTGGATCAGCGGAGGACGTCTTGAACGAAAGGACAAGGATTGGTCGGACGGGCGATCCGTCTCATCGATGGCCCCGGTTGGGGAGGGTGGGTTGGTTCGTCCTCCTTCAACTATTATCGAGCTGCGCCAGTGTGGCGACGGTGAAAGAACCAACAGCCGCCGCCGAGCATTTTAAGAAGGCCAACGCCTTTTTTGAAGAAGGTCAGTTTGTCGAGGCCGTAAAAGAATACCGGTACCTGACCGCACAATTCCCGGACGATGACCTCGCAGCCGATGCGCAGTACCAGGTGGCTTACACGGAGATTTATTTTAAGAATACGGGGTCCGACTACGGGATGGCCGCGAAGGATTTTCAAAAATTGATTCAGAACTACCCGAACAGCGCTTGGAAAGACCCGGCGCAGAATTGGTTGAATTTTTTAAACCAGCTAGAATCCTTGAAAACGGAAAAGGAGAAACTCAAGAGTGATCTACGACGCTTGCTCGACCTGGATATGCAATCCGAAAAAAAGCGGCGTGAGTTAAAGTGAGTTACCACATAGAGGACAGGGAGCGACACCCCTCGATGATCAGCGTGATCTCTCCCCGAATCGGTCCCCTCTCCAATTTCTCAATGATCTGAGAGAGCCTTCCCCGGACGATTTCTTCAAACATCTTGGTCAATTCACGGGCCACCACGGCACGGCGGTCGCCCCAGCTCTCATATAGATCGTGAAGACAACGAACAAGACGATGAGGGGATTCATAGAAGATAATCGTTCGGGGCTCATCTTTCAGCGCTTGGAGCTGTTTGAGTCGCCCGCTCCGCTTCTTCGCAAGAAACCCTTCAAACAAAAAAGCATCTGTAGGGAGACCGGATACGCTCAACGCCGCAAGAAATGCGGAAGGTCCGGGGACCGGAGAAAGCGGAACGCCCGCTTGAATGCAACGATTGATCAGATAATATCCCGGATCTGAGATCCCCGGTGTGCCGGCATCCGTCACCAAGGCGATGGATTGTCCTTCCTTGAGCCGTTGAACCAGCACCTCGGTCTTTTCTTCCTTGTTATGGTCATGGTAGCTGGTCAGAGGAGTGTGAATCTGGTAATGGTTGAACAGTTTTTGTGTGTGGCGCGTGTCCTCCGCCGCTACAAGATGGACTTCCCTCAGAATCCGCACGGCGCGAAACGTGATATCTTCCAGATGACCGATCGGGGTGCTGACAATGTAAAGAAGGCCGGACTTTGTCTGATCCATTTAATGAAACCGATTTAATTTCCAGGCATTGATCACACTCGTCATTCTTACTTATTAATCGGGTAAGGTAGTATAAGCGGTTATGAGACCTAAAGCAAGCATGCTTGCCATGGGGATGTGTTTCTGATATACTGTATTGTTTTTATAAACATGTAAAATCGAGGTGTTATGAATATCGCCGTTATCGGAACTGGATATGTCGGCCTTGTGACCGGCGTTTGTTTCGCTGAGTTTGGAGTTCATGTAACCTGTGTGGATAAAGATCGGGATAAGATTGAGGCTCTCCTAAAAGGGCAAATCCCGATTTACGAGCCCGGACTCAGTGAGCTGGTCGGCAAAAATAGAGCCAGCGGCCGTCTCGACTTTACCACCGATATTGCCGCTGCGGTTCGGGGGGCACTGGTTGTTTTTATTGCGGTCGGGACACCTCCTCGGGGAGACGGCTCGGCCAATTTGGCGTACGTGGAGGGCGTTGCGGAAACGATTGCCAAACATCTCAACGGCTATAAACTGATCGTTACAAAAAGCACGGTGCCCGTGGGAACCGGGGAACGGCTTAAAAAGATCATCGGGAAAAATCTCAAAGAGCAGGTGGACTTTGACATTGTTTCAAATCCGGAATTTCTGCGCGAAGGGTCTGCCATCGAAGATTTTTTAAGGCCCAATCGTGTGGTGATCGGGACAAACAGTCCGCAAGCGGAAGCGATCATGAAGGATCTTTATCGACCGCTTTACCTGATCGAGACCCCTTTCATTGTAACGGACGTAGCGACGGCCGAGATGATCAAATACGCGTCGAACGCCTTTCTGGCAACGAAGATTTCCTTCATAAATGAAATGGCGAATCTGTGTGAGAAGATTGGAGCCGATGTTCATCAGGTGGCGAAAGGAATGGGGTTAGACGGTCGTATCGGCCCAAAGTTTCTCCATCCGGGACCCGGCTATGGCGGCTCCTGTCTGCCCAAAGATACGTTGGCTCTGGTTCAGATGGCCAAGCAGAATGACTGTGAACTGGAACTGCTCAGTGCCGTAACCCGGGTCAATGCCAAACAGAGGGCCATAATGGTTCGAAAGATTCTTCAGGAGTTGAAAGACGGGGAAAGGAATAATGTCGCCGTCCTGGGATTGGCCTTTAAGCCGAACACGGACGATATTCGGGAAGCCCCGGCCCTCGAGATCATTCAAGCATTGGTCAAGGAAGGGGTTAAGGTTCGGGCGTTTGACCCGGCGGCGATGGGAGAGGCCCGGAAAGTTCTTAAAGGGATTCGCTATTGCGATGACGCCTATGATACAGCGAAACATGCGGACGCCGTGGTTCTGATGACGGAATGGAACGAATTTCGCAACCTGGACTTGGTCCGGCTTCGCCAATCGGTACGCAATCCCGTCTTCATTGATCTCCGCAATGTCTATGACGAACAGCGCATGAAACAGGCCGGGTTTCGGTATATCGGTGTTGGAAGGGGAATTAAAACGGTCTGAAAACCAGCACCCCGATGGCGTGGGGAAACATACCTATTTGGCCTTGCCTCCAAGTATTTTCTGTAGCCATGATGGAAAGCCCATTCAATAAACCCGATCGTTGGATGAAAACCCGATTTCCGTATATTAAAATCGGTTCATCCGGCCTCGCTATTTTCGTCCGTTTTCTCAGTGGTTTCGTAGTAATGGTTACCGCTGTCCCCGTTGGTCGAACTGAAACCACTGTGCCCTCTATCGATCAGCAGGTCATACAGGTTCAGTCGAAGCTCGCGCTCATCAAAATGGATGTCATTCATCAGTATCAATCCAAGGACTCCGTTTTCGATCGGCCGAATCGATCGTCCATCCGATCCGCCCCCCCGGGTTCCGGCGAGAACCTTCAGGGCGGGGAAACTCAAACCGACGGAACTGGGCCCTCGCAAAACATCGTTGCCGATCTGGAAGAGATCGCGGTCTTGATGAAGCGACTGGAAACGGGGGGCGATCCGACGTCAATCGATGAGGTACGGCTCCGACTGGCGGATCGTTTGCTGCGGGCGGATCTTGTTTCACAGGCGGAACAGACATTAAAAGAGTTAGTGGTCCAAACGCATCGCGCGCCGATCGCGGCCGAGGGATGGTTTCAATTAGAGAAATTGTACTATCGGAAGGATGATTATCCGCAGGCCGTTGGAGCTTTCTTGAAGATTCCGATGAGCAAGAAATTGCCGCTGCGGGAGGAAGCCACCTATCTGGCCGGTAACAGCTATCTTTATCTTAAGGACTACCTCAAGGCGATCGACCTGTTCAGCAGAATCAGCGAAGGGAGCGAATACTATCCATTCGCTGTATATTCAAGCGGTCTTGCCTATCTCAATCTGGGAGATGCTTGGTCTTCGACCCAATTGCAGTTTCAAAAGCTGATCGCTCTCAAACCCGGGGGAGATCCCGTTCTTCAGGAATTGATTAACAAGACACGATTGACGCTCGGATTTATCTTCATGGATCAGAAACGTTACTCGGAAGCCCTCTCCGTTTTTGAGGCGATTCCTGCGCAGAGCCGGTACCGTATGCAGGCGCAGTTCGGGATTGCCAAGGCCTATATGGGAACGGAGGACTGCGTGAAGGCGATCGTGGTCTTTAAGGATCTGATCGACCAAGCGCCTACCCAGTCGTATGCTTTGGAAGCCCGTCTTCAAATCGGCAACTGTTATTCGAAACTGAGCGCCTACCATCGGGCCGTGGACAGTTATCAAGATGCGCTCAGGGCCTATTCTGAGCAGTCCGAAGGTTTTAAAAAAATGACCCAGCAAATTCAGACGACGAATTTAGAAAATTGGCCGAGCTTGAACAGGGACGCCAGATTTCCAGAGGCCATGGATGTGTATGCCGATTGGGTCCGACTGAACAAAGGAATTGGCGACGAAGTTCAGCGGGGCAGAAATGCCGCTGTGAACAAGGCGGAGCACGGCACGATTTCGGACTTGAAATCCCTTCAGACGAAGATGCAGGATGTTCGACAGGACTTGATTAAATTGCTCCGGGCTTCCGCAACCCATCAGGTCTCCTCCCAATTGGCCCAGATTGACGAACTAGCCCTCCGAGCCAACATGGGGATTGCCAAGAACATGACATTTATGCAGGACCATGAGACGGCCCCTTAAAAAAAATCGGTGGGATCGGGATTCCACCGCCGTGGTGTGGATGCTGCTCACCGTTACGGTGTCGGGCATCGAATTGAGCGGGTGCTCCGCTTACCGAAAACCGGATGACTTGGCCCCGCAAAAGATTAAATCGGTTGTGACGGAAGTGATGGAAGACCAGACCGCTCCCGTCTCCAAAGACTATACGTTAAAAGCACTGGACCAATACGAGAGTAACCTTTTTAACGATTTTGGACAAAAGAGCGAACTGCGGGCTAAAACCATGCATCGGTTGGCCGATCTCTATCTGAAGCTGGAGGATTTATCCTATAACCGTCAGCTTCAGCGGTATAACCAACTTCTTCGGCAGGCGCAACAAGGACGAACGGGCGGGCGTCCCGCCCTTCCCAAAATCGATCACACGCGGTCTCGTAAGACCTACGAAAAACTGCTGTCCCAGTATCCCGATCGCCCCGAGAACGACCGGGTGTTTTATCAGTTGGCCCATGTTTATGACGATGAAGGGCAGACGGAACAAGCGATGGCTTCGTTGCAACGACTGGTGGAGCGTTACCCGTCCAGCCCGTTGCGACAGGAATCGATCTTCCGGTTGGCCGAAGGTTATTACGACTCGAATCAATACAGACAAGCCCGGGCCGCTTACGAACAGGCGGTTAACGCGAAGGACCCCGGACTGGCAGAGCAGGCGACGTATAAACTGGGCTGGACGTATCTTTCTTTGCAGGAGTATGAGAATGCCGTGGGGATGTTTGTCCGGCTGGTGGATCGAAAGCGTGTCATGAAACCCAACGGCCAACTGCAGCTTGATCCGAAGGGGATGTCGGCCGCCGATTGGGATGAAGTCCTGGAGTACATCCGCGGCATGGCCTTCGCTTTTTCCTATCAGGGGCCGCCGACAAAGATCCAAGATTATTTTGAGAAGACGGGACATCGGGACTACGAAGCGCTGATCTACCGGAAATTAGGCGATCTGTATCTGGCCCAGAAGCGCGTGCAGGACGCGGTCGCGGCCTACGAAACCTTTATCAAAACCTATCCGCTTCACCCCGATGCCCCGGCCGTGCAAATGCAGATCGTCGAGGCCTACCAGCAGTTAAAGTTGGTGGATCTGGCCAACCGCGCGCGGATAAATTTCGTGGATCGTTTTGGCGAGGAAAGCGTCTGGTATCAAAAAGCCTCGGTCGATTCCCGGGAGAAAATTCGGCCGTTTTATCGGCAACTCACCAGCCAAATGGCCCTGTTCTATCACTCGGAAGCGCAGCAAACAAAACGGCCTGCGGACTATGAAAAGGCCCTGACATGGTACCGGCGCTACTTGAAGGGGTTTCCGAAGGAGCCGGACGCACCCCGAATGAACTTTTTATTGGCGGAAGGGCTCTTCGAGTTACAACGATACAATGAAGCCGCGGATGAATATGAGCATACCGCGTATGATTATTTTCTCCACCACGACAGCGCCGAATCGGGCTATGCGGCCATCACGACGTTGGACAAAATCATAAGTCATGAAGGGCCGTCCTCTCCGACAGACCCGATGGCGATCCGACTGGCTCAGGATTGCAAGCGGTTTGGGGAAAGCTTTCCCAACGATCCCCGGGCCGGGGCGATTCTTTGGAAAGGGGCCGAGACCTATTACCGCGCGGGGAACCTCCCGGCGGCGCGTTCCTTGGCGGAGGGGATTGTAAAGACCTCGCTCCCGACGGATAAAACGTCGATACGGGCTCAACGGTTGATCGCCCGAACGTATTTTGAAACCGGGGCGTATGAACAGGCGGCGGCGGTCTTTGAACACTTAGCGCGGAGCGGGGGCGAGGCGGGCGACGATAAGGAAGTGAGGCAGTTGTGGGCGTCATCGCTGTATAAACAAGGAGAGGTTTATAAGAATGCCGGAAAATTGCGGGAAGCCCAGACGGAATTCATGCGGGTTCAGGCCGAAGTGCCGGGGAGCGATGTGGCGCCGGTTGCTCTGTACGACGCGGCCAGTGTGGCCATGCTTCGGAATCAATCGGACGAGGCGCTGCAACTGTTTCAGGTCCTGATGCAGCGCTATCCAAACCACGCGTTGAGCCAAAAAGTTCCGGAGGTGTTGCTGCAGTCGGAACGCAATCTGTTGGAGACCGGGAAGGTTCAGGAGGCACAGGCCTTAGCGGAAAAAATTAAAACGATACAGGTTTCGTCGAAAGAGGATCTGGCCTATCGCTCCGATCGACTGTTGGCAGACCGCTATTTTGAGCAAAAGAGCTATGATCAGGCGGCGGCCACGTATCGCAAATTAGCACAAGAGGAGGCCTCGGCCAAGAATCAGGAGCGGGATG
>Ga0187774_10000279_pt1 | contig 17130 bp, 14 predicted proteins | sample 0216_BV02_MP05_2_FD_133152 | JGI IMG/M metagenome (GOLD analysis project Ga0187774, IMG submission 133152) | Tropical peat soil microbial communities from peatlands in Department of Meta, Colombia - 0216_BV02_MP05_20_MG | ecosystem: Environmental > Terrestrial > Soil > Wetlands > Peat | place... | reverse complement strand
GCGTATCCGATGCCGCTGTTCCCGGGCAAGACGATCGTCGCCAGCAGCTTCTTCGACGGCCAGATCGCCACCTACACGCCCAGCCTGCCGGAGTTGGCCCTCGGCGTGGGCGGATTCGCGCTGGCGCTGGCGCTGGCGGCGTTTGCCCTGAAGGTGCTGCCGTTCCTGCCGCAAAGCCTGTCGGACGCCGACGCCGATCCACATCATGAATCGGCGGCCAAGAAACAGGCCGCCGCGGCCTGAAGCAGGCGCGAACAGATTCTTGCGCTGAACGCGAGCTTACTTCTCATTCGGCGTTCACTGGCGTTAATCTGCGGTTCCAAATTCTTTTAAAGGGTGTGGCATGAACCGTCTGCTCATTTCCGCCGCACACAAGTCCTCCGGCAAGACCACATTGTCCATCGGCCTGTGCGCCGCCTTGCGCGCGCGGCGTCTCGTGGTCCAGCCGTTCAAGAAGGGCCCGGATTTCATCGACCCCATGTGGCTGTCGCTGGCCGCCGGTCGTGACTGCCACAATCTCGATTTTTACCTGATGGGGCACGACGAAATCCGGCGCACCTTCGCGGAACGTTCCCGGGGAGCCGACGTCGCCATCATCGAAGGCAACAAGGGATTGTACGACGGCTTGAGCCTTGACGGCAGCAACAGCAACGCCGCCCTGGCAGCGCTGCTGAATACCCCAGTGGTGCTGGTGATCGACGCGCGCGGCATGACCCGTGGCATTGCCCCGCTCATCCTGGGATATCAGGCCTTCGATCGCGACGTGAAAATCGCCGGCGTCATTCTGAACCAGCTGGGCGGGTCGCGTCACGAGGCCAAGCTGCGCGCGGTCATCGAGCACTACACAAACGTCCGTGTGCTCGGCGCGGTTCATTACGACGAGCGACTCGGGATCGTCGAACGGCATCTCGGTCTCGTGCCCAGCAACGAGGCGGCCGGCGCCCGATCACGGATCGACGCCATCGGCGAGCAGGTCGCGAATTCCGTGAATCTCGATTATCTGATGGCCGTGGCCGCGCAGGCCCCGGCACTGCCCGCCGTCACCCCCATCCCGGCCCCTCCCCGATTAAAGGGGGAGGGGAACTCCATAAGACTGGGTGTCGCTCGTGACGCCGCGTTTACGTTTTATTATCCCGGCGACCTCGAGGCGCTGCGGGCCGCCGGCGCGGAACTGGTGTACATCGATACCCTGAAGGATCCGGCACTGCCGCCGGTCGACGCCTTGCTGATCGGCGGCGGATTCCCCGAGGTCTTCATGCAGCAGCTGGAAGCGAATGCCTCGCTGCGCCGCGACATCCACCAGGCCATCGAAGGCGGGATGCCGGCCTACGCCGAATGCGGCGGGCTGATGTACCTGTCACGCAGCCTTTCCTGGGACGGCAAACGTTGCGAAATGGTCGGCGTCATTCCCGGCGACACCGTGATGCACAAGCGCCCGATGGGGCGCGGTTACGTGCTGTTGCGCAACACCGGCAAGGGCCTGTGGCCGCAGCCACCGAACGCGCCGGCTGAAGTCCGCGCCCATGAGTTCCATTACTCCAGTCTGGAAAACCTGTCGCCGGGTCTGGAATATGCCTACGAGGTATTGCGCGGCACCGGCATCGATGGGAAGCACGACGGAATCGTCTACAAGAATCTGCTCGGCTGTTACACGCATCTGCGCGACCTGGAAGACAATCATTGGGCCGAGCGTTTCGTGAATTTCGTGCGCGCGCAACGGCTCGGGGCGAGCCCGCGCCAGGCGGCACGCTCGAAGTGAAGTAAGGTATAATCGCCACCCGAGAACTCGTCATGATCATCACCGTTACGCCCGAAGCCGCCGCCCAGATCCGCAAATCGGCGGAGGTCACGAATTCGCAGGACATGTACCTGCGCATCGCCGTGCGCCGCGGCGACGACGGCTTGTTCGTCTACGGCATGGGCTTCGACGAGCTTGGCGCGGACGACTCCTTCATCGTTTCCGAGGGCGTCAAGATATGCATCGCCAACGCCGCCAAAGACTTCCTCATGGGCGCGAAGCTCGACTACGTCGAGATTAACCCGGGCGAATCGCAGTTCATTTTTGTCAATCCGAACGACCCGACGCACGCCGGACCGGCAGGTAAGAGCCAATCCGCGCCGCAGGACGGCTGAGACCGCGCCGGCAATCGCCGACCCGGCCCTGGGCCGCACTCCGGCACCGGTTGGCGCGCTCCCGCCGCTCCGGCGCAACGCCACCGCGCGACCACAGACACCCTTTGGAAATCCGGGGTTTCGCCACGGTCCTGCTGGACGCCATCCGGCGGCGCGGCTAATCTATCCCGCTAATGTTCATCGGATTTCACCGTCCCCGGGTGCAGGCAAAGACATGAGCACCTCATCGGAACCGGACCATTCCCGACTGGCCGCCTGGATGATCCCGCCCGCTGAAGGCTGGCGGCGGAAATCCTATCGCCTGTTTGTGAACCGCTTGACCCTGCCTCTGATCGCCCTGGCGATCGTCTTCGTCGCTATCGGCGCCGCCGCCTTCGTTGTCATGAGTCTCCCGCAATACGCGACTGCGCTCTATGCCGCGCTGGCGCTGCTGACCGCGGCCGGCCTCGCGCTGATCTGGGTCATCGTCGCGCGCGTACGCCGCGATCTGGTGGAGCCGCTGGCGCACCTGCGCAACTGGTCGCTGCGAATGCGCGGCGGTAATCTCTCGGCGCGCATCCCGGTACCGTTGGGCGGCGAGTTCCGCGAGCTCGCGCTCGACATCAACCGCCTGAGCGACGAACTCAAGTCGCTCACCATGGAAATGGACGCGCACGTGCGCGCCCAGACGGTGCGCCTGGCGCGCAAGACGCAATCGCTCGACATCCTGTACGACGTTGCCTCGAGCCTGAGCCAGCCCGGCGATCTCGACAAGCTCCTGGAAAGCTTCCTTGACACCTTCATCGAGCTGGTCGACGCCCGCGCCGCGACCGTGCGCGTACTCACGGACGACGGCCAGACGCGCCTCGTCGCCAGCCGCGGCCTGGCCGCGGACGTCGTGGAAAAAGACCGGTTGATGGACACGGGTCTGTGCCAGTGCGGCTGGACCGCCGCCGAAGGCGGCATCCGCATCCAGCGCGGCACGCAACCTTGCGCCAAGCTGCTGGGCCTGCCCATGCTCAAGCGCGATTGCCAGGAGTTCGTCGTCGTCCCGGTCACCTACCAGGATCGCATCGTTGGGGTGTACAACCTGTTCCTCGACCGGCCGATGTCGGCCTTGGGCGAGGACATCCAGGACCTCCTGAACAGCGTCGGCAAACACCTGGGATTGGCGCTCGAGAAATCCCGGCTCGACAACCACGCGCGCCAGCTCGCCATCATGGAGGAACGGAATATCATTGGAAACGAACTGCACGACTCGCTGGCCCAGGCACTGGTCGGCATGCGCCTGCAGGTCAAAATGCTCGGGGAATCGCTGCATCGCAAGGACACCCGCGGCGCGCAAAACGAGGTGCGCAGCCTGCGCACCGCGATCGAGGAAGCGCACGCGAGCCTGCGCGAGCTGCTCTCGAACTACCGCCTGAAAATCGACGAACGCGGACTGGTGCCGGCCGTGGCCGGGATGGTCGAGCGCTTCAGCGAGGAAACCGGCATCAACGTGTTCTTTCACAACGAATGCCGCAAGCTGAGCCTGACGCCGGTTCAGGAAAGCCAGATCTTTCACATCGTCAAGGAAGCACTGTCGAACATACGCAAACACAGCCACGCGCTCAATGTACGCATTCTGCTGAACGGCGACGGCCGCGGCACCTACAGCCTGCTGATCGAGGACGACGGCGAAGGCATGGCGCCGGTCCCGGAGGCGCTTCCAGGCGAACACATCGGCCTGTCGGTGATGCGTGAGCGCGCCGCGCGCCTGCCCGGCGAACTGACGATCGAAAGCGAGCCGGGTGAGGGCACCCGCGTTGTGCTCAATTTTCCCGTGGCCGCCGCCAAAACCGCCGCGGCAAAATAAGAAACCACCAAGGAGCCAGGCTATTGCGTGTCCTGCTGATTGACGACCATGCCCTGGTCCGCAAGGGTCTCGAGGAATTGCTGCGCAGCCGGGGCGTCGACGTGGTGGCGTCGGTGGGCACCGGCGACGAAGGCATCAAACAGGCGCTGGCGCTGACTCCGGATATCACCCTGCTCGACGTCAAAATGCCGGGCATGAGCGGCATCGAAACCCTGGAAAAACTGCGCGCGAGCGGCGTCACCACGCCGATACTGATGCTGACCATGAGCCGCGACGACTCCGATCTGCGGGCGGCGCTGCGCGGCGGCGCCGAAGGCTACCTGCTCAAGGACATGAATCCCGAAGACCTGGTGCCGGCGCTGGAAGCCGCGCTGCGCGGTGACAACGTGGTGGCCAAGGAGATGGTGGGGACGCTGGCGCGCATCGTGCAGGGTCAGACGAACGAACCACCGCGCCGTTCGGTCGCCCCGCTTTCCGAATTGACGCCGCGCGAAATGGAGATCCTGAGCCACGTCGCCGAGGGACAAAGCAACAAGATGATCGCGCGCGCGCTCAACATCACCGATGGAACCGTGAAGCTGCACGTCAAGGCGATCCTGCGCAAACTCGGCGTGCATTCCCGGGTGGAGGCGGCCGTAATCGCCGTCGAGCACGGCCTCGGGCGCAAAAGGCCGCCGAGCAACGGCAATTCCTAGCCGCCGGATCCCGAGGCGAAGGGCGCTAGTTGGCGGCGGTTGGCTCGAACCAGTTGAGCCGCTCGCGCAACCGCACCACGTCTCCCACGATAATGAGCGTCGGCGCTTTCACCCTCGCTTTTTCAACGATCGCCGGCAGCGTTTCGAGATCGCCCGTCAACACGCGCTGATTGCGCGTCGTGCCCTGTTGCACCAGCGCGGCCGGCGTCGTCGTCGGCAGGCCGTGACGGATCAGCTCGCGGCAGATGATCCCAACGCCGTGCAGCCCCATGTAGAACACCACCGTCTGGTCCGGCTGCGCCAGCGCCGGCCAGTTGAGGTTCACGGTGCCGTCCTGAAGGTGACCCGTGACAAACACGACCGAATGCGCGTAGTCGCGATGCGTCAGCGGGATGCCGGAATACGCCGCACAACCGGCGGCCGCGGTAATGCCTGGAATAACCTGGAATGGCACGCCGTCGGCGGCGAGCGTATCGATCTCCTCGCCTCCGCGGCCGAAGATGAACGGATCGCCGCCCTTCAACCGCACCACCCGCTTGCCCTCCTTCGCCAGGCGCACGAGCAAATGATTGATGTCCTCTTGCGGAATGGCGTGGTTATCGCGCTCCTTGCCGGCGTAGATGCGCTCGGCATCGCGCCGCACCAGCTCCAGCACCGCCGGCGACACCAGCCGATCGTAAACCACCACGTCCGCCTGCTGCATCAGGCGCAGGGCCCGGAAAGTCAACAGATCCGGATCGCCCGGACCGCCCCCGATCAAATAAACCTCGCCGATCGGCGCCTTGTTGCTGTCGGTGGCGTCGATTTTCTCCTGCAGGGCTTTGTGCGCCGCGGCGTCCTGGCCGGAATAGACGAGTTCGGCGATATGCCCCTGCAAAACGTCTTCCCAGAACTGGCGCCGGCGCGACGGATATCTGAAGTGCTGTTTGACCTTGTCGCGGAACGCGGACACCAGTCGCGCCAGCCGCCCGTAACCGGCGGGAATGAGCGTTTCAAGGCGCGCGCGAATCAGGCGCGCCAGCACCGGCGAGGCGCCGCCGGTCGAAACCGCCACGATCACCGGGGAGCGGTCGATGATCGACGGCATGATGAAGGTACAGAGATCGGGCTGATCGACGACATTGACCGGAATGCCGCGCGCCTTGGCGGCGTCCGAAACCTGCTGGTTGACCGCACGGTCGTCCGTGGCCGCGATCGCCAACGCGCAACCGTCCAGTGCCGCGGGGTGAAATGCCTGTGGGTTGTACCGGACTTTGCCGTCCGCTACCCAGCGGCGCATCGTTTCGCCCAGATCCGGGGCGTGAATCGTGACTTGCGCGCCGGCGTCTAGCAGCAATAAAACCTTACGGGCCGCGACCTCTCCGCCTCCGATCACGGCACAGGCGCGACCCTTGAGATTGAGAAAAACAGGAAGGAAATCCATGGGTTGAATTATACCCGGGATATCAGCGATGTCGTGCGGAAATATCTATCCCCACACGGATATCCGTAAAGTGGTAGGAAACCAATTCGGGAGTTTACGCGCAGGCAGAGACTCCGGGCGAAGACGCCTGGGCAAGCGCGTAATGGCGCAGGCGTTCGTGCAGAACCCTGCACCCAACGAGCCGATCGCAACGTGGCCTTCATGCGCGAAACCCTTGGTGAGGGTCGCACCTTGCGCTAGCGCAATGAGGTTCGCGACGATTCCGTCTGAAAGAGCGCGCCACGGAAACGGACGTTTGGCTGTCTGCGGCAATGTTCACATTGAAAGGAGGCTTTTGACAGAACGAAATTTGCAGCCGACCCGGAATAAACGGTTCCATCGGCTCAAGTACGCAATCGCGCTGTCGGGACCAACGAGCGATCGGGATATTTTATGATTGCGCGCGGCGCAGCCGCCCCGTGCCTGCAATTCCAGCCACGCCCATGGTCAACAAGCTCAGCGCCACTGGCAGAGGTGCTGTACTTACCGACGCATCATCCAGGTACCGATTAGGCGGGATCGTCCCGAAACCCAGACAGTAACGTGCTCATCGAGGCGGTAACCGTAAACTGGAAGTTATCCATCGCTACGGTTGCGGAGGCAAAAATGTCTGACCAAAAAGCACATTACCGTCTGCCGAAGCCTGAAGCTCGTTGGCCCAGAAACCGCAACGGCCGTAGTGCCGCAGCCCTCAGTAAACGTTTGCCACGTCCCGTGTGCCAAACGCCCTCGGGACTCGCGGCGTGTAGTTTTGCCGCGACCGTCCTGCGGCTGAGAGGCGCCACCGTGACTCTACGCCGGGGTCCCCTACCCCGGCTATCGCGGGCTCTTCGCCAGCGCTTCGCTTTCCCTGGCTCATCGTTTGAATTAACAATAATAAGTAATTTATTAATATTTAATATAAAACAGCAACAGTGGTTCTAACACCTAACACTTTACCCGCGATACATCAGGTCATCAATGGACCACCCCGTTTGAAATTTAAATGGCGGAGAGGGAGGGATTCGAACCCCCGGACGGTTGCCCGTCAACGGTTTTCAAGACCGCCGCCTTAAACCACTCGGCCACCTCTCCGGAAGCCCGAAGCATAGCCGATCCGGCGTTATCGGGGCATCCCCGGATAGGTGGGACTCAAGCATTACATAAATGGTTGTCGCGAGTTAAATCAGCAGCTGTAGCGACGGCGCGCCAACCCTAGGAATACGCCCAAACCGGCGAGCATAAAGCCGAACGCGCCGGGCAACGGCGCTAGGGTCATGTCGACCTGGACGTTACCCAATCCGCAACTTTCATCGGCCAGGCCCTGCAAACCGCTGGCGGCAAAGTTGAGCGTCACGGCACCACCCGAATGGGCGAAGCTGAAATTCAGGTCGTAGACCGACTCCATGCCTGGGTTCCCAGGTTCGGGTCATTGAAGAAAAAGCCGAGCGAGTAGCACTTGTTAGCCCCGTCATCGGGCCGTCTTGACCCGGGCCGTGGTACCCCTGATAGGGGGCGGGTGCAGGGCGTGTAAGCGGTATGTAGGTGTAGCTCGAGAATGCACCGTCGCAGGTCTGACCGGCCGGGTTTCCGTTGCTGAAGGTCGCGCCAAGGCTCCAGGCGTCCGGACCCAAGGCATCACCGGTGACGACGCCGGTGTCGTTACCGTTCCAGGAGCGTATCAAATAAATTTGAAACGACAGTGACACTTGGGCGTGGATCGGAAGGTTATTGAGCTTCAGGCTGACAACGTTGTTGCCGCACTCGCCCAGGGACTTGCGGTGGCCGGCATAGTCCCGGTTGGGCGCTGCGGTGTTACTGGTCTGGGACTATTCGTTGCCGACCGCTCCCTGAAATCGTTGAGATAATCCGTGGCGCAGAAATGGCCGGGGGTGTTAAACAGAACCGCCAGCATTGCCGTGCGAAATGCGAGGAAATTCGGAGATTCGTTACGCGCCAACAAAACGACCTCCGCCGGTACCTCCCGGAGTTGATTGAAACGGCGGATCCATCACGCCGTAATGGTTCATTATTTTGCCCAAAATACCCGTACCAACTCGATACCGACGTAAGCCCGATTTTCGATATCTTTTTGCTTAATAATCCCAATCTTAAATACACCTGTTAAATCTTTTTCTAGACTCCATCCATCGAGACTGTAACCGACTTTGGTGGCGTGGTAGTCGGGGTTCCCCTGAAAGATGATCTCGAGGCCGTGCCAAACGGCTCCCGAAGCCGCTGCATGCAGCGGCTTGATGCGGACCCAATATTCGTCGGGGCCAGCGGCATATTGTGCCGCACCCACAAAGCGCCACAGGGGGCTCAGGCGCCGGTCCGTTTCCACCAGTACCGGCAGGGACGACTGTTTTCCCCGGGTACTGGCATTTTCCCGGTCCGGGCTGAGCGAGGTATCGCGGTAGCCCGCGCCGACATAGGCCGCCCAGTAACCGAGCGTATCGGCCCGCTGATAACCCAGTGACGCCGCGAAGCCAGGCGCGTAGGCGCGGACCTCGCCGTCGGAATCGAACGTGTATTCCAGCCAATCGAGCCAGTAACGCTGCACCCAGCCCTGTCCCAGCCCGGGCGTGGCCGGCAACGGCGCGACCGCGCCAAGATAGGCGTAATTGTTGTGCTTTTCCGCGAGCTCCATTCCGCCGAGCCCGATCCAGTCCTTGGCCCAGGCCATGGCCAGCGGAGCAAGCAACAGAGACAGGCACGCCAGCGCCAGAACGAACTTGGGCACGCGGCGCCCACCGCGACGCTTTCCACCTTCACTGCCTTGGCCCTGGAACGCTATCTCCGCGGAATAGATTGTGGCCGTCGCCGCCTCCAGTTGACGCTCCGCAGAGATCACTCCAAACAACATGTTTTCCGGCATTCTGCCAAATATGTAGATTTCCAGGCGGCTGCGCTCCGGCACCGCTTCGAACAAGACGAGCCGGGCGGACTCTCTGCTCCAGTCGGTGCGCGACAACACCGCAAAGGCGTCGGTGCGTGGGCCGGCGCCGGTCCGATGATAGATGACCGGAAGCCATTCCTTGGCCGATATCCGCGCCAGCCCCTCCCGGTGACGGGTCACCAGCGAGACCGCCCACGCCACGGGGGTTGTCACATCTTCGCGCAGGTCGAGGATGCGCCATTGCATATCCGAGCCGTACAGAAAATTCTCGAGCTGGATCTCGTCGTTCGGCGAATCCCAGTCGAACGCCAGGCCGTACTGAAGTTTGCGGCGCGAGGGTCGCGGCGCCTGTTCCTCCGTGGAGTCATGCTGATGATCCGCCGGTTCCGCGTGCCGCCGGACGCGTGCCTTGAACTTGATTCGTTCGGCGGGAAGAAAAATTTCTCCGCTGACCTGGCGGCCTTCCTCGATCGGCGTCTCGGAGATCAGGCGGCAGCCATCCGACGAGATGTCCTCGACCAAACCGAGCAGCCGGGATTTGTCAGCGATGGTGATGATGGCCGGCAGCGGAATCGGGAAGCGGTACTCGACGCGGCGGTGTTTCTTGCGCAGGGTAAATCGCACCACGGCGCCGGCGAGCCCGAAATTGATTCCGGCCCAGATGACGTTGGCCCAGAAGGCGCCGGTCGTGAGGTGGTGCCGATAAATCCACAGCACGGCGCCGACGGCGATGGCGGCCACGCTCAACACCAGTATGACGATTTGCGGCCAGATGCTGCGGCGCTCGTCCTTGCCGTCAGTCAGCTTGGGTGTGACCCGGAATCTGACCCGACGGGTGAATCCCTCGATGGTGGCGCGCGCGAACGTCGCGAATCGCGCCATGTTGTACTGTTCCGTCAGCAGGGTGCCGCCATAACCGCGGCCGGCCTCCTCGTAGGCCCAGAAACAAAGAATATAAAAAGGGATGAAATGCGCGAGAAAATCCCAACCGAAGGCGTGGATGGGCATGACACCCGTGGTCAGCACGACCACCGGCGCGAGATAGAAAATGCCCTTCTGCCAGCCGTCGAAATAAGTCAACACCGACGCCAGGTAGTTAAGCCGCTGCGCGAACGTGAGCCCGCGCGTGAACAGAATGCCTTCCTTGCGCCAGACCTGCATCGCGCCCTGCCCCCAGCGCAGGCGCTGCACCAGGAACGCGCGCACCGAATCCGGCGCCAACCCGAACGCCAGGTTGTGCGGATAGTAGACCGCGCGGTATTTCTTCTTGTGCAAGCGGATTGAGGTATGCAGGTCCTCCGTCACCGTGCCGGTGGCAAAGCCGCCGATCGCGTCGAGCGCGCTGCGTCGCAGCACCGCGCAGCTTCCGCAGAAATACGCCGCGTTCCAGCGGTCCTTGCCGCGCTGGATCACGCGGAAGAACAGCGCCTGTTCGGTCCAGACGTAGCTCAGGCGCCGGTGGCGGCGGTGCTGGAACGAATCGAGGTTGTAGAAATCCTGCGGCGTCTGCACGAACGCGACATTCGGGTCCTGGAAGAACCCGAGCGTGCGCGTAAGAAAGTCACGGCTCGGCACGTGGTCGGCGTCGAACACCGCGACGAAGTCGGCGTGACTGTGCTGCAGCGCGTTATTGAGATTTCCGGCCTTGGCATCGGTGTTTTCGCGGCGCGCCAGATACTGGCAGCCGAGCTCACTCGCGAGCGCGGCGATTTCCGGACGATCGCCGTCGTCCAGCAGCCAGGTGCGGTGCGGATAATCCATGCGCATGGCCGCTAGCACCGTGTGACGCAGCAGCTTGGCACTTTCATTATAAGTGGGGATGAGTACGTCAACGCTGCAACCGCTTGGCGCCGGTCCGGCTTCGGGCGACGTCAGTCGGCTCACCATGAATACGTGCAGCACCGCAGTCAAATAGCCGAATACCTCGGCACCCCAGATGATCCAGGAGAACGCCGGTGCGTCCGGATTGAATGTACCGAGTCGCCAGATCAGGTAATAGGGTGCGTAAGCGAGGAAGATCAGGACGACCAGTGAGCGCAGGCCTGTGATGATACGCTTGGAATCGGAAACCACTTTTTATTACCTCTTGTTATAGAGCGTGCGCCCCAGAGATATGGTTGTGTTATCGCGCACGATTCTCTCCTCATGCCTCACTTCAGTTTTTCAATTGCCGTGGTTCCCTCCATGTATCCTTGAAGTGCGGACGGGACCCGGATACTCCCGTCTTCCTGCTGATAGTTTTCCATGATCGCGACCAGCGTGCGTCCCACCGCCAGTCCCGAACCGTTGAGCGTGTGCACCAGCTCCGGCTTGCCGGTTTCGGGATTGCGCCAGCGCGCCTGCAGCCGCCGCGCCTGGAAGTCCTCGAAGTTGCTGCACGAGGAGATCTCGCGGTACTTTCCCTGCCCCGGTAGCCACACCTCGATATCATACGTTTTCGCGGCGGCAAATCCCATGTCCCCGGCGCACAGCGCCACCACCCGGTACGGGAGTTCCAGTTTTTGCAGGACTTTTTCCGCATGGCCGGTCAGCTGCTCGAGCGCTTGGTACGAATCCTGCGGTCGTACGATCTGCACCAGCTCGACCTTCTCGAACTGGTGCTGGCGGATCATGCCGCGTGTGTCCTTGCCGTACGACCCGGCCTCGCTGCGAAAGCACGGCGTGTGACAGACATATTTGCGCGGCATGTCGCCGGGTTCGATGATCGTGTCGCGCACGATGTTGGTCACCGGCACCTCGGCCGTGGGGATGAGATAGTAATTCTGCTCCCCCTTGAGCGCGAACAGGTCCTGCTCGAACTTGGGCAGCTGGCCGGTGCCGCGCAGGCTGTCGGCGTTGACCAGATATGGCGCGTAGGTCTCGGCGTAGCGATGCTCGCGCGAGTGCAGATCGAGCATGAACTGGATGAGCGCGCGATGCAGGCGCGCGAGCCCGCCGTGCATGACGACAAAACGTGCCCCGGCGATCTTGGCCGCGACTTCGAAATCCATCATGCCAAGCGCCGCGCCCAGGTCGACGTGATCCTTCGGTTTGAAATCGAACTTGCGCGGCTCGCCCCAGCGCCGGATTTCCTTGTTGTCGTTCTCGTCCTTGCCGTCCGGCACGCTCGTGTGGGGAATGTTCGGAATTCCGAGCGCGATCTCAATGAACTCGTTCTGGATCTGGTCGAGCTCGGCCTCTGCCTGCTTCAACGCCGCGCCGATCTGCGCCACCTCGTGCATCAGCGCGGCGGTATCCTCGCCCTTGGCCTTGGCGACGCCGATCGCCTTCGACTTGGCGTTGCGTTCCTGCTGGAACTGCTGCGCCACTATCTGCACCCGCTTGCGTTTTTCCTCGAGCGAAGCGAGTGCCTGCGCATCGAGCTGGAAACCGCGACGTGCGAGTTGGCGTGCGACGTCGTCGAGATTGGTGCGCAGCAATTTGGGATCGAGCATGGGGATGTCTGTCTTCGAGTTTGGCCGCGATTGTAAATGAACCGCGCAGGTTCACAAACTCCTCGGCCAACCGACATGAGACGGCCAGTACGGCCCCATAACTGACGGTTGCTTGCCGCGGTTACCAAGATATAATAGGGCGTCGTTGGAAATGCCATTCCTCCCAATAACCGCCGCCAAGGCTGATGATGCCTGGTCGTTCCGGTCACGGACACGGCGGCATCGATCCGGTTGTCACCCTCCCCGCGCATCGCCCGCCGCCGTTCCCGTCCGGATAGCCGGATATATCCCGGCAGGAGACAGCGCCATGACAATGCAGACATGTATCGCCCTCGGATCGTTTTGCAGCGTGCGGCGAACAAGGTTGCCCGAAAAATCCCCGCGCGCAAACCCCCGTCCGTGGTCTCACCACCAGAATCGGCGCGCATGCTGTACCGGCGGTGCAGAGCCGCCATGGGGACTAGTCGAACATGACCATGGCGTCCGCGCTGCCGACATGACATATTCCTGATCGAATCGATGCCATTGTCCGGCAGACACTTCGAGGCCGACGTGATGATGCGCCTGCAACGCGGGGAACATCTCGTTCTGTACGGACCGCGCGGCAGCGGCAAATCCACATTGCTCGCCAGTTTGTATTCACGCATCGTGCGAAACGGCATCCCGTGCGCGCTGTCGACGGCCACCGCGCACCTCGATGATATTACGCGCGCGTTTGCGCGGGCGTATCCCGATGTCAATACGACCATCCTGCCGCGAAGGAAAGCACGAGCGCGCCTGAAAATGGCCGCCGATCGCAACGAGGGCGTATTGCTCCTGGACCACGTGACGGGTATCAGCACCGCGATGATCGGATTTCTGCGCCGCTTGCGGGGCGGCATCGCCGGCGTGCTGCTGGCTGTCGACGTCGAGAAAGAGCGTGACGGGCAACGCCTGCGGCATCGGCACTTGGGCACGCTCGCGTTGCCAATGCCACCAGCCCCGACCGGACGACTCCGCCGGCTGTTCCGACAATGTCGCGCGAAGCACCGTTTGCCGCGTCTCCCCCCGAATCAGGAGCGTCAGATCATACGTTCAGCGCGCGGCCGGCCGGGTTGGATCATGCAGTGCGCGCGCCTGATTCCCGAGGAGCGATACTGGCGCGGAAAGTTACTCCAGGCATCGCTGCTTTGCGTCGACACCGAGATCACGCTGCGTCAGGGCCATCTCAAACTTCTTCCGCCCAAAGAGGGAGGTAATGTCAATCAACGAATTGTCCGGGGCATTCGCAGTGCGCGGACAGAAGCCGACGAATAAAACCGGGGCGATTCGCGTTCCGGCCGGCACGCTCCAGGCCGGCGGAAGACATCACGCAAAGCGGGCTGATTCAGCCAACGCGGGTGCGCGATGAATCTCAAGGACTTTGATGCGCCGCCGGTTGTTGCAGGGTCGGCGACGGCGATACGGCCGTCCCGCCTCAGGCGTCGTTCGCACATAACTCTGCGGCCCGCAGCCGGACCGCCCTCGCCGGATGCCGTTCCACCAACATCCGCAAAGCACTCCGGCGCGCCGGCGCATCCTGAATTCCTCGCAGACTTTCGATGACCTGCAAACCTTCCACGACATCTACCGGGCGACGCAAGGCACACCGCACGAGCGCTTGAGCCGTCTCGCGCTCCCCGCGCCAGCCCAGGGCGATGATGGCGCGCATGCGCACGTCGGCGAGCGGATGGTTCAGTGCAGCCAGCAGCTTGTCCCGGAATTCCCAGTCACTCGACCGTGCAAGATCATGGCCGCAAACCGGGCAGGTCCGGGCTTCGGCGCCAATGAGCGCGAAGCAAGCCGGACAATAACCCGGGCGCTGCGCTGCGACAACGGCACGCGGATAGCGGCGGTGTGCGAAATGCGTTCTCACCGCACCACTGTTACCGCGCAATGCGCGTAATTGATCACCTGTTTCGATACCGATCCCAGCCGCCAGCGCTCGAAAAAGCTTTTTCCGCGGTGCCCAAGCACGATATGGTCCACGCCCTCTTTCTCCGCATGGTAAATGATCTGCTCGGCCGGGTGACCGACGACAACGCGAAAGTCCGGACTCAAGCCCTGCACCTCAGCGCGTTTTCGCATCAATGCGAAAAGCTCCTGATAATGCGCTTCCGCGTTCTCCAGAATGGCTTCAGTCTCGACGTCCTCCGGCAAATCGGGCGGGCGCGCGACAGCTAGCACCAGAAGCTTGGCGCCGTAGTGCTTGGCCATATCGAGCGCGAAACCGTAGGCCTTGTCCGCCGGTTCGGAACCGTCGTAAGCGAGCAGAATCTTGCTGGTCATGGTGTTGTTCCTTTATCGTTCAGGGCTTGGATTCGGATGCCTGCGGCGCCAACGCGGGTCCGGCTGGTATCTCCGGGTCTCGTGGCAACAAATGACGCGGCAGGAAAAAGGCGTTGGCGATCAGCGTCGGCACCACCGCGCTGCCGATGACCGCGGCGACCAGAAACGAGTATTCCGTTTGATCGATGATGCCGTGGGACAGGCCGTAGAGAGAGGAGATCGTGCCGAAGGTCAGGCCGGTGGACATGAGCATGGTGGTGTACATCGCCTCCTTGGGCGGCGACTTGTAAAGCTTGGTGACCGGATAGACACCCACGAACTTCGCTGCCATCTTGCCGGCGAGCAGGATCAGGAACACCATGGGCGCCCCCACCAGCGCCGGAACGGAGACGAGCGAACCGGCGCGTATGAAATAGAACGGCGTGAGCAAACCGAAAGTGAGCGTGCGCAGGCGCCGGATGAGCGCGTGATCCTTGCCCACGGTGCCGGCAAGCACCATCCCGATCACGTAGGCCGGCAGCACCGCTTCACTGCCGGACCAGCCGGCCAGCGCGCCGAGCCCGAACAGGCAGAACAGCAGGTACTTGGCCTCGAGTTCCGAAGGACGCCCGCCGTAGCGCTTGAAGAAACGCGGCGTGAGCCAGGGCAAAACCGCGAACGCCGCGACACTGCCGACTACGAATAACAGCGTTTTGAATGTGAACGGCGCGAATAACAGGCCGAGCGCAAGCACCGTGACGAGATCGTTGATAAAACAGGCGGCGAGCACGGTCTTGCCGTAGTCGGTCTTGTTCAACCCGAATTCGAGCATCACCGCGTACACCACCGCCACCGAGGTGGTGGACAGCGCCACGCCGGCCAGCCAGCTCGCCTGCAAATTCCAGTGCAGGACGTAGTACGCGAGCGCGGCGCATCCCAGAAATGGCGCGGAGAAGCCGACCAGCCCCACGGCGCTCGCCTCCTTCCATTTCACGCGAAACACCGCCGGATCGAGCTCGGCGCCGGCCAGAAACGTGAGCACGATGGCGCCGGTGCCAGACAGAAACTTGATCCAGGAAGCGTCGGTCTGCAGCAGCGCGGCGCCAATGGAAGCGCCGATGAAGAGCTGGGCCACGGTGCCGACGACGATCTCCGAGAGCGCCGTGGCGATCCGCAACCAGATGGAGAACAGCGTGGCCACGAGGGCCAGCCCCAGCCACAGGGCGGCAAGCGCCCAAGTTTCGGTCATGACAGCCTCCTTTCTTTTTCCTGTTTTACGGCCGCACGCCGAAATTACCGGCGCGCGGTCAAGTGACGGACCCGTACCCGGACAAGGGTACATACTCGCCACGACAAGATGAGGAGGTCGGAAAGTCGGCTTTCGCGTACCTACATCATCCCTCGCGCGAGGGAATCCGTAGGCATCATCAGCCGGTTAGGGCGGTTCAGGGAGGAATGCCATCTCCCGTAACTGTGCGGTCAGTATAGCAAAATGCCGGACGGCTGCAATCCACTCGCGGCGGTCAACCCGGTCCACATGGCCATTTACTTGGCAGGTGCTTCGTTGACCTGCGCGTGCCAACTGATCACATGTCCCGATCGCAGGATGTCCTTGAGATGCGAGAGAATGCGCTGGACCTTGCCGGGCTCGTCGAAGAACTCGATGACGAGCGGCAGATCGAGCCCCAGATCGATCAGATCCGAGGAGTGCATCTTGCCCGATTTTCCGAAACCCGAGATGCCGCGGAACACCGTCACGCCCCAGACCTTTTCCTCGTCATGCAACCGCGCGAGCAGCTGTTTCATCAGGTGTTCGCCTTCGGTGCAGTAGATGCGCACCATGATCACGTCGCGGTGTTTCATACTTGCCTCCCGATGATAACGCCCAGCCAAGTCGCGGACAGACAGAGTGTCAGGCTGCCGAAGGCGTTCAACAGCGCTCTGACCAGATCGCCCTGCTCAATCAGATTGAACGTTTCGATTGAAAACGAGGAAAAAGTGGTATAGCCGCCCAGGACACCGATCAGAACGCCGGCGCGGAGTACCACGTTGTCGCTCAGACGATCGAGGAACAGGACGAACAAAAATCCCATCAACAGGCAGCCCGTTACGTTCACCACCAGCGTGCCATAAGGAAATGACCGGCTGGCGAACGAATGTACCCACGTCGACATCCCGAAACGCAGCACGCTGCCGATGGCGCCGCCCACGGCGATGGCCAGGACCTGATTCATGAAGCAGCGAGTCTCACGATGAGCGGGCTTTTAGTTTTTTCATTCCCGGGTGTTGGACCTATCATACCAATACTTTGCCTTCTCCGGGTCACGCGGCAAACCCTTCAGGCCGTCTTCATAGCCCTTGGCCAGGGATCGCTGCGCCCGCTTCTGTCCGTTCTCCGCGGCCTTGCG
>Ga0187774_10000272_pt1 | contig 17269 bp, 15 predicted proteins | sample 0216_BV02_MP05_2_FD_133152 | JGI IMG/M metagenome (GOLD analysis project Ga0187774, IMG submission 133152) | Tropical peat soil microbial communities from peatlands in Department of Meta, Colombia - 0216_BV02_MP05_20_MG | ecosystem: Environmental > Terrestrial > Soil > Wetlands > Peat | place... | reverse complement strand
CGACGAGAAAATCTCGTTCAATTCCTTTGGCTTGCCGAAACCACGGTCGCAAGCTAAAGTGGCGCGGTTTTCCGGTTCGGGGATCTCGGTTGTTCTCCATTATCCAGGCCGCGGGTTGGCCGATCTATTTTCTTCTGGCCGCTTCGATCATCGCAGTTGCGCTCATCATCGAGCGCTTCATCGTCCTGAGGAAAGGAAAGATCGTCCCAGCCGGTCTTCTGGAGCGAGCGGTAAGGAGCTACCAGGAGCGAGGAATCAGGGAGGACATGCTGGCGCAGCTCGCGAGGGAATCGCCGCTTGGGCAGGTACTCGCCGCGGGACTGCGCAACTACCGCAGCTCGCGCGAGGTCATGAAGGACGCAATCGAGGAGGCGGGGCGCGCCGTTACCCATGAGCTGGAGCGCTTCCTCACGACGCTTGGAACGATCGCGACCATCAGCCCCCTCATGGGCCTGTTCGGTACCGTGGTCGGGATGATCGAGATCTTCGGTTCGCAGTCGCCAACAGGGAGCAACCCGCAAGAGCTTGCGCATGGCATCTCGGTGGCCCTGTACAACACCGGCTTTGGCTTGGTGATCGCGATCCCAGCGATGATTTTCTTCCGCCACTTTCGTGCGAAGGTCGAAAGCTTCGTGGTCGAAATGGAGCAGCAGGCTGCAAGGCTCGTCGACGTCGTGCACGGCGAGCGCTTCGACCTTTCACGGCAGCCGGGCGATCGGGCGTGAAATTCGCCCGCACGCGCAAGGAAGATCCGGAAATCAATTTGATTCCGATGATAGATGTCCTGCTGGTGATCATCATTTTCCTCATGCTGACGACCACGTACTCGAAATACGCGGAACTGCGGGTAAATCTGCCGCGCGCCGATGCCGAGAAACAGCTGGAACGGTCGAACGAGATCAATGTCATCGTCAGCGCCAATGGCCAGTACGTCTTGCAGCGCAGAGCCATCCAGTTCCAGGATGTGGCCGGCCTGGCCGACGAATTGCGGCGCGCCGGAGCCAACATGAAGGACCCGATTGTCGTCATCAATGCCGACAACAACGCCACTCACCAGTCGGTAATCCGGGTCATGGACGCCGCGCGTCAGGCCGGTTACGGGCAGGTAGCATTCGCGGTGGAGCAAGCCACCAAATAGCGCACGGCACGCCCCATGGAGGCGGCCCGACCCGCGTATCCCCGTTCAGAGGGCTTTGCCGAGCGCCATTGGTACCGGCTGAGTCCGGTATCGTTGCTGCTTTTCCCCGCGAGCCTGGTGTTCCGCCTCCTCGTCGCTGTGCGCCGCTTTCTGTACCGCGTCGGCGTACTGCAGTCTGTGCGCCTTCCCGTGCCTGTCATTGTCGTCGGCAACCTCACAGTCGGCGGGACGGGAAAGACGCCACTCGTCCTTTGGCTTGCCGAGGTGCTGCGCCGTCGAGGAAAGCACCCGGGCATTGTCAGCAGGGGTTTCGGGGGCAGCAGCACTGGATTGCGCCCGGTGGAACCGGGAGACGACGCAAGACGGGTGGGCGACGAACCGCTGCTGCTTGTCGAGCGCTCGGACTGTCCAGTCTGGATCGGCGCCGATCGCGCGCTTGCCGCGCGTGCATTGCTGGCGGCAAATCCGCAATGCGATGTTGTTCTATGCGACGACGGGCTGCAGCACTACGGCTTGGCGCGGGACTTTGAGATCGCCGTGGAGGACGGGCGCGGCCTGGGCAACGGGCTGTTACTACCGGCAGGCCCTTTGCGCGAGCCGGCGAAGCGAACGGTCGATGCAACCGTGGTCAACGACGACAAGCCGAGACATGGAACATTCCCCATGCGGCTCAAGCCGACGGGATTCTTCAGGGTCGGTTCGAATGGCGCCCCAGTGTCGCAGTCGGAGTTGGCAGGAAAGAGACTGCATGCTGTGGCGGGCATCGGGAATCCGGAGCGGTTTTTTGAGGTGCTTTCAGGCATGGGCCTCCGGTTTGCTGCGCATCCATTTCCAGACCACCATCCGTTCGCATCGTCAGACCTCGATTTCCCGGGCTGCGATCTCGTGCTGATGACCGAGAAGGATGCGGTAAAATGTCGCCGCTTTGGCCGACATGATCTCGTTGTCATGCGCGTCGAGGCCGAACTGGACCCCGCTCTGGCCGAGCTGATTGTGGAACGCATCCATGGACGCGCGTCTGCTTGATATCCTCGTTTGCCCGATATGCAAGGGCCCGCTCGTCTACCACAGGCCGCGGTCAGAGCTCATTTGCAGGCCCGACCGGCTCGCGTTTCCGATTCGGGACGACGTACCGATTATGCTCGAGGAGGAGGCGAGAAAACTTCCTCCCGATGAGGAAGTGGGCGAGTGAGAGACAGGCGATAGGCCTCGAGCGCCCTTCGCTGACTAGCACTCTCATATTTTCGGGCCGTACATGTTCTTCACAGTCGTCATCCCGGCGCGATATGCCTCCACTCGTCTCCCGGGGAAGGAACTGGCCGACCTCGGCGGCAAGCCCATGGTCGTTCGTGTCGCCGAGCGCGCGCGCGAAAGCGGCGCCCGGCATGTGTATGTTGCGACGGATCACCCTGAGATTGCCAGCGCGGTGGAGCGATCCGGATTCCAGTCTGTGATGACCCGTGCTGATCATGCGACGGGGACCGATCGGATCGCGGAGGCCGCGGAGCGTCTCGGGCTGGCCGGGGACGCGATCGTAGTGAACGTCCAGGGGGATGAGCCTCTTGTGGAACCCGGCCTCATTCGTGCCGTGGCAACGCTTCTGGGCGAAACACCGGAGGCAGCTATTGCCACAGCCTGCAACCCGATAACCGACGCGACCGAGCTGTTTAATCCCAACGTCGTCAAGGTCGTTCTCGACAACGAAGGGTTCGCACGCTATTTCAGCCGCGCGCCGATTCCCTGGGCCAGGGATGCTTTCGCCGCCTCCACGGCAAAGCTGCCGGAGGGGTTGCCGTGTTATCGTCATATCGGCGTGTACGCCTACCGGGCCGAGTTTCTCCGAACGTTCCCCAAACTCGCAGATGCTCCCGTAGCCCGCTTTGAGGCTCTCGAGCAGTTGCGGGCGCTTTGGCACGGCTACGCGATCGCGGTCGCCGTTCGGCACGATGCTCCGCAGCCGGGCGTGGATACCGCCGATGACCTGGAACGCGTCCGAGCGTTTTTTCACCGAAAGAGCCATGCGGGGTGAATCTCGTTTCCGGGCTGGCGAGGGACGTGCTGTCGCACGATGCACTCAAGGATCGCGATGAGGCTCATCCTTCTCGGTCCGCCCGGTGCAGGCAAGGGAACCCAGGCGAATTTCATTCGCAAGCGCTTCGGCATCCCGCAAATCTCGACGGGCGACATGCTGAGGGCCGCCGCGAAAGCAGGCACGCCCCTGGGGAAAGCGGCGAAGCAGGTTATCGACGCGGGGCAGCTCGTTTCCGACGACATCATCATCGGCCTGGTTCGGGAACGACTGAAGCAGCCGGACTGCAAGAGTGGATATCTGTTTGACGGCTTCCCGCGAACGATTCCCCAGGCGGAGGCAATGCGGAATTCCGGAGTGGATCTCAATTTTGTGCTCGAGATCGAGGTTGGCGCCGAGGAAATCATCCGGCGCCTGAGCGGGCGGCGCGTTCATCCTGCCTCGGGTCGCAACTATCATCTCGTGTTCAGTCCCCCCAAGGTTCCCGGCAAGGACGATGTCACGGGTGAGCCCCTGATTCAACGGGACGACGACAGGGAGGAAACCGTGAGGAAGCGCCTCGAGGTCTATCGGCATCAGACCCAGCCGCTGGTCGAGTACTATTCGAAATGGGCGGCGCAAGGCGACGCGCGCGCACCCCGCTACCGCAAGATTTCGGGGATCGGCGCGGTCGAGGACATCCGCAAGCGGATCCTGGCCGCCCTGGTTTGATTTCTCGAGCGCCATGAAACAGAAAAATGCCTTTTATGCACAGTCCGGCGGCGTGACCGCGGTGATCAACGCGAGCGCGGCGGGAGTGATAGAGACGGCGCGCAAGCACCGGAACCGAATCGGCAAGGTCTACGCCGGCCGGGACGGAATCATCGGGGCGCTCACCGAGGACCTCATCGACACGAGCAGGGAACCCGCGTCCGCGATCGCCAGGCTGAAAGTGACCCCCGGCGGCGCCTTCGGCTCCTGCCGCTACAAGCTGAAAGGCATGGAAGAGAACCGGGCGCATTACGAGCGCCTGATCGAGGTGTTTCGCGCCCATGACATCGGCTATTTCTTCTACAACGGCGGCAATGACTCGGCTGACACCGCGTGGAAGATTTCGCAGGTAGGGGAGAAACTCGGCTATCCGCTTGTCTGTGTCGGTATTCCCAAGACGGTCGATAACGACCTCGCGATTACCGACAACTGCCCGGGATTTGGCTCAGTGGCCAAATACGTGGCCACTTCGATCCGCGAGGCGGGATTCGACGTGGCTTCGATGGCCAGGACTTCGACGCGCGTTTTCGTCATGGAAGTCATGGGCCGGCACGCGGGATGGATCACCGCGGCTTGCGGGCTGGCGGCCGACAGGGAAGGTGATGCGCCACAGATCCTGCTGTTTCCGGAGATTCAGTTCGACGAGGGGAGATTCCTCTCCCGGGTAAAGGAGGTCGTCGAGCGCGATGGTTATTGCGCCATCGCAGTATCCGAGGGGCTGCGCAATAGAGACGGTAAGTTCCTTTCCGAGACGGGATTGAAGGACGCCTTCGGTCATTCCCAGCTCGGTGGCGCGGGCGAGATCATCGCCCGGCTCGTCAAAGAGCGCCTAGGCTACAAGTATCACTGGGCGCTCGCTGATTACTTGCAGCGGGCGGCGCGTCATATCGCCTCCAAGGTCGACGTCGAGCAGTCCTACAGACTCGGTGTGGCCGCCGTCAAGCTCGCGCTAGCGGGCGAGAATGCGGTAATGCCGGTGATCGAGCGGGTGTCCAGCAAACCCTATCGCTGGCGCATCGGGGTCGCTAGGCTAGCCGATGTGGCAAACAAGGAAAAGATGATGCCTCGCGATTTCATCTCGGAAGATGGATTCCACATCACGTCGAAATGCCGTGCGTACCTTTTGCCCCTCATCCAGGGCGAGGCCCCTCCGCCTTACAAGAACGGTCTGCCCGACTACGTCAAGCTGAAAAACATCTCGGTTCCGAAGAAGCTTCCCGCGTTCAAGATCTGATTGAGGCATCGCCGCGGCACGGAACTTGGCGCGGCGTTCACTCACGCGCGTTCCATTGCGGGGCTGCTATAATTCCGCGCCATCCATCCACAATCAGGCCCTGGGACAAGGGCCGTATCTGAGGAGAAATCTATGAACGGCGGTCTTTGGCTCGCTATTGCCTGCGGTGCCGCGGCGCTTGCCTACGGAGGCTGGCAGATATCCTGGATCCTGCAGCAGCCAGCGGGCAACGACCGCATGCGCGAAATCGCTCAGGCCGTTCAGACCGGTGCGATGGCTTATCTGAATCGCCAATACACGACGATCGGTATCGTCGGAGTGATCCTGTTCCTGGTGATTGGCTTTGTGCCGGGCCTCGGCTGGTCGACCGCTTGGGGGTTCGCAATCGGCGCGATGCTTTCGGGAGCGACCGGGTATATCGGCATGAACATTTCAGTGCGGGCAAACGTTCGCACCGCCGAGGCTGCCCGGGTCGGACTCAACGAGGCGCTGACGCTCGCTTTCCGCGGCGGCGCGATCACGGGACTCCTCGTCGTAGGCCTGGGCTTGCTCGGTGTTTCCGGCTACTACGCGCTCATGGCGACTTCGGCCGCGCCCGGCGCGACGCTGAGCGACGTGATCAAGCCGCTCGTGGGGCTCGGGTTCGGCGGCTCGCTGATCTCGATCTTCGCGCGGTTGGGCGGGGGCATCTTTACCAAGGGCGCCGATGTGGGGGCGGACCTCGTTGGCAAGGTCGAAGCGGGAATTCCCGAGGATGACCCGCGCAACCCGGCGGTGATTGCGGACAACGTCGGGGACAATGTCGGCGACTGTGCCGGAATGGCGGCGGACCTCTTCGAGACGTTCGCCGTGACCTTGATCGCTACGATGCTCCTCGGCGCCTTGATGGTGAAGACCACCTCCAATGCCGCGGTTATCTACCCGCTTGCGCTCGGCGGAGTCTCGATCGTAGCCTCGATCGTCGGCTGCATGTTCGTCAAGGCGCAGCCAGGCAAGAAGATCATGAGCGCGTTGTACCGCGGCGTGATCGTCGCTGGAGTGCTTGCCGCGATAGCGTTCATCCCGGTCACGTATTGGATCATGGGCGGAGTGCTGAAGGAGGTACCGTTCGAGATTTCCGGCGGTCAGCACATGATCACGATCTGGCACCTGTGGGGTGCCGCATTGGTCGGCTTGGTGCTGACAGCGCTTATGGTCGTCATCACGGAGTACTACACTGCGACCGAATACTCGCCGGTGCGCCACGTGGCTCAGGCGTCCACCACCGGCCACGCAACCAACATTATCGCGGGGCTGGGCGTTTCGATGAGGGCGACGACTTGGCCGGTCGTCGCCGTATGCGTCGCAATCCTCGTCGCGTACAAGCTCGCGGGCCTGTACGGTATTGCGATCGCCGCGACCTCAATGCTCTCGATGACCGGCATCATCGTCGCACTCGACGCGTATGGGCCGATCACGGACAACGCCGGTGGCATCGCCGAGATGGCGAAGCTGCCCGAATCTGTGCGTGCCATCACCGATCCGCTGGATGCCGTCGGCAACACCACCAAAGCCGTGACCAAGGGTTATGCGATCGGGTCGGCGGGGCTGGCCGCCCTGGTGCTCTTTGCCGACTACACGCATGCGCTCGACCACGCCGGCAAGGCCTTCTCGTTCGACCTCTCGAACCACACGGTCATCATCGGCCTCTTCATCGGCGGCCTCGTCCCGTACCTGTTCGGTGCGATGGCCATGGAAGCCGTGGGCCGGGCAGCGGGTTCGGTCGTCGTGGAGGTACGCCGCCAGTTCAAGGAGATAACTGGGATCATGGAAGGCAATGCCAAGCCCGAATACGGCACGGCGGTGGACATGCTCACGCGCGCGGCCATCAAGGAGATGATCGTGCCCTCGTTGCTTCCGGTGCTCGTGCCGATCGTCGTCGGTCTGGTTCTCGGGCCGCAGGCGCTCGGCGGCGTGCTGATGGGCTCGATCGTTACCGGGCTGTTCGTTGCGATCTCGATGACCACCGGGGGCGGAGCCTGGGACAACGCCAAGAAATACATCGAGGACGGTCACCACGGCGGCAAGGGCTCCGATGCCCACAAGGCCGCCGTCACCGGGGATACGGTCGGTGATCCCTACAAGGACACGGCAGGCCCGGCTGTCAATCCCCTTATCAAGATTATCAACATCGTGGCGCTCTTGATCGTGCCGCTGATGGTTTAGGTGGGAATTCATACCGAGGTTCTACGTTCATGGCACAACTACTCGACCTGCTGAAAATCGCCCAGGAAGAACAGAAGGGCGATCTCTTCAAGCTGCTCGACAGCATCTACAAGCGCTCCGCCGTCAAGCCGGCTGGCTATCCCGATGCGATCATCTGGGAAGGCGGGAACGCCGCCGGGGGCGTCAAGCCCGTGGCCCATGCGTTCACCGACATGTTCGCTCTGAACGGCACGCTCATGGCGCTTGACGTGCTGGGACTCCCGTTTCTCGGCGTGCCGATGATGGCGCAGTTCCGCCACGACACCAAGCTGATCTCTCTCGAGTGGTTCGGCAAGCTCGATTACACCGCGCTCAAGTGGTCCACCGCGGGCGACTTCATGGTGAACGAGGGCGGCAAGAAGGTCGTCGTGAACGGCAAGTCGGCGAATGCGCCGCTGCGCACGGCCGCGGGCGTCTACTGCAACGTGCGCCCCTACGGAGGCATCACCAGCGTGCGCTTCATGCCCGGCCTGCCGTACTCGCAGGACAAGAAGAAATTCAGCGTCGATTCCAAGACCGGCGTCATCCACTCCGAGATGAACACCCCGGGCGTCCGCATGGCCTACGCCGCACGGCTCTTTCTCAAGATGGTGCACGAGACCGGACAGATCGGCCGCGTGGCGACCAAGCCCACGCAGGCGCAGGAAGACGCGGTCAACGCCGGCATGTTCCGCTGGCTCCTTCAGGGCACGAAGTTCAAGCTCAAGCGCCAGTACACGGTGGACGCCTACGAGGAGCACCGCGCGAACGTGGACGCGATCGTCGCGCTCCTGCCCAAGGACTTCAAGGCTGGAATGGAACACTGGGGCGGGGACATCTACGAGCACATCTCCGACACCAACTTCGGCCTGCTGCTGCACGACATGATCCGCCAGCGCGCCTGCATCCTGTATGCCACGGATCTCGACGGCGACCGGCTCACCGACCTGATGGCCGACGCACCCGACGTGCTGCGCGACTGGGGCCAGATCGTGCTCGACAAGGCCGGCGCCAAAGTCGACATGAAGAAGCTCTGGAAGGACATGGGTTTCACCATGACCAACGGCAAGGACATGACGAGCGTCATGTACCGCGTCCACGGCGCGCCGATCTACGAACAGACGCTCGGCTCGGCCGATGCGATGCTGCTGCGCCTGCTGGCTGGCGACGAGACCGTGGGCGGCGAGAAACAGCCCTACGACCCGCGCATCCACTTCGTGCTGATCAACGAAGCCTACAAGGCGGCCAACCCGGGCAACGCGACGCTCGCGCAGTGGCTCGACGCGCAGCTCGCCACCTTCGACAGGATCTACAGCGGTAAGCGCCCGCGCTATATCGAGGGCTACAAGAAGCTTAGGGAAGCCATCCGTCCTTGGGGTAGCCGGGTGGCGTAGATGCCGCGCTCGCGCAGTTCCTCCACATCGAATTCGCCCTCGAGATGTTGCCAAGCCCGGCGGTAGCCGGAACGGCCCCAACGACTCTAGCTATCGCCCGGACGCCCTGTTGGGCGAACGTGCGCCTCTTGCTAGCGGGACTCTCTGTCGCCAACCAAGTGAAAATGCAGATAGCCGACCGATTGTCGTCCCGCGCCATTTGTGTAAATGCGATAGTCGCGGAGGCCTTCCTTCTCCACGAGTTGCCGCGCCACCATGAAAATATCTGTCAAATAGAGCTCATCTTCCGCAGAAACCTGGCTGATGTCGCGGATGTCCTTTTTGGGCACGAGTACGTAGTGGGCCCTAGTGCCAGAGACTGTCACTGCGAAGGTCCTATCCGTCTCTAAGACGACGAAGGGAATTGTTTGCAGGTGCCCAGCAAGGGTCCGGATCCCCACCGATGCCATGAGGCCCATTGCGTCTTTCGGGTTCCATGGTTTCCTGGCTGGCGGCAGCTCGAGCGGCGCATTGGGGATGGGGCGATGGATAGCGGCCGCGCCGAGCAGGAAGCCTGCTGCCAACGAGAACGCAATCGCTGCTATGAATCCGAATTTCTTCATCTTCTTACCTCGTTGTCCGCCCAATGCTGCGTTGGCGGGATGTTGACCGTCAAGAACAGGCACTAACGAAGGGTTTCATCAGGTTTGCTTGGAAAACGAGCCAACTCCGCACCGGCTCATCTTTGTCCAGTCCCTTTGCCGACTGGACTACTCGCGTCGCTTCGAGCATCTTCGTCGAGGGCGACCCTTCAGAGGACGCGCGCCGACGAGCGGGCAAGCGGATTGACTCGGCCCAATGACGGTTACAACGAGCGTCATGAATCACACCTCACCTTCGGAACAAGGTGACTATACGAGCCTATCACGTGCTATTAGTCCCTTGGATCCTTCGGGGACTGGTAGCCGGCGCAAGGCGCGGAGCAAGCGAGGCCCACAGCTGGCCAAAAGAGCAGGGCGCTGGAGAGAAGTCCGCGTCAGGCAGCGGGGCCCAGTGTTTTCTCCGAAGGGGAGCCAAACCGGACGCGAGCATCTCCGACAAATGGAGCTTGGCTGGCACTACCTAGGCTCTCGCAAGCCTGTCCTGCAGGAAAGCAACAACCCGCGCATCGAGTTCCTCGGTGAGGCAAGCGAAAGTCCGCACGTCCTCCATCGCTCGCAGCCACGTGAGCTGGCGCTTGGCGAGCTGGCGCGTGGCGAAGACGCCACGGTCGCGCAGTTCGCCCGCGCCGATCCGGCCTTCCAGGAACTCCCACGCCTGGCGATAGCCGACGCAGCGCATCGAGGGCAGCCCCGCACGTAGGGGGTAGCGCTGCCGAAGCAAGCGCAGTTCCTCCACCAGCCCGTTCTTCAGCATCGCGTCGAAGCGCGCCTCGATCCGCCGATGCAACTCACTGCGCTCGGAAGGAACGAGCGCGAGCCCCACGAGGCGGAAGGGAAGGGCACTCTTCTTTCGACCGAGCAGTCGCGACATCGGCACCCCGCTCACCCGGAAGACCTCAAGCGCCCGCTGGATGCGCTGCGAGTCGTTGGGCTTGAGCCGTACCGCCGTGGCCGCGTCGACCCGCGCGAGCTCCGCGTGCACAGCGGGCCAGCCGCGTTCGGCCGCCTGCGCGTCGATTTCCGCCCGCACCGCCGCGTCGGACTGCGGCAATTCCGAAAGGCCCTCGCGCAACGCCTTGAAGTAGAGCATGGTGCCGCCGACGAGGAGCGGAATTCGCCCGCGCCCGGAGATCATCTGCATGAGCGCGGCTGCGTCGTTGCGAAACTGCGCCGCCGAATAGGCTTGCGTCGGGTCGATGATGTCGATGAGATGGTGCGGTACGGCAGCGCGCTCCGCGGCACCCGGCTTGGCCGTGCCGACGTTCATGTCGCGATAGACCTGCGCTGAATCGACGCTGATGATCTCTACCGGGAATTGCTGCGCGAGTGCGAGCGCAAGCCGGCTCTTGCCGCTCGCAGTCGGACCCATGAGCAGGACCGCCGCGGGCAGGGATGTTCGGGGCATGCGGCTACCGGCCGCGCATGAAGAGCTTGTCGAGGTCGGCAAGGCTCATCTGATACCACGTCGGCCTGCCGTGGTTGCACTGCCCTGAGCGCTCGGTTTCCTCCATTTCGCGCAGCAGCGCATTCATTTCCGGAATCGACAACGCTCGGTTGGCGCGCACTGCGCCGTGGCAGGCCATGGTTCCGAGAAGCTCGTCGCGGCGCTCGGTCAGCACGCGGCTTGCCCCGAATTCGCGGACATCTCTGAGCAGCGCGCGCGCGAGTTCCGCAGGGTCGGCATCGGTGAGCATCGCCGGTACCGCCCGCACGGCCAGCGCAAAGGGCGAAATCGCCGCGACATCGAGTCCGAGCAGGTTCAGCGTCGCGCCGTGTTCCTCGACCGTCGCCACGTCGAGCCGGTCGGCATGAAAGGTGGAAGGGATGAGCAGCTTCTGCGTGGTCAACGAGCGCGAATCGAGCGCGAGCTTGAGCTTTTCGTAGAGGATACGCTCGTGCGCGGCGTGCATGTCGACCAGGACGAGTCCTTGCCGGTTCTGGGCCAGTATGTAAATGCCGTGAAGCTGGGCGAGCGCAAACCCGAGGGGCGCGTCCCCGGGGGAATCCGCGTCTGCCTTGACTGCCGGCTCGGCGCTGCCGCGTCTTTCCGCGAACATGGACGTGTAGCTCGGGACAGCCTGTGCGATTCCCAGTGCAGCCTGGGTAGCCGACGGCCGGGTCGGGGCCGTCGCAATAGGCGTCACGACAGGAGCAGGCGCTTGTGCAGCAGTCCCGGCGAGGCCCCTTGCGACGGCATGAAACACGAATTGATGCACGGCTCGGGGGTCGCGGAAACGGATTTCTATTTTCGCCGGGTGGACGTTTACGTCCACTCCGCGGGGATCGACTTCCAGGAACAGGACGTACGCGGGGTGGCGTTCGCCGTGCAGAATATCGCGATAGGCTTCGCGCAGCGCGTGGGAGAGCAATTTATCGCGCACGAAACGGCCGTTTACGTACACGAACTGCGCGTCGCGCGCAGCACGACTATAGGATGGCAGGCCGACGAACCCGGACAGTTTCAAGGTGCCGCCGTTCGCTTGAATCGTGCGCATCATTTGTGCGAACTCCGCGCCCAGCACCATTCCGACCCTTTGTTCGAGCCCGGAGGGCGCCAGCCGAGTCACCACTCTGCCGTTGTGCCTGAGAGTGAACGTGACGTTTGGTCGCGAGAGTGCGACGCGGGCGAATACGTCTTCACAGTGGGCGAATTCAGTTGCATCGCTCTTCAGAAACTTCCGCCGCGCCGGGGTGTTGTAGTACAGATCGCTCACTTCGACCGTTGCCCCGATAGGGTGTGCCGCGGGCTCCACGGCCGCGACGCGCCCGCCTTCGGCGGACACCGAGAACGCTCGGTCTGCGCCAGCGGCGCGGCTGAACATCACGACGCGTGCAACCGAGGCGATGCTCGCCAATGCTTCGCCCCGGAACCCCAGAGAGCGGACATTCTCCAGGTCCTCGAGTGAGGCAATCTTGCTGGTGGCGTGGCGGGCGAACGCCATCGGCAGGTCCTCCCTCTCCAACCCGCCCCCGTTGTCGACGACGCGAATCTGCTTGATGCCTCCCTCTGTGAGAGCGACGCCGATATCGGTTGCTCCGGCATCCAGGCTATTCTCGAGAAGCTCCTTCAGCACCGACGCAGGCCGCTCGACAACTTCCCCTGCCGCGATCTGGCTGATGAGAGTGTCGGGTAGTGGACGGATGGCGGGCACGGGACCGATTCTTTGCAGGTGCCGGGACTGAGCGGCGCGCAACGCGCGCGTGGATCCGGGGCACGCGCCAATTATATTCGACGCGGTTACAATGCGGCAGTGGAACTCCTTCTCTATGCATGGGACCTGCTGGTCAATCTCGATCGCCATCTCGCCGTCCTGCTTCAGCAGTACGGGCCCTGGATCTATCTTCTCCTTTTCGCCATCATCTTTTGCGAAACCGGCCTGGTGGTGACGCCATTTCTTCCCGGGGACTCACTGCTGTTTATCGCTGGCGCGCTCGGGGCGACCGGCGGGATCGACGTCCACCTGCTCGCCGTGCTGCTCGTTATTGCGGCGACCCTGGGCAATACCGTCAACTACTCGATCGGATACCTCCTCGGGCCGAAGGTCTTTCATTGGGATCGGTCGCGGTTCTTCAACCGCCGTGCGCTTGACCGCGCGCATCTCTTCTACGAGAAGCACGGGGGAATGACCATCGTTGTCACGCGCTTTATCCCGATATTGAGGACCTTTGCCCCTTTCGTGGCCGGAGTCGCACGCATGACATACTTGCGCTTCACGGCCTATAACGTCGCCGGCGCGCTTGCGTGGGTGGTATCGCTTCTCTACGCAGGATACTGGTTCGGCAACGTTCCGCTCATCAGGCAAAACCTGACGACTTTCATTCTTGGCATCATCGTGCTGTCGTTGGTTCCGCTTGTCTTCGAGTATCTGCGGCAACGCCTCAGGAGGGCGAAGGCCTGAAGGCCACCGGCCTGCGCGGCGCCCTTTCGCCGGTCGCCGCCGCTATGGAATTCAGCGGGAGTCTGCCGCCGCCAGCGTGGACCGGGAAAGGGGAGGGTTCTTCGCGATGTAGCCCTTAATGCCGCGCAGGATCGCGCGAGCGATCTTCCCCTGGTAGGCCTCGTTGTTCAATCGCCTTTCCTCATCCGGGTTGCTGATGAAAGCCGTCTCGACCAGGATTGAAGGAATGTCGGGAGCCTTGAGGACCGCAAATCCGGCCTGCTCCACCCTGCCCCGATGCAGGGAGTTGACTCCGCCCAGCTCGCCGAGAACGGCGCGGCCGAGCTTCAGGCTGTCGCTGATCTGGGCGGTGAGCTTCAGGTCGGCAAGTGTCATCTGTACGTAACGATCCTTGCCCTGAGACATCACTCCGCCGATTAGGTCAGCGCTATTCTCGCGCTGCGCGACGATCTGGGCCATTTTGCTGGTCGCTCCGCGCTCGGACAGGGCGAAGACGGACGAGCCGCGCGCGTGAGGCTTGACGAAGGCGTCGGCGTGGATCGACACGAAGAGGTCCGCCTTGATGCGGTTCGCCTTCTCGACGCGCACGTCGAGCGGGATGAAATAGTCGCCGTCGCGGGTCAGCACCGCGCGCATCTTTGGATCCTCGTTGATCAGGGTCCTGAGCTTGCGCGCAATGGTCAGAGTAACGGCTTTCTCGTAGGTCCCGCGGCGTCCCTTTGCGCCCGGATCCTCCCCGCCGTGTCCCGCATCGATGGCGATCGTCACGAGGCGATTCAAGGGGCCGAGTCTCTCCTGCGTTTGCCTGCCGTTCGGCGCGCCTTCCTCCTTTTGCTCAAGACCCGGCCCGGGTTTCGTCTCGGGCTTTTGCAGCAGGGCCATCAGGGGATCGACGGGTTCCAGCGGATAGATGTCCAGAACGAGGCGATGTCCGTAATCGCCCACCGGGGCGAGAACGAATATCTGTGGTTTGACCTCGGTCTTGAGGTCGATCGCGACCCGGGTCACGCCGGGCTTGAACCGGCCCACGCGCAGGCTCGCGATGTGGGGGTCGTTCGGCAGCACCTTTCCCGAGAAGCTTTGCTGCACGCTGGCCGGGTCGACATCCTCGAGGTCGAGCGCAAGCCGCTCGGGGTTTTTCAGGAGCAGCAGACTGTGCCTGAGCGGATGGTCCGATTCGATCGTCACGCGGGTATAGTCCTGCGCGGGCCAAATCCGCACCGCCCGCATTTGCTCCGAAGACCACGCTGCCGTGACCAAGCTCTCGGACAGGGCAAGCGCGGCCGTCGCGTACAACGCGAGGCGGCAAAGCCGGGCCGCGGGCCCTATCGAGGGTCCGGCAGGATTTCTAGACACCGCGCACCCGCTTCGGTGAGGGCATCGATGCTGACCGCACGGGCTCCTGCCCTGTAAGACAGCGTGACATCGAGATCGGGCCCGGGCAGGACCGCTCCGGCCCGTTCGGGCCACTCGACGAGGCAGACTCCGCTGCCTCGAAAATAGTCAGCAAACCCCGCATGTCGGAATTCGTCTGGATCGACGAATCTATAAAAATCAAAGTGGTATAAGTTTAATCTAGAAGTCACGTAAAGTTCAACAAGGGAATAGGTAGGGCTTTTGACCCCTCCCCTGACCCCTAGGCTCCGAAGCAGGCCCCGAACGAGGGTCGTCTTCCCGCTCCCAAGTTCTCCTCGCAGATAAACGCGCATGCCCGGATTCAGGCCAGACGCCAGGTTCGCGCCCAGCTGCAGGGTAGCTGCCTCATCTGCCAGATTCGCCGACCAGTGCGCGACCCCAGGCGGCTGGCTATCATTTGAAGAATGATTCACGCGAAAGCAATTCGTCGCTCGCGGTCTGTGCGGCATATCGATCTTGCGACGCTCGCCGCGACGATAAAGATGTGGGGACGCGAGTTGGGATTCCAGGCCGTTGGAATAGCGGATACCGATCTGTCGACCGCGGAACCCCGCCTCGCTGCGTGGATCGAGCGTGGTTTCAGCGGCGAGATGGATTATATGCGAAGGCACGGCACGAAAAGGACGCGGCCGGCCAGTCTGGTTCCCGGCACCCTGCGCGTGATCTCGGCGCGCATGGATTACCGACCCGATGCCTCAGACAGTTCGCATATTCTCGCCGATCGCAGCAGGGCGTTCATTGCACGCTACGCGGTCGGGCGCGACTACCACAAGGTGCTGCGGGGCCGGCTGCGGCAACTTGCCGGGAGGATCGAGGCCGAAATCGGCAAGTTCGGCTATCGCGTGTTCGCCGATTCCGCACCTGTCATGGAAGTCGAGCTGGCACGCAAGGCGGGTCTGGGCTGGCGTGGCAAGCATTCGCTGCTGCTTTCGCGGGAGGCAGGGTCATTCTTCTTTCTCGGAGAAATCTACACGGACCTGCCTTTGCCTGCGGACGCACCAGTCGGCGAACATTGCGGGACCTGCGAAAAGTGCATCGAAATATGCCCGACCAGGGCGATCGTAGCCCCGTTTGTCGTTGACGCACGCCGCTGCGTTTCCTACCTCACCATTGAATTGAAGGGCAGCATCCCCGTCGAGCTGAGGCCATTGATCGGAAACCGGGTCTACGGCTGCGACGACTGCCAGCTCGTCTGCCCCTGGAATCGTTATGCTCGGCTCACGCGGGAACCGGACTTCCTGGTGCGGAATGGCCTGGATTGCGCCGAGCTTATCGGGCTGTTCGGCTGGACCGAACGCCAGTTCCTGCAGCGCATGCTGGGGAGCGCAATCCGGCGAATCGGGTACGAGCGCTGGTCGCGCAACCTCGCCGTAGGTCTGGGTAATGCGCCCACGAACGCGCGCGTGATCGCCGCGTTGCGTTCTCGGGCCGTAGATCCGTCGGCGCTGGTGCGCGAGCACGTCGCCTGGGCGCTCGCTCGTCACGGTGCGGCCTGAGCGATTTATTCCTCCTGACACAGGCTCGTTTGCTATAATGCCCGCGCTTGCCATCCATTGCGTCCAGCGGTCCTTCCCTCGTTGATTGCCGTTTCTTGAGTCCGGACCCTGGGCCAAGAGAGACCCGTTTGCCGAGTTTTTCTGATCTAGGCCTGCTGCCCGAACTGCTGAAGGCCGTTGCCGAGCAGGGGTACACCGAACCTACGCCGATCCAGGTGCAGGCGATTCCGTTGGTGCTGCAGGGACGCGATGTCATGGGGGGAGCCCAGACCGGGACAGGCAAGACCGCCGGATTCACCCTGCCGCTGTTGCAGCGGCTCGCGAGGCACGCCAATACAAGCGCTTCGCCCGCGCGGCATCCGGTACGCGCACTCATACTCACCCCTACCCGCGAGCTTGCAGCACAGGTCGAGGAAAGCGTGCGGACCTATGGCCGGCACATAGGGCTGCGCAGCACGGTAGTGTTCGGTGGCGTCGACATGAAGCCGCAGACGACCGCTCTGCGCCAAGGCGTCGAGTTTCTCGTTGCCACTCCGGGGCGGCTCCTCGATCACGTGCAGCAGAAGGCGGTGAACCTTCAGCAGGTCGAGGCCTTTGTGCTCGACGAAGCTGATCGCATGCTCGACATGGGCTTCATTCCGGACGTGCGCCGCATCATGGCGCTGTTGCCCAAGCAGCGGCAGAATCTCCTCTTTTCTGCGACGTTGACCGGCGAGATCCGAACCCTCGCCGATTCGTTCCTGCATAACCCGGTTTTGGTGCAAGTGGCGCGCGACAACTCCGCGGCGGAATCGGTCACACACGTGGTACATCCGGTCAGGCGCGAACGCAAGCGCGAGCTGCTCGGTTACCTGATCCAGTCGCGCGATTTGCGGCAGGTTCTCGTCTTTACCTCTACCCGCATCGGTGCCAATCGTCTTGCCTACCAGCTCAATCGTGACGGCATTCATACTGCCGCGATTCACGGGGACAAGAGCCAACCGGAACGACTGCAGGCGCTCGAGGACTTCAAGTCGGGGAAGGTCAGGGTCCTGGTGGCAACCGATGTT
>Ga0187774_10000271_pt1 | contig 17291 bp, 13 predicted proteins | sample 0216_BV02_MP05_2_FD_133152 | JGI IMG/M metagenome (GOLD analysis project Ga0187774, IMG submission 133152) | Tropical peat soil microbial communities from peatlands in Department of Meta, Colombia - 0216_BV02_MP05_20_MG | ecosystem: Environmental > Terrestrial > Soil > Wetlands > Peat | place... | reverse complement strand
GCGTCGCCAGTCCCGGCCAGCAGACGGTCTGCATCGTCAAACGGCGTTCGCCCAGGTAGCGCGCCACCAGATCCGGAACCTCCGCTATCGTCGCCGCGCTGACGACATCGCTCGCCAGCCGCGTCGCCTGTTCGCCGAAGAGTCGCGCCAGATTTTTTTCCAGCGGCGGTATCGGCCCGCGCGGGTGACGCCGTATGACGTCATCAACATCCACGGCGGCAGCGGGCCCACGCGCCTTTCCGATTCGCGCCAGGATGTTTTCACGCGCGCTCATGCGCGTCGCCCCACGCGATACAGATCGCGGAAAGTCCGGCCTGCCGGCGCCGGCATGTCGCGTTCCTCGGTCCAGCCGGAGGCGCCCGGAAGATGGCTCAATCTTTTCTTGCCGCCGGCGAACAAGCGCAGCAGGCGCGCGGCGACGCGCGTGCTGAGAGCGTACAGGGCCGGGTGCTGTGCCATCCACGACCACACGCGCAGCGCCGCACGTTCCTGCCACGGCCGCAGATGCCGCTCCACTTGCCGGTTGCGCAGGTGCCGCATCAGGTCCGGCAGCGGAATCTTCACCGGGCACACCACGGCGCACTGGCCGCAAAAAGTTGACGCGTTCGGCAAGTCGAGCGCGTTCTCCAGCCCGACGAAGCTCGGCGTCAGCACCGAACCCATCGGCCCCGGATACACCCAGCCGTAGGCGTGACCGCCGATGTTCTGATACACCGGGCAGTGATTCATGCAGGCGCCACAACGGATGCAGCGCAGCATCGGTTGCAATTCAGTGCCGAGGAGGCGGCTGCGGCCGTTATCGAGCAGGATGATATGAAAATGCTCCGCCCCGTCGGCATCATCCCTGCCTTTGACGCCGGTCAGCACCGACACATAGTTGGTGATGGACTGCCCGGTGGCCGAGCGCGGCAGCAGGCGCAGCAGGGTGGTCACGTCCTCCAGCGTCGGCACCACTTTCTCGATGCCGGTGACGGCGACGTGCACGCGCGGCAGCGTGGTCGACAGCCGGCCGTTGCCTTCGTTGGTGATGATCAATACCGAGCCGGTCTCGGCGATGATGAAATTCCCTCCGGAAATGCCCATGTCGGCGGCGAGGAAGCCCGGGCGCAACACCTCGCGCGCCTCGCGGCACAGCTCGGCGATCTGCGTGGTGCGCGGACGGTGGTGTTTGTCCACGAACAGATCGGCGATGTCCTCCTTGGTCTTGTGCACTACCGGGGCCACGATGTGCGACGGCGGCTCATGCGCCAATTGCAGAATGTATTCGCCGAGGTCGGTCTCAAGTACGTTCAGGCCCTGGCTTTCGAGATAGTCGTTCAGGCCGCACTCTTCGCTCACCATGGACTTCGACTTGACGATGCGCTGCACGCCGTGCAGCACGGCGATGTCGGCGACGATGCGATTGACGTCGTCCGCGGTTTCGGCCCAGTGCACCACCGCGCCGCGCGCCGTGGCTTCCTGCTCGAAACGCAACAGATAACGGTCGAGGTTGTTGATCACCCGTTCGCGGACATCCGCGGCGGCGTTTCGTATTTGATCGAAGTTCGGCAGCTCCGCGATCGCCGCGGCGCGGCCGTTGACGAATTTCGTCTGGAGCTTCTCCAGCGCGCGCTGGAGCTTTTCGTTGCTCAGGTTTTCCGCCGCCTTTCGCTTGAAGTGCATCGCGGTTACTTGCATACGCCGTCCTCACCCGCCAGCACTTCGGCGATGTGCAGTACCCGGGTTTGCAAATCGCCGCGGCGGCGCAAGCGCCCCTCGATGTTGAGCAGGCAACCCAGATCGCCGGCCACGATGGCGCCGGCGCCGGTCCGGGCGATGTGCACGCACTTGTTGTCCGCCATGCGCGCCGAGATGTCGCCGAACTTGACCGAAAACGTGCCGCCGAAACCGCAGCAGGTGGAGGATTCGCACATCTCGGCGAGCTTCACGCCGGGCAGCTTCGCCAACAGCGCGCGCGGCTGTGCTTGCACATGGAGTTCGCGCAGGCCAGAGCAGGAATCGTGATATGTAAGCGGACCGCTGTAGCGACCGGGAACCGATTCGAGCTTGGCAACGTTGACCAGGAAATCCGTCAGTTCATAAGTGCGTTCGGCCACGCGCTGCACGGTTTCGTGCAGCGCCGGCTCGTCCGCGAACAGCGCCGGGTAATGTACACGGATCATGCCGCCGCAGGACCCTGACGGTACCACGATATAATCGCAGCCGTCGAATTCCTTGAGGACTTTCTTCGCCAGGGTTTTGGCCGCGATTCGGTCGCCGGAATTGTATCCCGGCTGGCCGCAGCAGGTTTGCGTCGGCGGCACCACCACTTCGCATCCCGCCGCTTCCAGCAAGCGCAAGGCCGCGAAGCCAATGCTCGGGCGCATCAGGTCCACGAGGCAGGTGACGAACAGACCGACTTTCATGCGGCCATCTTACGCGGTCACAGGCCGCGCGCCAGATCCTTCTTGAGATCCTCTACATCTTCCAAGCCGACTGAAATCCGGATAAGCCCGTCGCTGATACCGGCCTCGGCGCGTTGCTCAGGCGTCAATCGACCGTGCGTGGTCGTGGCCGGGTGCGTGACCGTGGACTTGGTGTCGCCCAGATTCGCCGTGATGGAAATCACGCGCGTGCTGTCGATCAGCTTCCAGGCCGCGTCCTTGCCGCCCTCTACCTCGAACGACACGATGCCGCCGTAACCCGACTGCTGATTTTTCGCCAACTCGTGCTGCGGATGCGACACCAGCCCCGGGTAGTAAACGCGCTTCACCCGCGGCTGCTTCTCGAGCCAGCGCGCCAACTCGAACGCATGGGCGCTTTGCGCCTTCACCCGCAGGCTCAGCGTCTCCAGACCCTTGAGAAACACCCAGGCGTTGAACGGGCTCAAAGACGGTCCGCACGTGCGCATGAACCCGTAGACCTTCTCGCCGACCAGCTCATGATTGCCCACCACCGCACCGCCGACGCAGCGGCCTTGGCCGTCGATGTATTTCGTCGCCGAATGCACCACGAGATCGGCTCCGAGCTTGAGCGGCTGCTGCAGCACCGGCGTGCAGAACACGTTATCCACTACCAGCCAACAATCCCTGGCATGCGCAATCTTGCTGAGACGCGCGATGTCGGCGATTTCGGTGAGAGGATTGGACGGCGTCTCCAGGAACAGCAGCTTGGTATTTGGCTTGATCGCCTTTTCCCATGCGCTGTAATCCGTGAGCGGCACGTAGCTCGTCTGCACCCCGAATTTGGCGAGAAAGTTGTTGAACAGCAGCACCGTGGCGCCGAAGATGTTGCGCGAGGCGACGATGTGATCGCCGCTTTTCAGCAGCGTCAGGCAGGTGGACAGGATCGCGACCATGCCGGAAGCGGTGGCGACGCATTTCGCGCCGCCCTCCAGCGCCGCCAGGCGCTCCTCGAACGCGCGCACCGTGGGATTGGTGAAGCGCGAGTAGATATTCCCCGGCTCGGTCCCGGCGAAGCGCGCCGCCGCTTCGGCGGCGGTTTTGAACACGTAACTGGAAGTGGCGAAAATCGGCTCGGAATTCTCGCCTTCATTGGTGCGATGCTGCCCCGCCCGCACCGCGCGGGTGTCGAAACCCCATTCGCTGAACTCGTCGGACATGCCTGCTGCTCCTTTCTTGGTGTTACGGCGCAGGCTTGCGGGCGTAAAAAAAGCCGCAAATGCGGCCGGAGCGGATATTCTCGCTTTAGCGGCATTTGTATCGCGCCCGCAAGCTGAAGCTCAAATCGGCGCCAATGAACGCAATCTATAACGTCATTCGTGGTCTGTCAATGCAATTTGTTGGGTTTCGCTGTCGCTCAACCCAGGTTACATATATGACTGGCAGTGCGTAGGCATTGCGAAACCGATCGCACTAAATATTGGCTCATTCTTACCCAAGGTTTCCCTTCCCCAAGTTGCATTTAGCACACAAGGTTTGGAGGTTATTTAATGTAGTCTCTCCGCCTTTGCTCCAAGGTACAACGTGATCGACATGCAACTCAACATTCACCGACTTGGCAGGGCTCGCGCCACACTGTTGACACGAGAAGCGGTCACGTTGGAGCACCTTGAACCTCAAACGAAGCGAAGGATCACGTCCAGTTCGCCTTGGTGCTAGCACTGCGGTTTGTTTGATCTCCCGTGGCTCAGCCTCCGAGGCGTTTGTGTATGCGACAAAACTTTCCAAAGCAGCCATCCAAGACCCGAAACGACGCTTATATGGGCTTTGTGAAAACTCTGAAACCTCATTTTCGAGATCACTTCTTCGAGGCTGTCTGCCAAGGTGTTGCCAGAGATTTAGAATATTTTCAAACAAACGTTCGTCAGAAATCTGGATTTCATTTGACAGCCTGAGTCCTGCCTTTCGTAAAGCCTTATTCCAAGACCCAAATCGTCGTATCAGTGTGCTGTAGTCATATTTTCCAATCTCACCGTATTTTTTCTGGGGTACTGTTTGTTGCCCGATAATCTGAGCCACATTACGCAAATCGCTGAGTAACTCCTCGTCAGCGACAGGGGCGCCTGAAACTCGCGATAGTTCATACTTTTGTTTCATGATCGAGTGTTCCGGTATTACTCGGCTAACTTTATTTAATTGGGTTTAAGTTTCGTTAACATGTTTGAGATTTCCGCCTTTTGAGTCAAGCTGAGCGTGCAATGTGATTTTCAGGCCCCGTAGCCGCCGCCGAGCATCGTAGCCCGCCTCGGGGGTGTCGCGAGACACTTCATCGAGCCCGAGGCGCGTTGTTTGCGCCCGGCGAGTTAGGCGCGCGCCGAGGCGAACGAGAAGCGCAGGGAGTCTTCGGCGGCTCCGGGGTGTCCTTCTCTTTGGTGACTTTCTCTTAGACAAGCAAGAGAAAGTCACCTGCCGTGGGTCAGCCACCCACAAGTAGCTTTTAAGAATCGCGCGCAAAGCGCGCGATACCATTCAAGGCCTGGACCCCGGCTTTCGCCGGGGTGACAAGCAATAATGAAAAAGCCGCCCAGAGGGCGGCTTTTGTTATTTACACCCTGGATGCCCGCCTCCGCGGGCATGACAACAAAAGAAGTTTTCGCGTGGATGACACCTACCGTGGAAACGTCAACACTTCCGCCGTCACCAGATCATTCCCATTCTGATTCCCACCCGGCCCGGTCACGCTACGCTGGGTCTTGGCGGAATCATTGCGCTGGCGTTCGATGCGGTCGAGATAATCCCGGGTGACGTCGCCGGTGATGTACTCGCCGTTGAAGCACGAAGCGTCGAAGTGCTGGATCTTGGGGTTGCCCTCGCGCGCGGCCTCGATGAGATCGGCGAGGTCCTGGTAGATCAGCTTGTCCGCGCCGATGACCGCCGCAATCTCGTCCTCGGTCCGGCCATTGCCGATCAATTCGTTGCGCGACGGCATGTCGATGCCGTAGACGTTGGGGAAACGCACCGGCGGCGCGGCCGAGGCGAAGTAAACCTTGCGCGCGCCGGCCTCGCGCGCCATCTGGATGATCTGCTTGCTGGTCGTGCCGCGCACGATGGAGTCGTCCACCAGCAGCACGTTCTTGCGCCGGAATTCGACATCGATGGCGTTCAGCTTCTGGCGCACCGATTTCCTGCGCTCGGCCTGGCCGGGCATGATGAAGGTGCGGCCGATGTAGCGGTTCTTGATGAAGCCCTCGCGGTACGGCAGGTCCAGTTCGTACGCCATCTGCAGCGCCGCGGTGCGCGAGGTGTCGGGGATCGGGATCACGACGTCGATGTCGTGGTCCGGCCACACGCGCTTGATCTTGCCGGCCAGCCGCTCGCCCATGCGCAGGCGCGTCTTGTGCACGTAGATGCCGTCCATCATCGAGTCGGGGCGCGCGAAGTAAACGAATTCGAAGATGCACGGCGCGTGCGTCGGCTTCTCGGCGCATTGCTGGCTGTGCAGCTGGCCGTGGATGTCCACGACGACGCACTCGCCCGGCGCCACGTCGCGCACCAGATCGAAACCGAGCACGTCGAGCGCCACGGACTCGGAGGCGAACATGTATTCCGCGCCCTGGTCGGTGTCGCGCTTGCCCAGAACCAGCGGACGAATGCCGTATGGATCGCGGAAGGCGACGATGCCGAAGCCGGCCACCAGCATGGTGACGGCGTAGGCGCCGCGGCAGCGCCGGTGCACGGCGGTGACGGCGCGGAAGATATGCTCCGGGGTCAGGCGCAGCTTGGCCACGGCCTGCAGCTCGTGCGCGAAGACGTTAAGCAGGATTTCGGAGTCGGAGTCGGTGTTGATGTGCCGCAGGTCCTCGCGGTACAGCTCGTCCTTCAGCTGATCGGCGTTCGTGAGATTGCCGTTGTGCGCCAACGCCAGCCCGAACGGGGAATTCACGTAGAACGGCTGGGCCTCGGCCGGTGAATCGCAGCCGGCGGTCGGATAGCGCACGTGCCCGATGCCCATGTTGCCCTTGAGGCCGAGCATGTGGCGTTCCTGGAACACATCGCGCACCAGGCCGTTGTCCTTGCGCAGATGAATGCGCTTGTCGTCGCAGGTGAGGATGCCGGCGGCGTCCTGGCCGCGATGTTGCAGGACCAGCAGGCCGTCGTACAGCGATTGATTGACCGGGAAACTGGCGAGAATGCCGATGATGCCGCACATGCAGGAAGAACCTCCTGTGCTTAAAGTGCAATTCTAACTGTAGCGGATATGCCGGGCAATATCGCGCGGCAGATACTCACCGACGAACAACGCGGAACGCTCGAAAAACGGCGCGAGGCTCGATTGGCGCCACCAGGCACGCTGCGGGTAAGTCGTCAGGCCGGCTCCGAGAAAAACGATGAGTATGACCAGGGCCCCGCGCGCGGCGCCGAACACGCCGCCCAAAATGGCGTTGGCGATGCGAAAGCCCCGCTTGGCCGGGAGGTGTCTGCGGATCAGCCAGGAAACCGCCACGCCGAGCGCGAAAACCACGATGAAGATCAGCACGAAAGCCAACAGCTTGCGCAATGCCGGTTCGTCCAGGAAGCCCTTGAAGTGTTCCGACAGCCGGCTCGCGAAAAACCAGGCGATCACTCCGGAAACCACCCATTGCAGGATCGAAATCGCTTCGCTCACCAGGCCGCGCCACGCGCCCAGCAGCGCGAACACGATCAGGACCGCGAGCATGACCAGATCAAACGCGTTCATCGATGGTCATGGATAAGCCAGCGCCACGCCTTGCACGCCGGTCAGCTTGTGAATCTGCGCTATCGCTTGCATCGCCTGGGTCTTGTCGCGGAACGGGCCGACACGCAGGCGCACGACGCGCTTGCCATGGAGCGTCACGGTTTCGGCGTGCACCGCGTGGCCGTGGCTCGCGAGCTTGTCGCGCAGGTGCGTGGCATTTTCGGCGTTGGAGAAGGTGCCCACCTGCACCATCCAGCCCTTGGTGATCTTTTCCTCCGCGGCGGTGGTTGCGGCCTTTTCCGGCGCCGGAGCAGCGGACGGTTTTTTGTCCGCGGCCATCTTCTCCACGGGTGCAGACGACTTGGGTTCCGGCTTTGGCGCGTTCTCGACCGCGGTCGTCTTCATCTCGCTCTTCGGCGCCGCGGCCAAGGCCGGTTTGGCCTTCGCCTCTTCCGGCGCGACCGGCGTCACCACGACCTTGGTTTCGTTGATCATGCCGCGCGCGGTGCCCTCGCTGCCGCCATGGGGCGGCGGCGGAGGTTCGCGTCCGCGCAAGATCAGCGGCAGAACGATGACCGCGAACGCCACGATGACGATGGCGCCGACGATGCGATGCTTGGGATTGAATTCGGGACGGGCGTCGTTTCTGTCCGCCATGGCATCAGGCCTTTTCGAAGTTCGCCAGTATATCACCGACGGTGTGAAACGATCCAAAAACGACGATCCGATCGGATTCGGTCGCCTCATGCACCGCGGCGGCGTAGGCCCGAGGCACGTCGTCGAAAGCGACGGCCTTGGTCTGGATGCCGGCCGTACGCAGCGACTCGATCAGCTGCACGGCGCTGGCGCCGCGCGCGACCGGCAAGGTCGCCAGGTACCACCGGTCCACCACGTCCCTCAGCTCGCCGACCACCGCGGCGATGTCCTTGTCCCGCAACATGCCGATCACGGCCAGGGTCAGGCCCGGCACCGCCTGCTGCTTCAGGGTGGCGGCGAGCGAGCGTGCCGCCTGGGCGTTGTGCGCCACGTCCAGCACGCGCACTGGCCGACCCGGCAGCACCTGGAACCGGCCAGGTATCACGGCCGACAGCAGCCCTTCGCGCACGTTGGCCTGCGTCACCAAAAAGCGTCCGCCCAGCATCTCGAGCGCCATCAACGCCGAGGCGGCATTGAACAACTGATAATCGCCGCGCAGCGCCGGGTACGGCAGGCCGGCGCGCAGGCGCGTGCCAAAACGCCAGGTCCATTCGGTGGCACCGCGCTCGACGTGGAAATCGCGTCCGAGCTGCAACAGCTTCGCGCCGATTCGTTGCGCTTCGGCGCCAATTACGGATGGCGGGTTGGGATCGCCGCAGATCGCCGGCCGTCCCGGCCGGTAAATGCCGGCCTTCTCGCGGCCGATGGTCTCGCGCGTCGAGCCTAGCCAGGCAACGTGATCGATGTCCACGGCGGTGACGATCGAGACGTCGGCGTCAATGGCGTTGACCGCGTCAAGCCGCCCACCCATGCCCACCTCCAGCACGGCGATGTCGATTCTGGCGTCGCGGAATATGTCGAAAGCCGCGATCGTACCGAACTCGAAATACGTCAGCGGCACCTCCCCGCGCGCCGCTTCGATGCGCTCGAATGCGGCGCAAAGCCGGGCGTCGGTGACGGACCGGCCGTCGAGGCGCACGCGTTCGTTGTAGACGATAAGATGCGGCGAGGTATAGGCCCCGACCTTGTAACCGGCGCAGCGCAGGATCCCCTCGCACATGGCCGTTGTCGACCCCTTGCCGTTGGTGCCGGTGATCGCGATTGCGGCGAACGCCGGACGCCGCAGGCCCATGTTGTCGAGCACCGCGTGCACGCGCTCGAGACCGAGTTCGATAGTTCGTGGATGCAGCGTTTCGATCCACGCCAGCCAGTCGGAGAGCGATCGGGTATCCAGAGGATTAACCCCCTAACCAAATGAAATCAACCGCCAGGGCGAGGGGGAGCAGTCGCGGATGCACTTAACGTGCATCCGCGCCGCCGAGCGCCGGTACACGGAAGTACCGGCTGGGGCGACTCGAAGCCCCGGCGCCGCGCCAAGGACGGCTTGATGCGCCCCCGGCGCCCTGGCGGTTCGGAATCATATTCATTTTTGCGTAGTGCCGCGGCCCTCAGTAAACGTTTGGCACGTCCCGTGCGCCAAACGCCCTCGGGACTCGCGGCGTGTCGTTTGGCCGCGACCGTCCTGCGGCTGAGAACCGCCACAGTGACTCTACGCCGGGGTCCCCTACCCCGGCTATCGCGGGCTCTTCGCCAGCGCTTCGCTTTCCCTGGCTCATCGGCGGACTGGAGCAATAAAAATGTATTTCATGAGACATTTGTCGACCACTTCGCTCTCAACACCACGGCATTTATTACGGCAGATGTTACGCGGTCTATGTCTCCTGCTGTTGTCTGGTCTGTTGATTCCGTCAATTACTCTTGCTGATCCGCCGCATCTACCTGACGAATACTTCAACACCTCAGCCGAGGCGCAAGCCCATTGCGCGGCGAAAGTGACCTGGTACACCCAGAATTACGGTGGCTATGAAAACTCATACGGGTGTAACAACGGCAGCCCGTGGCCCGGTATTGGGGTCTGGGCGGTCTACGACAATCTTTTTGAAGGCACGACGCTAACCAACCTTTACCGGGCGATCTACCCGAATACGCCCTGTCCGACCGGCCAGAATTTCGTGGCGCCCGGTGTCTGCACCATCCCACCGCCGCAGACGACCAAAAACAACGGCTGCTCCGCCGATTCGATGCGGGGCGACCCGTGTAACGCTGCCACCGGCAACGAGTTCTACACCGCGGTCGATGTGACCAGCGTGGATGGCACCGTCCCGATCATTCGCTACTACAACAGCCAGATGATGGTCGATGTGGGACTCGGCGTCGGCTGGAGCTCGTCGATACTGGGTAAGCGTCTTTACATCCATGCGGACACCATACAGATAGTACGTGAAGATGGACGCGGAGAGGGCTTCGTTTGCGACGGCGGCGCGTGTCAGGGTGATGCGGACACCCACATCACGCTCAGTCAGGATGCGAACGGCTATACCCTTACGACAAGGGACGGGGCGGTTGAGCGGTACAATACCGCCGGCAAACTTCTGACCGAGACCGACCGCAACGGCAGGACCACCACCTACAACTACGATGCATCCGGTCGGCTCACTACCGTCACCGGCCCGTTTGGCCATAATCTGACCCTGACCTACACCACAAACAATCATATTTACCAGATTTCCGGCGGGGCCCAGTCCCCTAGATACACGTACGATGCTTACAACAATTTAACCCACGTCTCTATCTCCGCCGGAACAACAATCTATTTTTATGAAAACAGCTCGTTTCCCGAGAATCTCACCGGCGTCGAATACACCAACGGCGCGAATACCAGCATCCGCTATGCCACCATGACCTATGACGCTTCCGGCCGGGTAAATTCCACCCAACTTGGCTCTGGCGCCGAGCAGGTCACTTTCAGCTACGACTCGCCGACTCAAACGACGGTCACCGACGCCGCCAACACACAGGAAGTCATGACCTTTGCCTCCAATCTGGGGGCCAAGGCGCTCGTCTCGAAGGTGAATCCGAGCGACGGCAAGACCGTGGCGCAAACCTTCGACGCCAACAACAACCTGACGTGCAAGAAGGACGAAGAGGGCCGGCTCACGACGTACACGTATAACGCGACGAACCAGAAGGTCTCGATGACCGAGGGATTGACCGGAACCTGCGATGCCCCCGTGACCACAAGTGCGATCCGCACCACCACATACAGCTATTTGTCCCCGACCCTCGACCTTCTCACGCTTATCGAGAGCCCAAGCGTCTACACCGGGCATACCAAAAGCACCGCGATCGCCTACAACGATCCGGCGCATCCGATGCTGCCAACCATGATTACGCAAAACGGCTTCACGCCGGCCGGCACGCCGGTCTCACGCAGCGTGAGTCTTGCTTATAACGGTACGGGCCAGGTCGTCTCCATTGATGGCCCGCGCACGGACGTCAACGACGTTACGACCCTGGCCTATTACGACTGCACCACGGGCGGCGCCTGCGGCCAGTTGCACACCTTCACCGATGCGCTCGGACAGGTGACCACGTTCGACACTTACGATACCCACGGCAAGCTGACCCAGATGACCGATCCCAACGGCTTGCGCACCAACTATACTTACACTCCTCAAATTGACCCTCTGGCCCGGGTGACCACGCTGACCCAAACGCCGCCGACCGGAACAGCGCGAACAACCTACTATGCCTATGGCTGGGCAGGAGCTGACCTGACAAAAGTAACTCTCGCCGACGGTCGCACCTTCAACTACACCTACAACGCCGCGCGCCAGCTGACCCGCGTAACCGATTACGCCGGCAACTACGTAGCCTACGGCTATGACAGCCGGGGCAACCGCATCAGCGAATACACCTACAACTCCGCAAACGCGTTGGCGCGTCAGCTCGATTTCGCGTATGACATCCGCAACCACCTCGCCTCCATCAACGCGGCCGGCTCACTCACGCAGCAGATCAACGACGCCGTGGGCAACCTCACCCAGCAAACCGATCCCAACAACAACCCCTCGACTGTGAACAGTTTCGATGCGCTGAACCGCCTCGTTCAGACGCTCAACAGCCTAGGCGGCAGCACCAGCTATGCCTACGATCCGAACGACCGGCTGCAACAAGTCGTCGCGCCGAACAACGCCACCACCCAATACCAATACGACGATCTCGGCAATTTGCTGCAGGAGACCTCGGCGGACCGGGGCACGACAGCTTATACGTACGATGATGCCGGGAACGTCACGAGTGTCACCGATGCCAGAGGAATTACCGCCAACTATGCCTACGATTCGCTCAACCGCGTGACCGGCATCGACTACCCCGGGACCGCGGAAGATATTACCTACACCTACGACAACTGCACCCTGGGCATCGGGCGGCTGTGCGCGGTTGCGGATGCCTCCGGCACCACCCAGTACGGCTACAACGCTTTTGGCAACGTCCTCACCGAGAGCAAGACGGAGCTGGGCGTCGTCTATACCACCAGCTACACCTACGACGCCGTCGACCGGATCAAGACGATCACCTACCCCGACAACCGCCTCGTGACCTACGCCCGAAACGTCTTCGGGCAAATCGCCAACTTCAGCGCCACGGTGAGTGGCGCGGCCATGACGCTCGCCAGTTTGCGCACCTACCGCGCCGACGGCGTACTCCTGAGTGAGCACCTCGGTAATGGCCTCAATGAATCCCGCACCTACGACCTGCAGGGAAGGCTCACGAACCAGTCCCTGGGAAGTGCTGATACCCGGGTTTACGGCTACGACGCCAACGGCAACGTGACCAGCCGTCAGAATCTCTCGCAGACCGGCAGCTACGGCTACGATGCGCTCGATCGCCTGATCCAGGACAGCATCACCTCGAGCCCAACGAGCACGGTGAACTTCGGCTATGACGCCAACGGCAACCGCACGAGCGACAGCGGTGGGGGGTATTTCTACCTTAGCGCCTCGAACCGCCTCACACAATGGGGAGGCCAGACGATAATCCTGGATGCCGCGGGCAATACCGTCGACGACGGCACCTCTACTTACAGCTACAACAACGCTGGAGAATTGCAGTCCGTTAGCCAAGGCAGCACTACCTTGGGCGGTTATGTATATAACTCTCAGCGCCAGCGCACGCGCAAGACTGCCGCCTCCGGCACCACGGTCTATCACTATGACGTCCTCGGTAATCTGATCCTGGAGACAGACGCGACCGGTGTATCGCAGGTGGCCTACGTGTGGGTCGACGGCCAACCGGCGGCGCAGATCGTCAAAAGCGGCAGCACGGATACGCTCTCATATCTGCTTGCCGATCAGGAGGGCACCCCACGGCTCGCAACGAGTGCCACGAAAGCGGTGGTGTGGCGTTACGAAGGCCGAGCCTTCGGCGACACCACGCCCACGGGCAGTGTGACGGTGAACCTGGGGTTCCCGGGCCAGTACTTCGATGCGGAGACGGGCCTGTACTACAACATGGCGCGTTACTATGATCCGAGGATAGGACGGTATATCAGTTCGGATCCGATCGGCCTTGCGGGTGGCTTGAATACCTACGTGGCGGTGAGGAATAATCCGTTGCGGTACATCGATCCGTCGGGGTTGTTGGAGTGGGAAGGAACGATGACATCTATTGGAATGGTGTATGGCGGTGGCGCGCAAAGATTTTCACTTCATTTGACTTCCCAATGCGTAAATGGAAAGCGAAGCGAAGTTGATATTGTGGCGGGTGGCTTTGCTGTTGGCTTCGGCGCCGACGCTACGATCACAAAGAGTCATATAATGTTTAAGGATAATTTGAATTACATCGATCCATATGTATTCGAGGGGCGATCGTTGTTTACAGGCGCTGGATATGCATTTTTTGGTATTGGATATGGTGCCAATGCGATTCAACTTGGCGGAGCCACATCTATCGGCAAGGGTCCAGAGTCAGGCTGGGATGCCAGCGTGTATGGAGGAGCTGGAATATCCACTGTAACCAATGCGAAAACAGAAAAGTGTGGATGCGAAAAATAAAAGGGACCAAATATGAATATACTGGCGCGTGTCTATTTCTTCGGTGGGCTAGTTGCCTTTACGATTCTTGCCATTTTGCTGTCTATCGCAAATCCGGCCGATGTCAGCCATCTTGATATTGCGAAATGGGCGCTCGTTGGAGCGATGGCCAGCTGTGTTCCAATTCTAGTTGCTATTGAAGGTTTCCTGATCAATGTAAGGTGGCTCAGACCACTGCTGTCGGATTCGAGCGGTAAGCGATACCACGGCTGGATCCGTTTAGGTGCTTTACTATTAGAATCCTTCGTTATTGCGATATTTTGCATTGTTGGTGCAAGCCTAATCATTTCTATCTTTTACGGCGACAACGCTTTCAAATTGCTTATAGCAGACAACGCGACCTTGTTTATCGCCATCATCTTTGCGGTTTCTGTTGTTCTTTCCTTCCTCGCTGGGCTACTTGGCAGGAGTAAATAGAGCAAAAATCAACAGTGATCCAATTGGGCTTGAAGGTGGCTTGAATACCTACGTGGCGGTGAGGAATAATCCGTTGCGGTATATCGATCCGACTGGCTTGTGGGCGCTGGGTGATCCGTTGCCGCAGTCGGTTGTGGACGTGACGGAGGGATTTGGCGAAGGTGTCGTTAGTTCGTTAACTTTAGGCCGGCTTAGTCTGCAGGGTCTTCTCGCGCAAGCGAACTTGCCGCATGGTGGCGCCAACACGTGTTCGGCCTCTTATAAAGCCGCGAACGCAGCGGGATTTGCGGCTGGTTTGACAGCTTCGTTAGGTGCATCGACGGTACGGTTCGTTCAAGCCGCAAACGTCAAATCAACCGCGCAAGCGGCAATGTTGAGTTTCCAGCTGCTAACCGGGGGATCCGCCGTGGCAACGTCGTTTGGTGAGGTGTCAACCTTAGAAAATCAGCTTGCCCAAATTGTAGAAATGGGGCAAGAAGCCGCGGACGAAGCTGGTTTGCTCCAAAAGTTAGGTTATGTGATCCCGCGCAGATGATCATTGTCAGCGCAGCCATAAAAAAAGCACTTGTTAGGTTGCTTGTGGCGACAATGATATCGGCCGGATTGATTTATGCTTGTTTCCACGTTGATCACGACTTGGTAGGAATCGTTGGCGGAGTATTAATTCTCTTGGCGCTTCCTGCGGTAGTGTTGTTAAGCGTCGACGCGAGTCGTGTGATTAGGCGTGAAGTGCCGAGCAACAGATCCGTCAAGATTTTAGGCTTGGTGCTGGCGATTCCACAGGCGGTGATGGGAGTGATTCTTATCGCATTTGGCATCATCTATCCCCTGATCGGAATATCGGAAATCTTGGCCGACCTGGCGCAGGGGAGGTCCGCCGTCATTCCCTTCGTCACGACTGTAACGGCACTCGTGATGCTAGGTTTGGGTTACTTCTATTTGCGAGAAGGGCTTGGTTTAGGAAAGAAAAATGACGGACATTAAGTAGAAACATCGCTTGACGCGATGACCGCTGGCGACCCCGCCCAAAAACTGGGGTCAGATCACAGTTTTCGCTAATATACCGGCTCGCGTACTGGCGCTCGCCTCAGTACCATCATGATTAAACTAAAACAAGCGATACGCATGGTGCGTCGAGAGGATGGATCCATGGCCCGCCGTAAAAGGGGACGGAGGGATTAAATTTTAATCAACTCCTCTGCTATCAATTCCTCTGTTATGGTGTTTCCCATCCGACCCATAACAACGAATGGTCCATGCCCCGTCGTGCCCGGATGTATCTCTCAGGCTTGCCCTACCACATCATCCAGCGCGGCAACAATCGCGAGGCCTGCTTCATCGAGCCCGAGAACTACCAGCTTTATCTCGAACTGTGGAAGGAGCTTTCTATTCGCTATGGCGTGTCTGTCCATGCCTATGTGCTAATGACCAATCATATCCATTTTCTGGTGACGCCCGCTCGCGCGAACGCTGTCTCGAACACCATGAACGTGGTCGGCAGCCGCTACGCCCAATACATCAACAAGAAATACCGCCGCACCGGCACTTTGTGGGAGGGACGCCACCGCGCCAGCTTGGTGCAATCCGAACGCTATCTCCTGACCTGCATGCGTTATATTGAACTCAATCCGGTGCGCGCCCAGATGGTGACGAGGCCCGAAAAATATCGCTGGTCGAGTTACGGGATTAATGCTTGGGGAGACCGTGGTTGGTTGCGGCAACACGATGAGTATCTTCGATTCGGAACGTCGCCCGACACTCGTTGCTATGCCTATCGGGAACTTTTCCGAACACAGCTGAGCGAGGAAGATCTACATCTCATTCGCAGGGCCGCACACTACTGTCAGCCGGTCGGTAACGATCGATTTCGGGAGCAAATCGAGCAGAAATATGGTCTTCAACTCGGCCAAATGGAGCGCGGGCGTCCGCGCAAAGCATCGACGGAGGAACTGCTTAAAATTTAATCCCTCCGTCCCCTTTTACGCGCCGTCGGGATGCAGCAGCGGGAGGAACGCAAAGTGAAACGGCTGAGTGGTTCGATTGTTTTCATTCTTTTAGTCGCGTGCTCGCTTATTGGCTGCAGTTCCGCTCCGGAATCTTCATTTATGCTTGCGCGTGAATCGAGATTGCCGAAATGGTTTACGGTTCCACCGGGACTCACGCGAGACGATGTGACCGTAAAGATGGATTATTACCTTAGCTCAGCCACGTTTACGCTGCTGGATTCAAAAAAAAGGAAGCTTGCTGAGGTAAAGGGAAAACTAGGGGAATCGGAACCTCTTAAACTGAAAAACCCGCCGCCCGGATATCCGGCTGGGTATCCGTTGTATGAGATTGTTACCGCAAATGGCATCACTGAAGTGATCGAACACCGTCGGCCGGAACCGATTTTTTACATTGTTGATAATCCCGCCGTTTTGAAGGAGCTCGGTGTTCACATGGAAAAGCGATGACGGCGAGACTCGTCCCATAAGCTCACTTCTTGGATTTAAGGGGCCGATTTAAGGGGCCACAATAAATAGGGGACAGACTGAGGTACCCTATTCCTGCTCTCTCGGCAGATCGCGTGATTTTCTCGGCCAAAATCGAAGAAACCAATAAATCACCGGTTTTTCTTGTCGCCACGCGGGCTCTTGCGAAACAATAGAGGCCGCCATGAAGAAGGCCCCACGCGAAGCCGCGATCCCGCTGCGCACGCCGCTTTACCGCGGCGAGCGGCGGCTGCGCATCGCGCTGGTGGGCATGCCTAACAGCGGCAAGAGCACGCTGTTCAACGCCGTCTCCAGCACCTCGATCCGCACCGGCGAGCTCGGCGGCACGCACCGCGCCTACAACGAATGCGCGGTGCAGATCGGCCTCGACGAGGCACGCGTGGTCGACCTGCCGAGCATCCTGACGCTGCACGACCTGCCGCACGACGACCTGGTGGCCCTGCAATATCTGCTGTGGGGCGACGAGCTGCCGCCGGTGAAGGTGCATGAGCCCGGCGGACCGCCCGCGCCGTTCGCCCCGCCCGATGTGATCATCCAGGTGACGGACGCCACCGCGCTCGAACGCCATCTGGAGCTCACGCTCGAACTGAGCCAGCTCGGCCGGCCGATGGTGATCGCGCTCAACATGATGGACGAGGCCTGGAAGAAGGGG
>Ga0187774_10000270_pt1 | contig 17323 bp, 12 predicted proteins | sample 0216_BV02_MP05_2_FD_133152 | JGI IMG/M metagenome (GOLD analysis project Ga0187774, IMG submission 133152) | Tropical peat soil microbial communities from peatlands in Department of Meta, Colombia - 0216_BV02_MP05_20_MG | ecosystem: Environmental > Terrestrial > Soil > Wetlands > Peat | place... | reverse complement strand
GCCGAGCGCCTTGGCCTGCTGCGGGATCTGCTTCTCCACCAGCGGCGTGCGCACGAAGCCCGGGCAGATGACGTTGGCGCGCACGCCGCGCTTGGCGCCTTCCTTGGCGAGCACCTTGCACAGCCCCAGCAGCCCGTGCTTGGCGGTGACGTAGGGCGCCTTGAGCGGCGAGGCTTCGTGCGAATGCACCGAGCCCATGTAGATTACGCTGCCGGCCCTGCCCTGGGGCAGGCGGCGCAGGAAGGCGCGCGTGGTGAGGAAGGCGCCGTCCAGGTGGATCGCCAGCAGCCGGCGCCAGTCGGCGAGCGCGAGCGCGTCGATCGGGGCGATGTGCTGGATGCCGGCGTTGCTCACCAGCACGTCGGGCGGGCCCCAGGCCTTCGTCACCTGGTCGAAGCCGCGCTCCACGGCCGGCTCGTCGGCGACGTCCATGGCGACCGCCATGGCGGCTCCGCCCGCGCGCCCGATGCCGGCCGCGGCGGCGCTGCCGGCGTCGGCCGACAGGTCGGCGATGCACACGCGCGCGCCTTCGCGCGCGTACGCGCGCGCGATCTCCAGGCCGATGCCGCTCGCCGCGCCCGTGACGAGCGCGATCCGGTCCTTCATATTCATGTTCGATCTCCTTGCAGGTAGTCGTGCGCCACGGTCCCGAGCGGCAGGGTGAGATCGCTCATGATGTGCGTGGCGGACAGCACTTCGCGCACGGGCAGGGCGGCGACCGGAGCGAGCGCGTGCGCGTGCAGCTCGATCGCGCCGGGGCCCTCCCAGGCGCCCTTGATCTCGATGTCCTCGAGCGCGTAGCGCACCAGCTCCAGGATGCGCGGCTTGCCGTCGACGTGCGGAATGATCTTGAGCAGGTAGCTCGGGGCGCCGAGCGCCGTGCGCACTGTGCTGGCGTCGAGCGCGCGGTGCTTGTAGCCCATGGTCGCGGTCGCCACGCGCACGCCGCCGTAGTCGAGAGTGCCCATCAGGGTGTCCTTGTGCGCCTTGAGCGTCGGCTCGCCGAGCTTTTTCGGAAAGCCCCACAGCTCCCGCCCGCCGGCGATCGGCGCGTGGTCGTTCAGGTACATCGCGTGCACGTAGCCGTCGCGCTCGCCGCGGTACGAGACCGGGATCACCTGGCCCGACTCGCAGTAGTGGCCGAAGCCGGTCGAGTCGGGCATGCGGATGAACTCGAACTTCACCACCGGCTCGGCGAGCTCGAGCGGCTCGGGCACGACGCGCCGCAGGGCGTCCGGGTCGCTGCGGTAGGTCACGATCAGGAACTCGCGATCGACGAAGCGGTAGGGGCCGCGCGGGAAGGCGGGGCTGGTGAGCGGCATGGCGAAGGCGCCGCCGCGAATCTCGTCATGGGTCATTCGGTCCTCGGGATTGCTCCGCGGCGGGCTCGTGCACGACGACGCCGGCGTCCGGCGCGACCGGCGCCAGCCACGGCGCCTGGGCGAGCACGCGCTCGGCGTCGCGCAGGCCCTGCTGCCAGCGCCACTCCAGCGAGCCGCGCGAGAAATTGACGTCCTTGGAAGCCATCTTCCAGTCGTGCCCGGGGTAGATGAGGCGCACGATGTGCATGGTCGTGCCGCAGCCGACTGCACCGAACTTGCGCAGCGCCGGCGCGTCGCGCCGCTCCGCGGGCAGCGCCGCGTACAGGGCGCGCACCGCGTGGCGCAGGTCGTGCAGGCGGCGATAGGCCTCGATGTGCCGCGTCGAGCGCGACGCGAACACGATGTCCTTCTGGCGTGTCTGCACCTCTCCCAAACTGCGCGGCTCGGGGCCGTCGCCGCGCCACAGCTCGACCATGAAGCACAGCGTGTCGCACCGGGGTTCGTCCTCGAGCACCAGCTCGAGCGGCGTGTTGGAGTACAGGCCGCCGTCCCAATAGAGCTCGCCATCGATGCGCACCGGCGGGAAGCCCGGCGGCAGCGCACCGCTCGCCATGACGTGCTGGGCCGAGAGGCTCTGGTGCGCGCTGTCGAAGCTCACCAGCTTGCCGGTAGTGACTTGTACCGCGGCCACCGTGAGGCGCATCGCCTCGGGGCTCGCCAGGTGCTTGAAGTCCACCAGGCGCTCGAGCGTGGCGGCGAGCGCGTCCGTGTCGTAGAAGCTCGCTGCCTGCGGCGGCACGGAGAGGCCCGCGGCGAAGGCGCCAGGCACGCGCGGCGCGAAGAATCCCGGCACGCCCTGCGCCACGGTTCCGAGCGTCGTGAGCCAGGTGCTGTAGCGGCGCAGCGCGTCGGGCGCGTTGCGCAGGTCGAGCGCGTCGTCGCAGGCGACGCCGCGCCAGAATTCGCGCAACCGACCGACGCGCGCCTGCGGTGGATTGCCGGCGATGAGCGCCGCATTGATCGCGCCGATCGACGTGCCGACCACCCAGTCTGGGACCACATGGTGCCTGTGCAGGGCTTCGTACACGCCCGCCTGATAAGCGCCGAGCGCGCCGCCGCCCTGAAGCACCAGCGCCACGCGGCGCTTGCGCGTTTTGTCGCGACCTGACATGTCCGCCCCGAACGATGGGACGCCGGCCTTAACGCAGGCTTAAGTCAGGCTACTCGGTATCCGTTGCGGCCGGCTTCCTTCGCCGCGTAAAGTGCCGCGTCGGCGCGCGCGCTCAGCGCCGAGGCGTCTCCCGCGGCCTTGCAGGTGGCGACGCCGACGCTCGCCGTGGCGGTCACGAGCGCGCCGTTCACGTCGAATTTTTCGCGCATCTCGTCGACGATCTTGCGCGCGATGCGCGCGGCATCGTCGGCGCGCGTGAGGTTCTCGAGCAGCACGACGAACTCGTCGCCGCCCATGCGGCCCACCGTGTCGATCGCGCGCACCGATTTCCTGACCCGCGCGGCGAACGAGCGCAGGATGACGTCGCCCACCTGGTGACCGAGCGCATCGTTTATGCTCTTGAAGCGGTCGATGTCGACGTACAGCAGGCCGACGAGCCCCGCCGCAGCCGGGGACACGGTTTCGAGCACCTGCCGCAGCCGCTCCTCGAATGCGCCGCGGTTGAGCAGGCCGGTGAGCGGATCATGCTGCGCGCGGCGCACCAGCTCCTGCTCGAGTGCCTTGCGGTCGGAAATGTCGACCGCGAGGATGAACATGCCGAGCACCGAGCCGTCCGGGGCGATATGCGGCACGTACACGTTGTGCAGGTAGCGGCTGCGCTCGTTGGCAATTACCAGGCGGTCGTGCATGGTGCGCCGGCCGGCGAGCGTCGCCTCGATGTGGGGCTTCGCCTCGGAATACTTCTCGCCGAGCACGTCGCGCATGGTCTGGCCGATCATGCGCGCGGGATCGAGGCCGAACAGGCTCTCGTAGGCGTGGTTGGCGAAGCGGTAGGTCTCGCTCACGTCGACGTAGGCGATGAGCGCCGGCACCGCGTCCAGGATCTGGCGCAGCTGCACTTCGTCGGCACGCAGGTTGTCGGGCGCGCGGGTCATGACAAACGTCATTGTGCTGCGCCGCGCGCGCCGCGGCGCGCGTGTGACAGCTTTTGACACGCGCGCGGCGAGCCCTTAGCGTGCGCGCATGCACGATTTCGCGATTTGCGGCGCGACGGTGTACGACGGCGGCGGCGGGGAGCCCCGGCGCGCGGATGTTGCGCTGCAGGACGGACGCATTGCAAGAATCGGCAAGATCGGCGCCGGCGACGCGGCGCGCGCGCTCGACGCGGAGGGTCTCGCGCTTATGCCGGGCATCGTCGACGTGCACACGCACTACGACGCGCAGGCGACCTGGGACCCGACGCTCTCGCCGTCGCCCTCGCTCGGCGTCACCACCGCGGTGCTCGGCAACTGCGGCTTCGGCATCGCGCCGTGCCCGGCGCGGCTGCGCGAAACGATGGTGAAGAACTTGTCGGTGGTCGAGGGCATGGACCTCGGCGCGCTCGGTGCCGGCACGCGCTGGGAATTCGAGTCCTTCGCCGACTACCTGGCGCAGTTGCGGCGCGCAAGGCCGTACGCCAACGTCGCGGTGCTGGCGCAGCACTCTACCATCCGCACTGCGGTGATGGGCGAGGATGCGTCGACGCGCGCCGAGCCGACGCGCGCGGAGCTCGGCGCGATGCGCGCCGAGGTGCGCGCGGCGCTCGCCGCGGGCGCGATCGGCTTCGCCTCGTCCTTCTCGCCCAACCACAGCGGCTGGGGCGGGCGGCCGATGCCCTCGACGATCTCGACGGACGCCGAGCTCGACGCGCTCGCCGGCGAGCTCGGCGCCGCGGGGCGCGGCGTGTTCGTCATGGCCACCGGCCCGCGCGCCTCGCCGGAGTACATGGAGCGCATCGCGGCCGCCACCGGGCGCCCGGCGTTCATCGTCACCGTGCTCACGATGCACAACCGCGCCGACCCGGGGCGTGCGCTCACGTACTACGAGCGCTGCGCGGCCGCGCTCGCGCGCGGCCGCGAACTCTACATCCACACCGCCTGCCAGCCGCTCTCGTTCGACTTCACGCTCGCCGAGCCGTACCTGCTGTACTCGCACGACGCCTTCGAGCGCGTGAAGCGTGCGCCGCGCGAGGCGCGTGCGGCGATCTACGCGGATCCCGCGTTCCGCGCGCGCTTCCGCGAGAACCTGGCGCGTCCCGGCCAGGGCATCCTCTTCTACGGCGACTGGTCGCAGGTCGAGATCGATGGCGTGCCGCTCACGCGCCTCGCGGCCGAGGCGGGCAGGGATCCGCTCGACTACTTCTTCGACCAGCCGCTCGAGCGCCAGCTGGTCGCCAAGCTGTACCAGAACGACGACGCGGGCGTCGCGCCGCTGCTCAGGCATCCGGCGGGCGTGGTCGCGCTGTCGGACGCGGGCGCGCACCTGGTCTATTTCTGCGACGCGGGCTTCGGCCTGCACTTCCTCGCGCACTGGGTGCGCGAAACGGGCGCGTTCACGCTTGCGGAGGGCGTGCGCAGGCTGACGAGCGATCCGGCGGCGAAGTACCGCATCGCCGGCCGCGGGCGCATCGCGCCGGGCTGGGCGGCCGACCTGCTGCTGTTCGATCCGGCGCGCGTCGGCGTGTCGCCGCTGGAGCGGCGCGCCGACCTGCCGGGGGGCGGCGCGCGCATGATCCGGCGGCCGCTCGGGGTGCACGGCGTCTGGGTGAACGGCGTGCAGGTGCACGACGGGCGCGACTACGCGCCGCTCGCGGCCGGGCCGGGAGAGGTGCTCGACCGGTTCAGCGCGGCGCCGGACCTACGCTGATCTGGGCGAGCGCGTCGACGCGCAGCCACTTCGCCCAGGCGGCACGCACCTGCGCGGCGTCGAGCGCGGCGTAGCGCTCGGCGGCCTGGCGCGGCTCGTCGAGCGGCAGGCCGAGCGCCACGCGCTCGAGCAGGCCCCCGGCGATGCCGTCGACGCTCGCCTCGGCGAGCGGGATGCGCTTGAGCAGCAGCGCTTTCGCCCGGCGCAGCGCGCGCGCGTCGACCTGCGTCGTCTGCATGTCGCGCAGGTCGCGCTCGATGATGGCGTGGGCCCGGGACACCTTGGGCGGATCGCAGGCGTAGCTCGCCACGTACAGCGCGCGCGTGCGGCCGACGTCGAAGCTCGAGCCGACGTAGTAGGCGAGGCCCGCGCGCTCGCGCAGGTCGTGGTACAGGCGGCTCGCCAGGAACCCGCCGCCGAGCACCGCGTTGCCGAGCTGGAGCGCCTCGTAGTCGGGGTCGCTGCGCGCGATCGCGAGCGTCTCGGCGAGCATGACCTTCACTTGCACGCGGCTCGCGTCGGGCACGGCCGTGCTGCTCGCGCGGCTCAACGGGACCGGTGGCAGCTCGACCTGCGGGGGGGCGCCCGCGGCGCGCCAGGCGCCGAAGCTGCGCTGCACGATCTCCCGCGCGCGCTGCGGGCTGATGTTGCCGACCACGACGATCGTGGTCATGTCGGGGCGGAACGCACGCCGGTAATAGTCGCGCACGTCCGCCAGCGTCAGCGCGCGCAGGCTCGCAGGCGTGGCGTGGCGCAGCTCGGGGTCGCCCGCAGGAAAGAGCGCCGCCTTGAGCGCCTGCGAGCTGAGGAAGCCGGGGCTTTGCAGCGCGCCCGGCAGCGCCGCTTCCGCCTGGCCGCGCAAGACGCGGAAGGCGCTCTCCGGCAGCGCGGGATCGAGTTCGTTCTGCGCCAGCAGCTCCATGCCGCGCGCGAAGTGAGCGGTCAGGACCTGCAGCGAGAAGTCCGTGCCGGCCGACTCGCTGGCGCCGATGTCGTCGAGCGCCTTCTGGAAGGCGGCCTGGTCGAGCGTCGTCGTGCCGTAGGAAAACAGATCCTCGAGCACGCCGCTCAGCCCTTCCTTGCCGGGCGGCACCTCGAGGGAAGGGCGGCTGCGCACGTGCCCGTAGACGCTCACCGTGTCGCTGATCGTCTCGGGCTGCACGATCAGGCGGATGCCGTTGGGCAGCTGCGTGCTCACCGGGTCGAGCGTCCAGCGCGGCGGCGCAATGCGCTCGACCGCGGCGCGCGCCCAGGCGGGCAGCGGCGCCGGGGCGGGGCGCGAGGGCGCGAACGACTCCTTGCCGCCGAAGCGGCTCGCCGACACCGGCTTGCCCGAGGACTGCGGGGTGAGGATCGCCGCCAGCGCGTGCTCGGGGGCGAGCGCGGTCTGCGCCAGCCGCGCGACGTCCCCGGGCGTGACGCGCTCGATGGCCTGCAGGTCCTCGTCGGGCGAGCCGCGGCCCTCGACCGCGAGCGCTTCGGACCACACCGCGGCGAGGCCGGGGATCGAGTTCTTCGCCAGCTCGGCCTGCGCGCGCTCGCCGCGCTTGGCGGCCGTCACCAGGTCCTCCGGCACGCCGTGCGCCGCGATGTCCGCGAGCACGGCGCGCATCTCGGCGAGCAGCCGCGCGCCGTCCGCGCCGCGCGGGAAGGCTGCGCTCGCGAAGCCGAGCCCCGCGTCGGGCATGAAGCTGATCGAAAAGCCCGCCGACAGCGCCTTGCCGTCGAGCACCAACCGGTAGAGGCTGCCGCGCTGGCTCGCCAGCGCGTCGGCGAGGACCTCGGCGGCGGCGTAGTCGGGCGAGCCGTAGCCGGGCATGCGAAACGCGAGCATCGCCATGCCGTAGGGCAGGTCGGTGGGGCCGCGCAGCGTCTGCGCCGCGAGCGCGCCCAATTCGATGCGCGGGCGCGGCGGCAGCCCCTTGCGCGGGATGCTGCCGAACAGCCGCTCGACGCTCGCCAGCGCGGCGCGCGGCTCGACGTCGCCGACGATCACCAGCACGGCGTTGTTCGGCGCGTACCAGCGCTCGTGAAAGCGCCTGAGCATCGCGCCCGTCGTGCGCTCGAAGGAGTCGCGGGTGCCGAGCGCGTCGTGCGCGTAGGGCGTGCCGGAGAAGGCGGCGGCGAGCAGCTTCTGGTGCAGTACGTACTGCGGGTTAGACAGGTCCTGCGCGACCTCCTGCTCGATCGCGGGCCGCTCGCTCTCCCAGTCGGCCTGGGAATCGAGCACGCCGCGCATGCGCAGCGCTTCTACGCGCAGCGCGACCTCGAGGTCGGGCGCGGGCACGGTGAAGAAGTACTGCGTCACCGTCTGACGCGTGTCGGCGTCGAAGTCGCCGCCGATGCCGGCGCCGATGGCGGCGAGCTGCGCCTTCGACAGTCCCGGGCTGCCGCGGAACATCATGTGCTCCTGCGCATGCGCCATGCCCGGGAAGCCGGCCGGCGCCTCGTTCGAGCCGACCAGGTAGTTGAGCTCGGTGGTGACCACCGGCGCGAGCGTGTTGCGCACGATCACCACGCGCAGCCCATTGGCGAGCGTGGCGCGCAGCACGTCGCCGTCGCCGGCGGCGCGCGCGGCGAGCGGCTGGGCGGACACGAGGAGCGCGGCCAGCAGCGCGCGCACGGCGGCGGAGGCGGATATCACGGGGACGCGCAGGCTATCCGGGAATCCTTAAGCGGAGCTGAGGAGCAGCGACAGCGCCTCGAGCAGCTGGGCGTCCCTGCTCGCGCGCAGCTCTGCCGCGCTCAGATGCGTGAGCGACTCGGGAAACACGGGGGCGACCCCCGCGCCGAGCGCGACCGGCACGTTCGGTGCGATGCCCTTGTGCCAGATCGTGTGCCCCTTCGGCGTGAGCCATTCGAGCACCGCGAGCATGAGCGCCGAGCCGTCCGCCAGGTGGAACTCGTTCAGCACCGTGCCGGTGCCGAAGGTCCTGTCGCCGACGACGACCGCGCGACCTGCGTCCTGCAGCGCGCCGGTCAGGATCTCCGCGGCGCTCGCCGTGCCGCCGTTTACCAGCACCGCGAGCGGAAGGGCGGTCCTGTCCTTCGCCGGGCGAACGGCGACCGGCTGCACCTCGCCCTGCGCGTCCTTCTCCAGCAGCGCGTTGCCGCCGGGCAGGAATTCGCCCGCCGCGGCGACCGCCTGCTCGAGCAGGCCGCCCGGATCGTCGCGCAGGTCGAGCACCAGCGCGCGCGCGCCCGCGGCCCGCGCCTCGGCGAGCGCCTCGCGCAGCCCCGCGGCGGTGCCCTTGCTGAAGGCGGCGATGCGCAGGTCCGCGACGCGCGTGCCGGGCAGGAAGCCCCAACTCACGTTGTGCACGTGGATCACGGCGCGCACCATCGTTAGCTGCCGCGCGCGGTCGCTTTGCGGGTCGCGCACCGAGAGCACGACCGTCGTTCCCGCGGGACCGCGGATGCTGCGCACCACCTGCACCAGCGTTTCGCCGACGACGTCCTTGCCGTCCACCTTGAAGACGATGTCGCCGGCGCGCAGGCCTGCCTTCTGCGCGGGCGAGCCGTCCAGCGGCGCCACGACGACTACCTGCTTGTCGCGCATCTGCACCTCCGCGCCGATGCCCGGGAAGCGGCCGCGCATCTCCTCGCTGTCTTCGCGCGCCATCTGCGGCGTGAGGAACACGCTGTGGCCGGTATCGCCGAGCGAGTCGACCATGCCGCCGATCGCGGCGTGCGCCATGCGCTCCGGCCGGGTCGCGGCGCGGTCGACGTAATTGGCCTCGATCAGGTTCCAGGCCTGCGCAATGACCGCCAAATCGGGCTTGGCGGTCGCGGCGAGCACGTGCTTTTCCAGGAACACGCCCGTCGTGATCGCGCTCAGCACCAGGCCGAGCAGCGCCGCGAAGGTCAATCGGTATCCGCCATGCGTATCCAAGTCGTCCCCTCGATCGATGAGCCGTCCCGCCCTATTGTGCGCAAGCTGTCTTAAGCCAACCTTGCGCCGGCCTCAAGGCTCGAGCAGCAGCCGGTTGACGCGCTTGACGAAGGCGGCCGGATCGTCGAGCTGCCCGCCCTCGGCGAGCAGCGCCTGCTCGTAGAGCAGCCGCGCCCAGTCGCCGAGCCGCGCCTCGTCGTGCGTCACGCGCGCGAACAGCGCATGCTCGGGATTGAGTTCGAGGATCGGCTGGCCCGCCGGCGCCTTCTGACCGGCCGCCTTGAACAGGCGCTGCAGGTGGCCGCTCGGGTCGTGCTCGTCGGCGACCAGGCAGGAGGGCGAGTCGATGAGGCGCAGCGTGACGCGCACGTCCTTGACGCGCTCGCCGAGCGCCGCCTTGAGCCTTTCCACGAGCGCCTTGTGCGCCGCGGCGGATTTTTCCTGCGCGGCTTTCTCCTCCGCGTCGGCGAGCGCGCCGAGGTCCAGGCCGCCGCGCGCCACAGACGCGAGCGGCTTTCCCTGGTACTCGGTGAGGAAACCGAGCAGCCATTCGTCGACCCGGTCGGAGAGCAGCAGCACCTCGATGCCCTTCTTCCTGAAGATCTCCAGGTGCGGGCTCGCGCGCGCCGCGTCGAAGCTGTCGGCGGTGACGTAGTAGATCTTCTCCTGACCGGGCTTCATGCGCGCGACGTAGTCGGCGAGTGAGACCGTCTGCTCCGGGGAGTCGGACGCGGTGCTCGCAAAGCGCAGCAGCCGCGCGAGCGCCTCGCGGTTGGCATGGTCCTCGCCCACGCCTTCCTTGAGCACCTGGCCGAACTCGCTCCAGAATTTCGCGTATTTTTCCTTCTGGTTCCCAGCCAGGTCCTCGAGCAACGCGAGCACGCGCTTGGTCGAGCCCTCGCGGATCGACCTGACGTCGCGCGATTCCTGCAGGATCTCGCGCGAGACGTTCAGCGGCAGGTCGGCCGAGTCGATCACGCCGCGCACGAAGCGCAGGTAGGCGGGCAGCAGCTGCTCGGCGTCGTCCATGATGAACACGCGCCGCACGTACAGGCGCACGCCGCGGCGCTGCTGGCGGTCCCACAGGTCGAACGGCGCGCGCTCGGGGATGAACAGCAGCTGCGTGTACTCGGTGCGCCCTTCCACCCGGTTGTGCGTCCAGGCGAGCGGCTCGCCGAAGTCGTGCGAGACGTGCTTGTAGAAAGCCTTGTACTGCTCCTCGCCGATCTCGTTCTTCGGCCGCGCCCACAGCGCGCTCGCCTGGTTCACCGTTTCCCACTCGCCGTCTTCCTTTTTCATGCGGATCGGCAGCGAGATGTGGTCCGAGTAGCGCGTGACGATCGAGCGCAGCTTCCAGTCCGAGAGCAGCTCGTCCTCGCCAGCGCGCAGGTGCAGCGTGACGTCGGTGCCAGGTGCCGCGCGCTCGGCCGGCTCGACGCTGAACTCACCCGCGCCGTCGCTTTCCCAGCGCACCGTCTGCGAGGCCGGCAGCCCGGCGCGCCGCGTGAGGACGGTCACCCGGTCGGCGACGATGAACGCGGAGTAGAAGCCGACGCCGAACTGGCCGATCAGCTGCGCGTCCTTCTGCTGGTCGCCGGTCAGGCTGGCGAGGAACTCGCGCGTGCCGGAGCGCGCGATCGTGCCCAGGTGCGCGACCGCCTCGTCGCGCGACATGCCGATGCCGTCGTCGGACACGGTGAGGGTGCGGGCGTCCTTGTCGAAGGCGACGCGGATCGCGGGCTCGGCGCGGCCCTCGAGCACCTCGGGCTTGGCGATCGCCTCGAAGCGCAGCCGGTCGCAGGCGTCCGAGGCGTTGCTCACCAGCTCGCGCAGGAAGATCTCCTTGTTGCTGTACAGCGAATGGATCATCAGGCGCAGCAGCTGCTTCACCTCCGCCTGGAATCCGAGCGTCTCCTTGTCTGCCCCCATGGCAGGCTCTCCACAATGATTTGGCGGCGCGTATGATAAATTGATTCATGGCCGCTGCCATCCAAGTGAAGCGCATCGCCGGCGCGCTGGGCGCCGAGGTGAGCGGCCTCGACCTGGCGCGGCCGCTGTCAGACCAGCAGGCGGCGGCGCTGCGCGCCGCGTGGCTCGAGCACCTGGTGCTGTTCTTCCGCGACCAGCCGCTCATGCCGGCGCAATACATGGCCTTCGCGCGACGCATCGGCCAGCCGGTCGAGTACCCGTTCGTCAAGGGCATCGAGGGCTATCCCGAGATCATCGAGGTGAAGAAGCTCGAGCACGAGACCGTAAACTTCGGCGGCATCTGGCACAGCGACACCGCCTACCTCGAGGAGCCGCCGATGGCCTCGATGCTGCTCGCGCGCGAGCTGCCGCCCTACGGCGGGGACACGCTGTTCGCCAACATGTACCTTGCCTACGAGGCGCTGTCGGAGGGCATGCGCAATATGCTCGATCCGCTCACCGCGATCAACTCCTCGGCGCGCGCCGACGTAACGCGCACGCGCGAAGACCGGCTGAAGTCAGACGGCCGCAGCGGCGCGAAGAAGGAATACGCCGCCGAGCATCCGGTGGTGCGCACGCACCCCGAGACCGGCAGGAAGGCGCTGTACGTCAACGTCGCGCACACCGCGCGCTTCGGCGGGATGACCGAGGAGGAGTCCGCGCCGCTGCTCGAATACCTGTACCGGCACCAGACGCGGCCGGAGTTCACTTGCCGCTTCTCCTGGCGCGTGGGGTCGCTCGCGCTGTGGGACAACCGCTGCACGCAGCACAACCCGGTGAACGACTACCACGGCTACCGGCGCCTGATGCACCGCATCACGCTCGCCGGCGACAAGCCGCGCTAATCTACTTCCAGATCTCGAGCGGCTCGCCCGCTCATGCTGCGCCTGCTCGCCACGTTGAACGCACGCCTCGCCTACCAGCGCGGGCGCGCGCTGCTCTCGGTCGCCGGCATCGCGCTCGGCGTGGCGCTCGGCTTCGGCGTGCAGCTCGTCAATCGCGCGGCGGTGAACGAGCTGGCCGCCGCGGTGCGCGGCGTCGCCGGCCAGGCCGACCTCGAGGTGCGCGGCGGGCGCAGCGGCTTTCCCGAGACGCTGTACGCCGAGCTCGCCCGGGTCCCGGGCGTCGCGCTGGCGAGCCCGCTGCTCGACCTGGAGGTGGGCGTCGCGGGCGGCGAGCGGCGGCTGCGCGTGTTGGGCATCGACGTGCTGCAGGCGGCGCAGATGCAGCCGCGGCTGCTCGGCGACGCGGCGCCCGCGCTGCGCTACGCGCTGCTCGAGCCCGACCGCGTGCTGCTCTCGGCGTCGGCGGCGCGCACGCTCGGCCTGAAGAAGGGCGACCGCCTGGCGCTGGTGGTCGGCCTGTCGCAGGTCGGGCTCGAGGTGGCGGGCGTGCTGCCGGAGGGCGCGCTGCGCGGCGTGGCGGCGCTCGCCGACATCGCCACCGCGCAATGGCGCCTCGGGCGGCTGGGCGAGCTGAACCGCGTCGACCTGCGGCTCGCGCCCGGGGTCGAGCGCGCGGCCCTGCGCGAACGCATCGCGCGCCTGCTGCCGGCGGGCGTCTATGTGTCGAGCGTCGCATCGGTCGAGCGCGGCAGCGCCGAGCCCTCGCGCGCCTACCGCGTCAACATGAACGTGCTCGCGCTGGTGGCGCTGTTCACCGGGGGCTTCCTCGTCTTCTCGGCGCAGGCGCTCGAAGTCGCGCGGCGGCGCGGCGAGCATGCGCTGCTGCGCGTGCTGGGACTGGAGCGCCGCGGCGTGGCGCGGCTGGTGCTCGCCGAAGCCGCGGCGATCGGGCTCGCGGGCAGCGCGCTCGGCCTGGCGCTCGGCTATGGCCTGGCGCGCGTGGCGGTGCGCCTTACCGGCGCCGATCTCGGTGCCGGCGTGTTCCGCGGCGTGGTCCCTCAGCTCGAGGTGGCGCCGTCGCTCGCGGGCGCGTATCTCGCAGCGGGTGTGGCGATCGCGCTCGCCGGGGCGTGGCTGCCGGCGCGCGACGCGGCGGTGCGGCCGGCGGCGCGCGCGCTCAAGGCGGGCGACGAGCAGGACATGTTCGGCGGCCTGGTCTCGGCCTGGCCGGGAGTCGCGCTCGTCGCGCTCGCCGCCGTGCTCGCCCGGCTCGGCCCGGTGGGAGGCACGCCGGTGTACGGCTATCTCGCCATCGCCTGCCTGCTCATCGGCTCGATCGCGCTCATGCCGCGCCTCGCGCGGCTCGCCTTCGACGCGCTGCCGCTGCCGCGCCGCGTGCCCGCGGCGCTTGCGCTGGCGCAGCTGCGCGGCGCACCGGGGCAGGCGATGGTGAGCCTCGCCGCGATCGTCGCCAGCTTCTCGCTCATGGTGGCGATGGCGATCATGGTCGCCTCGTTCCGCCAGTCGCTGGACGACTGGCTGCACAAGGTGCTGCCCGCAGACCTGTATTTCCGCACCACGCAGATCGGCGACACCGCGTTCCTCGATCCGGGCTTCGAGCGCAGCGTGCGCGCGCTGCCGCCGATCGCGCGCGCCGAGTTCATGCGCACCGACCTGCTGCGCCTCGACGCGACGCGCCCTCCGGTCTCGCTGCTGGCGCGCGACCTGCCCGAGGCGGGCGCGGAGCGCACCTATCCGCTCGTCGGGCCGCGCTACGCGCTCCGCCCGGGCGACCCACCGCCCGCCTGGGTGAACGAGGCGGTGGAAGACATTTACGGCTTCACGCCGGGCAAGCGCATCGAGCTGCCGCTCGCGGGCAAGCCGCGCGCTTTCGTGGTGGCGGGGGTGTGGCGCGACTATGCGCGCCAGAACGGCGCGATCCTCATCGACCGCAGCGACTACGAGCGCTTCACCGCGGACCGGCGCGCGAACGACGCGGCGTTGTGGCTCGCGCCGGGAGCGAGCGCCGGGGAGGCGATTCGGGCACTGCATGCGCTGCCCGGCGGCGGGCGGCTCGACATCGCGCAGCCGGGCGAGATCCGCAGCGTGTCGCTGCGCGTCTTCGACCGCAGCTTCGCCGTGACCTACGCCATCGAGGCGGTGGCCGTGCTGGTGGGCCTGTTCGGGCTGTCTTCCAGCCTGGGCGCGATCGTGCTCGCGCGCCGGCGCGAGTTCGGCATGCTGCGCCACCTCGGCATGACGCGCGCGCAGATCGGCGCGATGCTCGCGGTAGAAGGTGGGCTGCTGGCGGTGCTCGGCGCGGCGGCCGGACTCGCGGTCGGCGGCGCGGTCAGCCAGATCCTGATCCACGTGGTCAACCGCCAGTCGTTCAACTGGGGCATGGAGACGCACCTGCCGCTCGGCCTGCTGGCGGCGCTCACCGCGCTGCTCATCGGGCTCGCGGCGCTCACCGCCTGGCTGTCGGGGCGCGAAGCGATGGGCGTCGGCCCGGTGCGCGCGGTGCGGGAGGACTGGTGAGGCGCAGAGAATTCATAGCGGGGCTGGCTTTGCTCTCTTTGAGCTCGAAGCCCCAATCGAAGGAAATCGAATTCGCCCAAGTCGTCCCCGGCCGCCCGATGCGCTTTCCGCGCGATCACGGCGCGCACCCGGACTTCCGCACCGAGTGGTGGTACGCGACAGGCTGGCTGGGGAATGCCGCGGGCGAGCAGTTCGGCTTCCAGGTCACGTTCTTCCGCAGCCGGCTGCCCTTCCTGACCCACAACCCGAGCGACTTCACGCCGCGCCAGCTGCTGTTCGCGCACGCCGCGCTCGCCGACCCGACCTACGGCCGGCTGCGCGAGGCCCAGCGCGCGGCGCGCCCGGTGCTCGACCTCGCCGGCTTCGCCGAGGACAGCACGCGCGTGTGGATCGGCGACTGGCGCCTCGAACTCGCGAGCGACACCTACCGCACGCAAGTCGCCGGCAGCGACTTCGCGCTCGCGCTGGAGCTGCGTGCGCCGGGTGCGCCGCTGCTCGAGGGCGACGCGGGCCTGTCGCGCAAGGGGCCGCGGCCCGCGGAGGCGAGCTGGTACTACAGCCGGCCGCACCTGGAAGTGCACGGCACGATCGAGCGCGGAGGCGCGAAGGACCCGGTGAGCGGCAGCGCCTGGCTCGACCACGAATGGTCGAGCGCCTACCTCGCGCCCGAGGCCGAGGGCTGGGACTGGTGCGGCATCAACCTGGAAGAGGGCGGCGCGCTGATGGCGTTCCGCATGCGCGGCAAGGACGGCGGGGTGGTGTGGGCAGGAGGAACCTTGCAGTCCTCGGGAACGATCTCGAAATTCGGACCCAAGGACGTTTCCTTTCAGCCGCTGCGCGAATGGGAGTCGCCGCGCACCGGTGTCGCCTATCCGGTCTCGATGCGCGTGACCGCCGGCGGCCGCAGCTTCGAGCTCGAGCCGCTCATGGACGACCAGGAGCTCGACGCGCGCGCGACGAGCGGCACCATCTACTGGGAAGGCGCGGTGCGCGCGGCGGAAGCGGGCAGGGAGGCCGGGCGCGGCTACCTCGAGCTCACCGGCTACTGGCAGCCGCTGAAGATGTAGCGCGCGCCCGGCGGGCGAGGAAGTGCTACGAGTGCCGCGTCACGGAGCGATGTAGGCGTAGCCGCGGCTCTGGTACGCCATGAGCGAGATCCAGGCGTTCCCGACGACCTTGACCGACGGCGTCACGTCCTCGGGCTTCGTGCCCTGCTCGCGCACGGCCACGGCGCATTGCTCCAGATCCTCGACCCCCTTGGCGCTGCGCATTTCCTTCAGCTTCGCGGTGATCTGGCCGGCGAGCGCGCGATCCTCCGGCTTGATCTTGGACACGTCGCTCTGGATGAGCTTCGTCGCCGGCCCGCGGAACGTGAGGATGAAATGCGGTGTCACGCCCTGCCGAATGAGCGACTGGCGCGTTTCGTCGATGACGTTTAGTCGCCCGAGCAGCGCCTTGGCGTCGCCCGCCGTGATATCGAACGCGACCTTCACTTCCTTGAGGCCGGCCAGGGCCTGCTGATCGTCGTAGCCTGCCGCCTGCGCGCCGATCGTCATGCATTGACCGACCGCCACGAGGGTTGCTGCGACAAACGCCTTGCGTAACGTCGTCTTGCTCATGCTACTGCCTCCCTTGGTTGGATACATCATTGAGAAGTAAGCGCCGTGACATCCTGTAGCGCATCGGGTTGGCTGAAATCGCGCCCCCCGAGCGCGCGCAGCGCGATCCGTCCGTCGCGGCCGAGGGCGTACGTCGTCGGCAATGCCTTGATCTGCCAGTCGCGCATCACGCTCCCGGCCTTGTCGAGCAGCAGCGGAAACGTCAGCGGCGGCTTGAAATCCGCCGCGAACGCCGCGACCTGGTCCCAGGATTCCCCCGCATTGATGCCGAGAACAACCACGCCCTTCGCGGCCACCGCCTTGTACATCACCTCAAGCGACGGCAGCTCGCGCCTGCACGGCGGGCACCAGGTCGCCCAGAAGTTGATCACCACGACCTTTCCTTTGAGCGCGGAGCAGCGCCACGTCTTCCCGGCGCTGTCCTCGAGCGCGAAATCGGGCGGCTGCACGGGCTCCGCGACGCGCGTGAACACGTCGGCCGCATGCGCGTTCAGGGCGGGCGCGAGAAGGGCGAGGCCGGCCACCTGTCGAAGGAACTGCCGCCGGTCAGCGAAAGTCGATGCGGCGGACGTGCTCTTCATGCTGTGTTCTGAGGACTCTGGCAAACCCCGGTCCAGCTAAAACGAAACGACCCTATCGTAGCCGAGAGTCTCGAGTTTGATATGCAAACCGTCGCGCCGGACCCCAGGGCGCGCGCTGCGGCGCCAGCCATGCAGGTTGTTGCGCAGATGAACGGTTCTCTTGCCGAATATGTACGAATTACAAAGCGTTACAAGATTTGGAGGCGTGGCTGAGGCGAGTCATAATGTTCCCGGGCTAATTTCGATGAGCCAAATCATGCGGACAAGACAGTTCGGTATGAGCCTCGTAGAGGTGCTGGTCGCGGTGGGGATCGGCCTGATCGGCATCCTGATCATCACGCAGGCCTACCTGACCAGCGACAAGTTCAACCGCTCGACGATGGGCGAAGGCGGCGCGCAAACCAATGGGACGATCGCGCTGCACACGATCCAGCGGGACGTGCGCCACGCAGGCTACGGCATCGCGGACTCGCGCGCTTTCGTCTGCGGCAACCTACGCTACTACGTGCAGCCGAACTACTCGGCGAACCTCGGCGGCACGCTGCCGAACATCGGCCTGGCGCCGGTCGCGATCGCGACCACCGCCGGCCAGCCCGACCAGATCACGGTGATGTACTCGAGCACCGCCAGCCGAATCACGCCGGTGGCGCTCACCACGGGTTCTTCCAACACCAACTTCACGGTCGACGGGACCTACGGCTT
>Ga0187774_10000269_pt1 | contig 17328 bp, 14 predicted proteins | sample 0216_BV02_MP05_2_FD_133152 | JGI IMG/M metagenome (GOLD analysis project Ga0187774, IMG submission 133152) | Tropical peat soil microbial communities from peatlands in Department of Meta, Colombia - 0216_BV02_MP05_20_MG | ecosystem: Environmental > Terrestrial > Soil > Wetlands > Peat | place... | reverse complement strand
TCGGGGTTGAGCGAGCACAGCCCGTTGGAGAGCTTCTCGGGCAGCATCGGTATCACGCGGCGCGGGAAATACACCGACGTGCCGCGCTCGCGCGCCTCCAGGTCGAGCGCATCGCCGTGCCGCACGTAGTGGCTCACGTCGGCGATCGCCACCCACAGCCGGAAGCCGCGCCCGTCGCGCTCGGCGTAGACCGCGTCGTCGAAGTCCTTCGCCGTCTCGCCGTCGATCGTGACGAAGGCGAGCGCGCGCAGGTCGCGCCGCTTCTTCGTCTCGTCCTCGCGCACCGCGTCGGGCATCGCCTGCGCGGCGGCGAGCGCCTTCTTCGAGAACTCGTGCGGCAGGTCGAACTTGCGCAGCGCGATCTCGATCTCCATGCCGGGATCCGCGTAGCGCCCGAGCACCTCGGCGACGCGCCCGACCGGCCCGGCGTGCTTGGAGGGCTGCGCGACGAGCTCGACGGTCACCACCTGGCCGGCCTTGGCGCGCCCGGCATCGGCGAGCGGCACGACGATGTCCTGCGCGATGCGCCGGTCCTCCGGCACCAGGAACAGCACGCCGTGCTCGGCGTGCAGCCGGCCGACGATGCGGCGCGTGGCGCGCTCGAGCACCTCGACCACCGCGCCCGCCGGGCGGCCGCGCGCGTCGCGCCCGGTGACGCGCACCGCGGCGCGGTCGCCGTGCAGCAGCTGGCGCATCTCGGCGTGCGGCAGGTAGATCGGGGCGCCGCCGTCGTCGGGCAGGAGGAAGCCGTGGCCGTCGCGGTGTCCCTCGACGCGGCCGGCGTGGGCCGCGATGCGCGTCGCGACCAGCAGGCTGCCCGCGCGGTTCCTGACGAGCGCGCCCGCGCGCTCGAGCTCCGCGAGCGCGCCGTCGAACATGCCGCGCTCGGGCGCGCGCACGCGCAGCCGCCCCGCGAGGTCCTCGGGCGTGAGCGGCGCTCCGGCCGCGTTCAGCGCTTCGAGTATGTCGCGCGCGTACGCGCCGTGCCCGCGCTCAGGGCGCTCGGCGCGCGCGCGTCTGCGCAAGGCGGTCTTGGTCGGCTTCTTCTTTGACACCGGTAGGCGCTGCAACTAGAATTGCGCTCCCCTGCCGAGGTGGCGGAATTGGTAGACGCACTAGGTTCAGGTCCTAGCGGTGGCAACACTGTGGGGGTTCGAGTCCCTTCCTCGGCACCACTGCCATATAGCCCTCAGTAGACAACGAGCCAACCTTCGAGCGGCCGCTCAAGACGCAATTCCCCTAGTTCGCGTCGAGCACAGGATCGGTCAATCAGGGAATTTCCGCAACATCTGCCGCGCCAGACCGGCTGAGTCTGGCCATTGCTCCGTGGTTCTTGGTCGGACATGAGCCGCTGCGCGACCACCTTGATCGTCTTCATCAATCGAAGCGCCGGTCGACCTCGTCAAACTCCGCGAGCACCTCGTTCACGTAGTCTTGCGGATTGAATGGCGGCTTGTTGAACTGGTTCCACTCACCCGCGGCGCCGTGCTTTCGAGCGATGCCGGTTTGTTGAGCGCCGCGCGCGCCGTAGGACACCGGCTGCGCGGGCGGGCTAGGCGCCGTAAACGACGACGGGAATATCTGTTGGCCGTATTTCTTGCCGATCTCGTCCAGGAGGCGGAAGCGCTCTTCGTCGATTGCGGTGTCCGGCTCGAGGGTCCGCGCGTCGATCGTTGAGTCAGGCATAGCCCACCTAACGGTCTGCTGCGTCAGATAAACGTCATAGCGGTAGAAGGCGATCGCCTGTTCCGCGATGTCGAGTTCGCTGCGCGCGACATAGCTCTGCTCGAAACCCGCCTGATTGCTGCTCTCGTTGATCACGTATTTGATCCAACCGAGACTACATTTCCTCTCGGCTTCGCCAGGTGCCATGCCATTCGTCTGCGTTCCGACGCCAAATGAATAAACCTCGACCCGGGCATCGTCATAGCAGGAAGATTGAGGAGGGTTCGCCTGCCTGTCGGACGAGTAGCGCAGCGCCTCCACCGCAGCCGCGTACGCGGGATTGTTGTAAACGGTAGCCCCGCCGTCTATGAACCGTCCGTGGGCCTTGAAGTAGGTGGGCGTGGACACGCTGGCCTCTATCGCGTCCCGCAGCCTGACTTTTCGGTAGGTGCCGTAACGTGCATTGGGATTGCCCGGCACTTGAAAGCTGGTGAAGTAAGTCGTCTCGGCCCGCACCGTGTCGATGGCCGTGATGAAGACGTCGCAGGCGAGATCGGCGAGCGTGACATCGCCGAGAAATTCTCGAAGAATCCGATGCAAGGGTTTCTTCCTGAACTTCGTTACGACGGGATGGAGACAGCCGAGGAATTGCTCGGAGAAGATTTCGAAGCGCCGGTCCGTGTAAAGCGAAATCAGGTCCTTGACGGACAAACCACGCGCGAGCGCGCCTGCGATCACCGCGCCGGTGCTCGTACCCGCAAACATCTGGAAGAACGACTGGCAGGGGCCGACTCGCGATTCGAGCGCCTCGAGACAACGGAGCGTGATGATTCCCCTGATGCCGCCCCCGTCGCACGACAGGATCCGCCGCACTTTTTCCATATTGCGTCACCTCATCCGGAAACGGCGTCCGCGATCGCCCGCTTCAGCGTCTCGGCGGGGACGGGCTTGTGCAGAAAGGCGATCCCGGCCCGCTCTGCTTCGCGCAGCTGGTCGGAGGCGATGTCGCCGCTGACGAGCAGCGCCGGGACGTGTGGATGAAGAGCACGAACCGCACGGACGGCTTCGATGCCGTTGTCCGTGCCGCGCAGGCGGAAGTCGGCCACCACGACATCGGGCCTGGCAGTCCGCGCGGCGGCCAGCGCCTCGGCGGTGCCCTCTGCCAGAGTCGCCCGGCAGCCCATTCCTTCGAGCAGGATCTTCATGCCCAGGCGGACCTCGGCCTCGTCGTCGATCACCAGGACGTTCAATGCGGCCGGCGTGCGCATCGTCGCCGCATCCTCCGCCCGCTCCGCGCCTTCGCGCGCCCGCGGAAGCACGAGACGGAAGCGCGTGCCGGCGCCGGGCGACGAGGTCATCTCCATGTCTATTTCCAGCAGGCTCACCAGCCGTTTCACGATCGCCAGGCCCAGGCCGAGCCCCTTCGCGCGGTCGCGCTCCGGGTTGCCGAGCTGATAGAACTCGTCGAACACGCGCGTTTGCTCGGCCTCGGGGATGCCGCGGCCCGAGTCGGAGATGGTGAGCAGCTGGCCTCCGGCTTCCGGCTCCACCCGCACGTCCACGCGCCCCGTATCCGTGTACTTCACCGCATTGTCGAGAAGGTTGCGCACGACGCGCTCGAGAAGCGTCGCGTCCGTCGCCACCCAGGCGACCGGCGGGCAGGAGACCGCGAGCGCGATTCCCTTCGCCCCCGCCAGCGGCGCGAACTCCCGCTGCATGCGCTCGAGTAGCGCGCCGAGGCGCAGGGGCGCGCGGCTGGGGCGCACCACGCCTGCGTCCAGCTTCGAAATATCGAGCAGCGCATCGAGCTGGGTGGCGAGCGCCTGAACGGCGGAATTCAGGTGCTGCACGATTTCGCGGCTCTCGGCGTCCAGCGCACGCATCGACAGCGCTGCCGCGAAAAGCGACGCCGTGTGCGCCGGCTGGCGCAGATCGTGACTCGCCGACGCGAGGAAGCGCGTCTTGGCGCGGTTCGCCAACTCGGCCTCGTGCAGCGCCGCCTCGAGCCTGCGATTCAATTCGAGCCGCTGCAGGCGAATCTCGAAGGATTCCCTGAACAGCCGGAACGAGTCCTTCGCGTAAGTGACGAGCAGCCCCCCGAGCATGAGCACGAGAGCGGCGGTGGCCGACTCGATCCAGCGGTGCTCGGCGATCCCCGGCCCCAGCGCCCACATCGCGATGACCGGGCTGAGGATGGGAACGATGTAGGCCAGAAAAACCGGCAGATATCCGACCGTCGACACGACGGAAGCCGCGCAGGCGGCGACCAGCCATAACGACACCAGCGCGCGCTCGACGCTCGGAAGGAACGGAAAAAACCCGGCCGACAGGCCATGGCTGATGCCGACCAAACCGGACAGCACGGCGGCGATGCGCAGGCGCGTGGCGAATTCCAGGCGCTCGGCGCGCACGAGCCAGCCGAGCGTGATGCGCCGGATCGCATGCGCCGCCACGACGATCACCAGCCAGCCGGCGAGAAGCGGGGTTGGCAATCGTCCGAAGGCCATTCCCACGACCACCAGCGAGGTGAGAAGGTTGGGCAGGATGACGCGCTGGCTCTGGCGCAGGAGAACGCGCAACAGCTCCTCCTGCCAGGTGGCCGCCGGAGCGAGCGAGCGCTCGCCGGCCTTCTCAGCTGAGGCGTAAGCCGAGCTTTGCCGCGACATAGACTGCTTCCGTGCGGTTGCGCGCACCGATCGCCTGGAACACCGCCGTCAGATGGGCCTTCACGGTGGCTTCGGACACGTCCAGTTCGCGCGCGATGACCTTGTTCGGCATGCCCCGAATGACGCAGCGCATCACGTCCATTTGCCGGGGCGTGAGGCCGGGAAGCGCGCTCGGAGCGCCAGTGTGAACCGCGTCGAGCACGGTCGGTGGCAGATACACGCCCCGCTTCAGCACGAGCTGCAGCGCCTGGATCATGACCTCGGGAGTGGAGGACTTCGGAATGAAGCCCATCGCTCCGCGCTCGATCGCTGCGCGCACCACCTCCGGGTCATCCTCGCCCGAGAGCATGATCAACGGCGTGCCCGGAGCCGCCTCGCGCAGGCTTGCGAGCGCATCGAGCCCATTCACGCCCGGAAGCTTGAGGTCGAGCAGCACGAGATCGTAGGGCCCCGCGCCCAGGCGCTCGAGCGCCTGGGCGCAATCACCCGACTCGTCCGTCTCGACGCTCTCGTCCAGGCCGCGGAGCAGGTATTTCAGACCGCCGCGGAACAGGGGATGGTCGTCGATCAGCAGGATTCTCACGGCGCCCTTTTTACTCCAAACGCAGCCGCTGCCCTATACGACTTAAGTCGAGGACGACTTAGGTCGACCCCGTTTTTCGCCCTCCGGCCAATTCTCTCGCCCCGGCACCGTTGGCACAATCCGTCCCACAACCTGCCATTCCAGGGCAGATTAACTGCAGCGGAGATCGGACGCCATGGAACAGAGAAGCTCTTCGATAGCACTGACAAGGGACCACGAGGTCGAGCTCGTCCACTGGCTGCGGGACGTCGGGCAGATCATCAAGTCCGTCAATTCCCGCTGCCGGGCCGCGGATGCCGGAGCGGGCGAAATCCTGCAGCCGGAGCGCCCGTACGGTCAAAACCCGGATCGCGAGCGCGCGGTAGCCACGGTGCTGTTCACCGACATCGTCGGATCGACCGAGAAGGCGGCGCAACTCGGCGACGCCGTCTGGCGGGATCTCCTGGCCGAGTTCCAGCGCCGCGCGGGCTCGATGCTCGATCGTTTCCACGGCCGGCTCGTCGACACCGCCGGGGACGGCGTCTTCGCGGTGTTCAACGGCCCGACTTGCGCCGTGCGTTGCGCGCTCCACATCTGCACGGAGGCCGCGGCACTCGGCTTGCGCACGCGCGCGGGCGTGCACGTGGGCGAGGTCGAGCGCCTGGGCCGCAAGTTCGGCGGCATCGCCGTCCACATTGGCGCGCGCATCATGAACCTGGCCGCCTGCGGCGAGGTGCTGGTCTCGAGCACGGTTAAGGACATTGCCGCCGGTTCCGGACTGCAATTCGAGGACCGCGGGACGCAGATGCTAAAAGGCCTGCCGGACAAATGGCACCTCTATATCGCGCGCCGCGACTAGATCATCCCCGCTGGCCTCCGCCCGACGAGATGCCGAAGCGCCGCTGCAACACGACCAGAGACGCAAGCATGAAGAGCACCGAGTCCATCGAGGCGCGCATGTCCGGCGTCATTCCCCGAAGCCTTTGCAGCAGGCTTTCCACGGCGCTGGGAACGAAGAACGGCAGCTCGCGGAATTGCGGCGACCGGATCAGATCGAAGATCACCTTGGTCAACGGATTACCCTCGAACAGGGTCGACGGCGGGGCGAAGAACGGCCGCTTGGCCCCTGCGTAAACGCGTGCGGTCACGTAGGGGCGCACCGTGTTCCTGAGCAGATGCTTGTTCTGTCCCGGCCTGCACAGGCCGGCCGCCGGAATCTCCCGGATGAACTCGAAGAGCCGGTGGTCAAGGAACGGCAGGCGCTGCTCCACGGCGTGCGCCATATCCAGCCGCTCGCCTGCGAGAACATAATTCGGGAACCAGGATTTCAGCCACAGATACAGAAGTTGCCGCACCGGCTCCCGCCCGAGAAGCTGGCCGCGCCAGTCGAATTGGCCGAGAAATTCCCGGTACGGATCGCGGCCGCGCGAGACGTGCAAAAAATCGGGCGAGATGACATCCCGCAGTTCTCTATACCTCGGCACGAGGTTAACGAGCAGCTCTTCGGGAAAGCCGATGTAGCGCGCCAGCAGGCCGAGCAGCGGCGAAATCTGCCCCAGGTAACGCTGCGATTCGGTTTTCGGGCGCAGGAGGCCGAAGAGGCGCGAAAGCGCCCGCAGCGACGGCCGGCCGGGCTGCCGATCGGTCGAGAACTGCAGCGCCCGCTCGGCGAAGTGATAGCCGAGAAACAGCTCGTCGCCGCCTTCGCCGCCGAGGACGACCTTATAGCCGGCGCGCTGGACCTCCCTGCTGAGAATGAATCGAGCGGGACCGTGACCGTTGAGCTGCACACCCTCGCCGGCCGCGATCGCATCCGCGAAGACCTCGGCGAACTCTGCGTTCGTGACGCGGATGGAGCGGTAGCTGGCACCCGCGAAGGCGGCCATTTCCCGAGCGACCGCATCCTCGTCGAAATCCGGGTGCTCGAAGCTGATCGTGAAGGCGCCGATGCGATGACCCAGCCTCAGGTTCGCGATGCCGAGCACCCCCGAGGAATCGATGCCACCGCTCAGATAGCACGCAACCGGCACGTCCGCGCGCATGCGCACGCCGATCGCTTCCTCGATGTGCCGGCCGGTTTCCTCGATGAGCGCGGGATCGGTCCCGCCCTGCGCCTTGGCGCTGCCGCTCCCCGAGCGGCGCGTGGCCGAGCGAAGGAACCGGCCCGGGAATCCCGCATCCCAGTAGCGCCGAATCGTGAGCCGGCCGCGGCTGAATTTCAGGAAATGACCCGGCGGAACCTGCCGCACGCCGTTGAACAGCGTCCGGTCCTGGCGCAGCACGAAGTGGAACGACTGGAATACTGCATCTCGATCCCAGACCGGGCTCACTCCGCAGGCCATGATCGCCTTGATCTCCGACGCGAGCACGATGCCACCGCCGTGCAGCGCATAGTAAAGAGGCTTGATGCCGAATCGGTCCCGCGCCGCGAAAAGCTCGTCGTGCCTGCCGTCCCAGATCGCATAGGCGAACTCGCCGCGCAGCAGCGAGAGCGAATCCGCTCCCAACTCCTCGTACAGGTGCAGGGCCACCTCGCTGTCGGAGCGGGTAGTGAGCACATGCCCGCGTGCGCGCAGCGCGTCCGCCATCCGCTCGTAGCCGTAGAACTCCCCGTTCGCCGAAATGGCGAGCGAACCGTTCTCATTGACGATGGGCTGATGACCCGTCGCGATGTCGATGATGCTCAATCGCGCGTGCCCCAGGCCGGCGTGCTGCCCGGGCGCAAGCCAGACGCCGCGATCGTCGGGACCGCGGTGCGTCAAGCGCGTCACCGCGCTGTTCAGGGTCTCTGAGAGATCCGTCGGCCGCTGCGTTACGATGGCGACTATGCCGCACACGACGGTACCCTGCCCCGCATGAGTCCGCGGACGATGGTCGCCGCGCGCAGGGCGGTCGACTCGATGTGCCGGCCGGCTTTCGCGCTGCCCTTGGACCTCTTTCGCGTCCTGTTCGGCATTCTGTGCGTCGCCTATTTCTTGCAGCTGTACCGGGAGGTACCCGAATTCAGCGCGCCCGACGGGCTACTGGATCACGCGCTGACCCGCGAGATTTTCTGGTACACGCGCATGAGCCTCTTCTACCCCGGAATTTCTGTCGAAGTCCTTCGCGCAGCGTTTCTTGCGGCAAGTCTCGCATCGCTCGCGCTCGCAGCCGGATACTACCCGCGCGCCGCCGCGCTGTTCATGTTCCTCGTGGCAGTGTCGGCTTACAGGCGAAATTTCCTGGTGTTCTTCTGGGACGACGCCCTGATGCACCTGTTCATGTTCTGGATGATCATTTTGCCGACCGGAAGGACGCTCAGCATGCGCGACGCGCTCCGCGGACGCCGCGATGCACGGGAGCGGTGGCGGCAGACGGCGGTTCCCGGACTTGCCGTTCGCTGCTTCGCATGGAACCTGGCACTGATCTATTTTGTGTCCGGCGCATGGAAATTGACCAGCCCGATGTGGCTGCGGGGAGACGCCTTGCTCGTCACCCTCCACACGCCTGCCGCGTACAGGCCGGCCTTCTGGTCACCGACTCTTCAGCCATTCTATCTCCTCGGAAACTACGGCACGCTGGTCGTCGAGCTGCTGTCCCCGCTGTTCCTCGTGCTGAGGCCCTGGCACCCTGTCAAGTGGGCGTTGCTGGTCCTGCTGCTCGGATTCCACCTCGGGATCATCGCAACGCTCAGGGTTCCCTATTCCAATATCGCGCTGCTGTGCGCGGCCGTCGTGCTGTTTCGCGATGAGATCATGGACGTGCTGCATCCGGCTCCGGCCGAGCCTCGTCTGGCGGCGGACCGCGGCGCGCGCAATTTCGGCGGCGCGTTTGCGCTCGCCTTCGTCGCCGTCCTGACCGCGGCCAATTCGCGCTTCATCCCCGGCTTGCACAGCCTGAGCGCGACGCACTACGACAGCGTCGCGAGCGGCATCGACTCACGCGACGTGGGCGGGCTGAGCGAGTTCCAGACGGCACTCTATTCGGCGCTCTGGCTCGTCGGCATCGCCCAGGAGTATCAGCTGTTCAATTGGATCGACATCCGCAACTACACGGTCAGGTACGAGGTCCAGCTGCGCGACCCGACCGGCGCGCACCAGACGCTGGATCCGAACGGCCTGTTCCCCGAGTCGACGCGGGGAGTGCTCGTGCAGGCCTACCTGCATGACCTGATCTGGTTTCGGATTCCGGCCGCCTACCGGGAGCGGCTGAAGGAGAGTCTGTTGCGGCGCGTGGCCAACCGTTACTGCAGGAAGACCCTTCCGAGCGGACAAGTGTCGGTGGCATCGCAGCTCATGCGAATTCACGCGGACGGCAGTACGACCGAGCCCGTGTCGAGTACGCTGATGCGCTTCGACTGCGAGGCTTCGCCCACGGGTGTCGTTGCCAGGATGTACTAGCGATGCAGACAGATCGCGAGCGGACCGATGGCCCGATCGTTCTCTTCGACGGCGTATGCAACCTTTGCCATGCGACCGTGCGCTTCATCATCGCGAGGGATCCGGATGCCCGCATGCGCTTCTCCTCGCTGCAATCTCCGACGGGCGCGCGCATCGCGGCGAGGCACGGCGTTGCGCCGGATTCTCTGGAATCGATGCTGCTCGTGGAGAACGGCACGCTGTACAGAAGATCCACCGCCGCCCTGCGCATCGCGCGCCTGCTCCGTTTCCCGTGGTGGCTCGCATATGGCCTGATCGTCGTTCCACGGTTTCTGCGGGATGCCGTTTACGACTTCGTGGGGCGGCGCCGCTATCGCTGGTTCGGCACGCGCGAGTACTGCCTCGTTTCACAGCCAGGCTACGAGCGCCGCTTTCTCGATTAGGGTGGCCCGGCGCCGGGAACTCGCGCGGGCCTTGGACGCACACGCGTGGGCGCTGTTATAGTCGGACCGCAATACCGACACACATGCGATCGCTCCTCGAGCCAAGGCTGCAGCAAGCGGCGCAGCGCGCCGGGGCGGCGTTCGCGGTGCGCTTCGCCAACGGCCGCGAGCTGCGGCTCGGCGGCGCCGCACCTGAGTTCACCCTCGTCTTCCGCTCCGCCGCGGCCGAGCTGCGCACTGCGCTGTTCGGGCACATCGGCATGCTGGAATCGTACTTCGGCGGCGAGCTCGACATCGAGGGCAGCCTGCGCAGGGCGATGGCGGCGGGGATGAGCGGCAACTACGCCAGCAACAACCTGCCGGTCGCGATGCGCAACCGCTGGCACGAGCTGCGCCTGTCGAACGCGAGCTGGGACCAGGCGAAGAAGAATGCGCGCTTTCACTACGCGCTCGGCACCGACTTCTACCGCCTGTGGCTGGACGACCCGCTCATGATGTACACCTGCGCGTACTGGAAGGAAGGCACGCGCACGCTCGAGGAAGCGCAGCAGAACAAGATCGACCACGTGTGCCGGAAGCTGCGGCTCGCGCCGGGCGAGACCGTGGTCGACATCGGCAGCGGCTTCGGCGGCTTCATGTTCCGCGCGCACGAGCGCTGCGGCGTGCGCGTCACCGGCATCAACACCACGACCGAGCAGGTCGACATGGTGCGCGCGGAGATCGCGCGGCGCGGGCTGGGCGATTCGCTCGAGGCGATCGACACCGACTTCCGCGATGCGCGCCGCGAATACGACAAGGTGGTTTCGATCGGCACCCTCGAGCACGCCGGGCGCGACCAGCTTGCCGAGGTGGTGCGCGCGCATGCGAGGTTCCTCAAGCCCGGCGGCCTGGGCATGCTGCACTTCATCGGCCACGTCGGGCGCTTCCAGACCGAGTTCTTCATCCGCGAGCACGTCTTCCCCGGCGGCTGGATCCCGAGCCTCGCGGACACCATCGCCGCCATGGAGCAGGCCGGGCTGGAAGTGGTCGACATCGAGAACCTGCGGCGCCACTATGCGCTCACGCTGGATGCCTGGGCCGAGCGCTTCGACCGCAACTGGGAGCGCATCGCGGCGCTCGATCCGCGCCGCTTCGACGAGCGCTTCCGGCGCATCTGGCGCGTCTATCTCTACGGCTGCGCCGAGATGTTCCGCTCGCCGGCCGGCTATACGCACCTGTTCCAGATCGTATTCAGCAAGAGCAACATCACGCGCGACAACTATCCGATGAGCCGCGCGCACCTGTATCGGGAAGACGCGTGAGCACCCCGCGCGCCCTGTACGGGGAGAAGTGCGACCGGCTCGCTGCCCGGCTGCATGAGGGCGAGGGAATCGTCGGGCTGGCCAAGGACACCTCGAACCTGTTCCGCGACCGCGCGGCGATTTCCAAGCGCGCGCTCGACGTGCGCGAGTTCAACGGCATATTGCAGGTCGACCGCGAGGCGGGCTTCGTCGAGGCCGAAGGCATGGTGCCCTACGAGACGCTCGTCGACGCGTGCCTGGAGCACGAGGTGATGCCCGCGGTGGTGCCGGAGCTGAAGACCATCACGCTCGGCGGCGCGCTGGCCGGGGTGGGCGTCGAGGCGACCTCGCATCGCCACGGGCTGGTGCACGAAACGGCGCTCGAGCTGGAGGTGCTGACCGGCGACGGCCGCTTCGTCGTGTGCTCGCCCGACAACGATCACGCGGACCTCTTCTACGGCATGCCGAACTCGTACGGCACGCTCGGCTACGCGCTGCGCATCAAGGCGCGCGTGCTGCCGGTGCTGCCCTTCGTGCACGTGGAGCACCTGCCGTTCACCGATGCGCGGGCCTTCTTCGAGGCGCTCGAGTCGCACTGCCGCGACGATGACGCCGACTTCATAGACGGCACCGTGTTCGCGCCGGACCGCATGTACCTGTCGCTCGGACGCTTCGCCGCGGACGCGCCCTTCGCGAGCGACTACGGCTTCGAGCAGATCTACTACCGCTCGATCGAGGCAAAGCGCGAGGACTGGCTCGCCACGCGCGACTACATCTGGCGCTGGGACACCGACTGGTTCTGGTGCTCGAAGAACGTCTACGCGCAGCACCCGCTCGTGCGCCGCCTGCTGGGGCGCAAACGCCTGGGCTCGCGTACCTACACGCGCCTCATGCGCTGGAACAGCCGCGTGGGATTGACGCGGCGCATCGAGCGCATGCGCGGCCTGCACTCGGAATCCGTGATCCAGGACATCGACATTCCGATCGCGCGCGCCGCGGAATATCTCGAATTCCACGCGCGCGAAATCGGCATCTGGCCGATGTGGGTCTGCCCCATCGGCGTGCGCCCGGGCGCGGAGCGCTTCGTGCTGTATCCGCTCAACCCCGGGATCTACGTGAACTTCGGCTTCTGGGACTTGATCCGCACGCGCAGCGCGCATCCCGCAGGTCACTTCAACCGCATGGTCGAGGACAAGGTGAGCGAGCTGGGCGGCATCAAGTCGCTTTACTCGCAGAGTTTCTACGAGCGCTCGGAGTTCGACCGCATCTACGGCGGGAACGCCTACTACGAGCTGAAGGAGAAATACGATCCCGGGCGGGTGTTCCCCGAGCTCTACGAGAAATGCGTGCTAGGCCACTAGGCCTAGTGGTCCTCGATGCGCGGGACCGACTCTTCGGCCGGTTCGCCGGTGTCGGGATCGATCCATTCGGCTACGCCGAGCTCGGCCTCGGCCTCTTCCAGCGTCTCACTCGGCTCGAAATCCGTCTCGGCGGCCTGCATGTCGGCCACCGCCTCGTCCAGCGTGTCGAACGGACCGTATTCCTCTCCCGTGTCCGTGGCCTGCCAGTAGTAGCCGTCCGGGCGCTCGATCACTCGCGTGTGATCGACCTCGGGAGGACGTTGCGGGATCTTGCGCGTCATTGCCGATTCCTCTTTGCCTCGTTCGTTCGGGGTCCATCCTACGCCGCCGCGCGGGCTTCGCAAAGGCCCTAGGCGCCCGTCGCGAACGGATGGCGCAGCACGATTGTCTCGTCGCGCTCTGGCCCGGTCGAGATGAGGTCGATCGGCACGCCGGTGAGCGCCTCGATGCGCGCGAGGTAGGCGCGCGCCGCCCCGGGCAGCGCGGCGAAGCTCTTCAGGCCGACCGTACTCTCCATCCAGCCCTGCATCTCCTCGTACACGGGGACGCAGCGCTCGAGCTCCTCCGCGCCCACGGGCAGGATGTCGCTCATCTTGCCGTCGATCTCGTAGCCGACGCAGATCTTCACCGCCTCCACCCCGTCGAGCACGTCGAGCTTGGTGATGCAGAGTCCCGAAACGCCGTTCAGCTGAATCGAGCGCTTGAGCGCCGCGGCGTCGAACCAGCCGCAGCGCCGCGGACGGCCGGTGGTGGCGCCGAACTCCGCGCCGCGCGTGGCGAGGTAGCGTCCCACGTCGTCGGTGAGCTCGGTGGGGAACGGCCCGCCGCCCACCCGGGTGGTGTAGGCCTTGGTGATGCCCAGCACGTAGTGCAGCTGGTGCGGGCCGATGCCCGCGCCCGCAGCCGCCGCGCCGGCGACGCAGTTCGACGACGTGACGTAGGGATAGGTGCCGTGGTCGATGTCGAGTAGGCTGCCCTGCGCGCCCTCGAACAGCAGGTTCCTGCCCGCGCGGTTCGCGTTGTACAGGGCGAGCGGCACGTCGGCGACCAGCGGCGCGATGCGCGGCGCCACGGCAAGCGCCTCGTCGAGGGTCTTCTTGAAGTCGATCTCGGGCTGCTGGTAATAGCGCTTCAGCACGAAATTGTGGAAGTCGAGCAGCTGCTCGAGCTTCTCCGCGAAGCGCACCGGCTTGAACAGGTCCTGCAGCCTGATCGCGCGGCGCGCCACCTTGTCCTCGTAGGCCGGCCCGATGCCGCGCCCGGTGGTGCCGATCTTCTGCGTCCCCTTGGCCGCCTCGCGCGCCTGGTCGAGCGCCGCGTGGTACGGCAGGATGAGCGGGCAGGCTTCCGAGAGGTGCAGCCGGCTCGCCACGCGCACCCCGGCCGTCTCGAGCTCGTCCATCTCCTGCACCAGCGCCGAGGGCGACAGCACCACGCCGTTGCCGATGTAGCACTCGACTTCGTCGCGCAGGATGCCGGACGGAATGAGGTGCAGCACGGTCTTCTTGCCGGCGATCACGAGCGTGTGCCCGGCGTTGTGCCCGCCCTGGAAGCGCACCACGCCCTGCGTGTGGTCGGTGAGCCAGTCGACGATCTTGCCCTTGCCCTCGTCGCCCCACTGCGTGCCGATGACGACTACGTTTCTCGCGCTCACTTTGCTCTTCCGATGCGTTTGACGACCCAAGCGCCGCGCACCCGCACCAGCTCGCGCGTACAGCCGAGCTCGCGCCGGTGACGCGCATGGCCGGGGAGCTCCTCGATCACCACTGCGCCCGCGGCGCGCAGCGCGGCGATCTTGGCGGCAAGCTTCGCGTTCCCGTTCGCGCACGGCGCGAGGATCGCGTCGCGCGGCGGCAGCGGGGCTGCCGCGCCCGCGAGGGCGCGCAGGTCGATCGAGAATCCGGTGGCCGCGCGCGGGCGCCCGAAGGCCTTGCCCACCTCGTCGTAGCGACCGCCGCGCGCCACCGCCCCGCTCAGGCCAGCGCAGTAGGCGTCGAACACCACGCCCGAGTGGTAGTGGTAGCCGCGCAGCTCCGCCAGATCGAAGCCGACCGGCAGCTCGCTGTTGTCCGCGAGCGCGCGCAGGGTCGCCAGCGCGCGCCGGATGTCGGGCAGCCGCGGCAGCCTGCGCGCCGCGAGCGATAGCACCTCGCGTCCGCCGTAGAGCTCCGGGAGCAGGAGCAGCGCCTGGCCGATGCGCCTGGGCAGGGCGCGCACCAGCGAACCGAGCGCCGGGCGATCCTTGCGCTGCAGCGCCTCGAACAGCTCGGCCTCGCTCTCGCGGCCGATCGCCGCCGCGCGCACCAGCGAACGGAACACCGCGACGTGGCCGATGTCGATGCGCGCGCCTTTGACGCGCGCGAGACCCAACGCGCGCCCGAGCAGGCGCTGGATCTCGATGTCGCTCTCGACGCCCGCGTGGCCGTAGATCTCCGCCCCGATCTGCAGCGGCTCGCGCGTGCCCGCCGGCCCGGCGGGACGCGTGTGCAGCACGGTGCCGCAATAGCACAGGCGCGTGACGCCCTGGCGGTTCAGCAGGTGCGCGTCCAGCCGTGCGACTTGAGGCGTGATGTCCGCGCGCACGCCCATCATTCGGCCGGAGAGCTGGTCGACGAGCTTGAAGGTGCGCAGATCGAGATCGCGGCCCGTGCCGGTGAGCAGCGATTCGAGATATTCGAGCAGCGGCGGCATCACCAGCTGGTAGCCCCACGCCGCGAACTCGTCGAGAATCCCGCGGCGCAGCGATTCGATCCGCGCCGCCTCATCGGGCAGGATGTCTTCGATGTATTCGGGCAGCAGCCAGCGCATGACGGAAGCCACGGTCAGCGCGCGAGCACCAGCACGAGCAGGCCGATCAGCATCGAGGTCAGGCCGACGAAGCGGATCTGCCCGTCGCTCAGCTGCGTGATGCGACGGAAGGTGTCGCGCCACACGCTAGGCGCAAGGAAGGGAAGGACGCCTTCGATGACGAGCATGAGCGCGAGCGCAATGAGAAAGTTGGTGCCCATCGCTCATTTTTTTCTCGCCGGCGCCCGCCCGTTCGGGTCGTTCAGGAAGCGGAAGAAATCCGAGTCCGGCGCCAGCAGCATCAGGTCGTTCTTGCCCTGGAAGGTCGCGCGGTACGCCTCCATGCTGCGGTAGAAGGAGTAGAACTGCGGGTCGCGCGAGAAGGCCTTGGCGTAGATCTCGGTCGCCTGGGCGTCGCCCTCGCCCTTAACGCGCTGCGCATCGCGGTAAGCGTTCGCGAGAATCACCTCGCGCTGGCGGTCGGCGTCGGCCCGGATGCGCTCGGCGTCGGCCGCGCCGGTCGAGCGCAGCTCGTTCGCCACGCGCTTGCGCTCGGCTTCCATCCTGCGGTAGACGGATTCGCTCACTTCCTGCGGCAGGTCGACCCGCTTCAGGCGCACGTCGACGATCTCCACCCCGATGCGCCGCAGCTCCTTGTCGACCTTGTCGCGCACCACCGCCATGATCTCGTCGCGCTGGCCGGACACCACGTCGTGCAGCGTGCGCCGTCCGAACTCGGCCTGCAGGCTGTCGGAAATGGTCTGGCGGATGCGGGTCGCTGCGGCAAACTCGTCTCCCCTGACGCTGACGTAGAACTGCCTCACGTCCGCGATGCGCCACATGACGAACGAGTCCACCAGCACCGGCTTTTTCTCCGAGGTGATGAAGCGCAGCGGCTCGGGGTCGTCGTAGCTCAGGATGCGCATGTCGAACCGGCGCACGTTCTGGATCAGCGGCCACTTGAAGTGCAGGCCGGGTGTGCTGACCACGTCCTTGATTTCGCCCAGCTGGAAGACGATCGCGTTGTAGCGCTGGTCGACGGTGAACAGCGCTCCCGATATCACCAGGATGGCGGCGATCAGCGCGGCGGCCAGAGGTCCGACGGCCCTCACGGGCGTTCCCCCCGTTCGCGGTTGCGCAGCAGATCGCGCGAGCGCGGGCTCACGTCCGGGCTGGATGTTTCCGGCGCCGTCTCGGGCGCGGGCGCCGGCGCTTCCGCCTCGGGCCCCGTGCCGGCCTGCTTCATGAGCTTGTCGAGCGGCAGGTAGAGGAGGTTGCCGCTGCCCTTGTAGTCGAGCAGGATCTTGCTGGTCGACGAGAGCACGCGCTGCAGGGTGTCGATGTACATGCGCTCGCGCGTCACCGCGGGCGCCTTGGCGTACTCCGCGAGCACCTGCGTGAAGCGCGACGCCTCGCCCTCGGCGTTGGCGATCACGCGCTGCTTGTACCCCTGCGCTTCCTGCTGCAGCCGCGCGGCGCTGCCGCTCGCCCTCGGAATCACGTCGTTGGCGTAGGCCTGTCCCTCGTTCACCTGCCGCGCGCGATCCTGATTCGCCTTGACCGCATCGTCGAACGCGGCCTGCACCTGCTCGGGCGGCTGCGCCGCCTGGATCGTCACCGAGCTCACCGAGATGCCGGTGCCGTAGCGGTCGAGGATCTCCTGCATCAGCTTGCGCGCCTTGATCGCGATGTCCTCGCGCGACTCGTACAGGATGCCGTCCATCTTGCTCTTGCCGATCACCTCGCGCATCGCGCTCTCCGCGGTGCGCATCGCGATTTCGTCCGGATTGCGCGTGTTGAACAGGAAATCCTTGGCGTCCTTGACGGTGTACTGGACGGCGAACTGCAGGTCGACGATGTTCTCGTCGTCGGTCAGCATCAGCGACTCGCGCTGCACCTTGGCGCGCACGTTGTTGCGATAGCCGACTTCCAGGGTGCGCACCTGCGAGACGTTCACGAGCTCCTGCGACTGGATCGGCCAGGGCATGCGCCAGTGCAGGCCGGGACCGGTCTGCTCCTGGTACTTGCCGAAGGTGAGCAGTACGGCGCGCTGGCTCGCATCGACGATGTAGAAGCCGCTCGCCAGCCACACCGCGAGCACCAGGCCGATCAGCACGGCCGCGCCGCCGCCGAGGCGCCCTGGCGAAGGCGGCTCGATCGCGCCGCCGCCGTTGCCGCCGCCGCGCCGGCCGAACAGCTCGCCGAG
>Ga0187774_10000266_pt1 | contig 17352 bp, 18 predicted proteins | sample 0216_BV02_MP05_2_FD_133152 | JGI IMG/M metagenome (GOLD analysis project Ga0187774, IMG submission 133152) | Tropical peat soil microbial communities from peatlands in Department of Meta, Colombia - 0216_BV02_MP05_20_MG | ecosystem: Environmental > Terrestrial > Soil > Wetlands > Peat | place... | reverse complement strand
CAGCAGGTCGGCGAGGCCGCCGAGGGACTGGTCAAGCAGCGCGCGGCCGAGCAGCAGGTCCTCGACGCGCTGTCCTCGCTCACCGCGGGTCCCCGCATCGACACGCTGACCTCTCTTTTCAACCGCGAGCTCGAGGCGAAGCTCACCGACAGCGAGCGCTTCCGCGTCTACCTCATCGCGTACGCGGGCGCGCTGCTCGTCCTCATCGCCTGGCTCGGAAGCAAGATCAGGGCGGCGAACCTGAGCCTCGAGCACCGGGTCGAGGAGCGCACGCGCGAGCTGTCCGAGGCCCTCTCGCACCTGAAGGAATCCGAGGCCCAGCTGATCCAGTCGGAGAAGATGTCCTCGCTCGGCCAGATGGTGGCGGGCGTCGCCCACGAGATCAACACGCCGCTTGCCTACGTCAAGAACAGCCTGGGCACGGTGTCCGACCGGCTCGGCGACCTGTCCGGCGCGGTCGACGATTGCGAGCGCCTGCTCGGTCTCCTCAAGGCCGGCCGGAACGCCGATCCGAGCGACCTGTCGCGCCAGTTCGCGCGTGCGTCCTCGGCGATCGCGCAGCTCAAGACGAGCCGCACGACCGAGGAGCTCGCCGAGCTGGTGAAGGACGGCCTCCACGGCACCGGGCAGATGGCCGAGATCGTTGGCAACCTCAAGGACTTCAGCCGCCTGGACCGCAGCAAGGTCACGAGCTTCAACCTGAACGACGGGCTGGACAGCACGCTCAAGCTCGCCAGGCACCTGCTCAAGTCGGTGAAGGTCGACCGGCACCTCGGTGACATCCCGCCGGTGCTGTGCTCGCCTTCACAGGTCAACCAGGTGTTCCTCAACCTCGTGACCAACGCGGTGCAGGCGATGGAAGGCGGCGCGGGGACAATCACGCTCACGACGCGCAGCGAGGACGGCGGCGTGGCGGTCGAGGTCGACGACACGGGCAAGGGCATCGCCGAGGACGTGCTGCCGAAGATCTTCGATCCGTTCTTCAGCACCAAGGAGGTCGGCAAGGGAACCGGACTCGGCCTGTCCGTCTCGTACAAGATCGTGCAGCAGCACGGCGGGCGCATCGATGTGGCGTCCACCCCGGGCGTGGGAACCCGCTTTACGGTATGGTTCCCGTTTGAGCCGCCCGCCGAGCTGGCGGCGTGAGCGCCATGAATCCCTTGGAGAGCATCGGCAAGTACGAAATCCAGGGCGTCCTCGGCCGGGGCGCCATGGGCGTTGTCTACCGGGCCTACGACCGCGCGATCGCGCGCAGCGTCGCCATCAAGGTGATAGCCAAGGACTCGATCGAGCCCGCCGAATTCCAGCACGTGAGCAAGCGCTTCAGGCACGAAGCGCAGGCGGTGGGGCGGTTGGTCCACCCGCGCATCGTGCAGATCTACGACTATGGCGAGGACGACGAGATCGCCTACATCGTGATGGAGCTGGTCAACGGCAAGACGCTCGCCCAGCACCTGTCTCAGGAAACGAGCTACGAGGTCCGCGAGGCCGGAGAGATCGTCCGGCAGATCCTCGACGGCATCGGCTACGCGCACTCCGAAGGCGTCGTCCACCGGGACCTCAAGCTCTCCAACATCCTCATCAACAACGACGGGCGGATCAAGATCAGCGATTTCGGCATCGCGCGCATCGACTCCTCGAACCTGACGCAGGTCGGCGACGTGCTGGGGACGCCCTACTGCATGGCGCCGGAGCAGTTTCTCGGGCAGGAGGTCGACGCGCTCGTCGACCTGTACGCGATCGGTATCATCGCGTACCAGCTCCTCACCGGGGCCAGGCCTTTCTCGGGCAACGCCGCGACCGTGATGCAGCGGGTGCTCAACGAACGCCCCGCGGATCCCTCTTCGCTCAATCCGCGGCTGTCGACCCTGATGGACTCGGTGCTGCACAAGGCGCTCGCCAAGAAGCGCGAGGAGCGGTTTCAGAGCGCGCGCGAGTTCGCCGACGCCTTCCGCGCGGCGATCGACGCGTCCGATGCGCTCCGGGCCGAGGCGGTTCCCGACGTCGGGGCGCTGCTCGACGCCGCGAAGCTGCTCAACCCCGCGATCGCCGCGAGGCCGGCGGCCGCGGGCGAGCACGTGCTGCCCGCCCTGGACGACGGCGCGATCAGCCTGGACCGGAGCGTCAAGAAGGCGCGGCTCCTCATCGTCGACGACGAGGAGCGCATCCTGACCGCGCTCAAGTCGCGCTTCAAGGACCGCTACCACGTCTTCACGACGACCGATTCGGCGAGGGCGCTCGACTTCCTGACGCGCTATCCGATGCACGTGATCATCAGCGACCAGCGCATGCCGGCGATGCCCGGCGTGGAGCTGCTGCGCCGCTCGCGAGAGGTCTCGCCGCACAGCGTGCGCATCCTCCTGACCGGGTACTCGGACCTCGCCGCGATCGTCGGCTCGATCAACGAGGGCGAGGTGTACCGCTTCATCAGCAAGCCCTGGGACAACGACCAGCTGCAGCGGACCGTCGCCGAGGCCGTGACCATAGCGCTCGAGCTCGGGCAGACCAAGACCGCGCCGGTGGGGCTCCCGGGAAGGCTGGAGGCGGGCGTGCTGATCATCGACAGCGAGGAGGAGATCTTCCGCGTCACGCGCGAGCTCATCGGCGGCCTGTGCCCGGTCTACTACGCGAGCGACCTCGACGGCGCGCTCGAGCAGATGCAGGCGCACGAGATCGCCGTCGTCGTCACCGACGTGGAGGCCGAGCACGAGGAGCTGACCGCGATGCTCAAGCTGCTCAAGCAGGAGAACCCTCAGATCCTGACGATCGTCGTCACGCGTGCCTCGGACGCCGAGATGATCGTGGAGCTGATCAACCAGGCTCAGCTGTTCCGCTTCCTCAACAAGCCGGTGAACGTCGGCCTGCTGAAGAAGCACTTGCACACCGCGCTGCAGCGCTATCTCGCGTTCATGCAGGCTCCCGAGCTCACGCAGGAGCACCGGGTGCAGAGGGTCGATCAGGTGCGCGCCTCGGCCGTCGGCCGGCGCATCCTGGAGGGCACCCAGACGCTCCGCGAGCGGTGGCACGCCATGGCAACCTCGCGGGACTAGGTTGACCTCCGAGGATCAAGACGAGGAAGCCGAGCGCACCCACGTCCCTCTGATCAAGAAGCTGGGGCCGGGACTGGTCACCGGCGCGGCGGACGACGACCCCAGCGGCATCGCCACCTACTCGCAGGCTGGCGCGCAATACGGCTACGGCCTGCTGTGGTCGGTGCTGTTCACCACGCCGCTCATGATCGGCATACAGGTGGTGAGCGCGAGAATCGGGCGCGTAACGGGCCACGGCTTGGCGGCCAACATCCGCGAGCATTTTCCGCGGCCGCTCCTCTACTTCATCGTGTCGCTGCTCCTCGTCGCGAACACGATCAACATCGCCGCCGACCTCGGCGCCATGGGCGACGCGCTCGTGCTGGTCGCGGGAGGCCGGAGCGAGATCTACGACGTGCTGTTTGCCCTAGTGTCGCTGACGCTGCAGATCTTCATCCCGTTCCCGCGCTACGCGCCGATCCTGAAGTGGCTCACGCTCGCGCTCTTCGCCTACGTCGGCGCGGTGCTGGTGGTGCACGTGTCGCTGTGGGATTCGCTCGTGGGGACGCTGCTGCCGACGCTGTCCACCGACGGGAGCTACCTGGCGATCTTCGTGGCCGTGCTCGGCACGACCATCAGCCCGTACCTGTTCTTCTGGCAGGCGTCGCAGGAGGTCGAGGAGCAGCGCGCCACGCCCGGCCACGAGCCGCTCAGGGAGGCGCCTGCGCAGGCGCGCTCGCATCTCGCGCGAATCAAGGTCGACACGACCCTGGGCATGATCTACTCCAACCTCATCGCCTTCTGCATCATGCTCACCACCGCGGTCACCCTGCACGCCGCGGGGATCACGGACATACGCAGCGCGGCGCAGGCGGCCGAAGCGCTTCGGCCGCTCACCGGGCAGTTCGCGTTCCTGCTGTTCGCGCTGGGCATCATCGGGACGGGCCTGCTCGCGGTGCCCATCCTCGCGGGGTCGGCGGCCTACGCGGTGTCGGAGACCTTCCGCTGGCCGATCGGCCTGGGGCTCACGCTCACGCAGGCGCGCGGCTTCTACGCCATCCTCACGGTCGCGACCGTGCTCGGCGTCGCGATCGACCTATACGGGGTCGATTCGATGAAGATGCTCGTCTGGGCCGCGATCGTAAACGGGGTGATCTCGGTCCCGATCATGGCGGTGATGATGCTGCTCGCGGTGAACCCCGCGGTGATGGGCCCCTTCGTCATCAGCCGGCGGCTCAATGTACTCGGCTGGCTCGCCGTCAGCGTGATGGCCGCGGCGGTGGTCGCGATGCTCGTGCTGACGATCTAGGCCGCGGCCCGCGGCTCGGCAACCGCCTGGCCGAGCTTGACCGTCGCCGCGATCGCGTCCGCGACGTAGTCGAGGTTCTTCGAGTTGAGCGCCGCGACGCAGATGCGGCCGGACTCGATGCCGTACACGGAGAAGCGCTCGCGCATCGCGACCATCTGCTCGCGCGTCAGGCCCGAGTAGGAGAAGATCCCGCGCTGCTGCAGGATGAAGCCGAAGTCGTCGGGGATGCGCGTCTTCAGGCGCTCGACCAGCTCCTTGCGCATGGCGCGCACCCGGTCGCGCATGCCGATCACCTCCTTCATCCACAGCGCCCGCAGCTCGGGGTCGGCGAGGACCGCGGCGACGATGCGCGCGCCGTGCGAGGGCGGGTTCGAGTAGTTGGTGCGGATCATGCGCTTGAGGTTGCTAAGCACCTTCGCCGCCTCGCCCGAGTCGGTTGCGACGACCGAGAGCGCGCCGACGCGCTCGCCGTAGAGCGAGAAGGACTTGGAGAACGACATCGCCACCAGCACGACCGGAAGCGCCTCGGCGAAGCGCCGCGCGACCTGCGCGTCCTCCTCGACGCCGTCGCCGAAACCCTGGTAGGCGAAGTCGAGGAAGGGGATGAGCCGGCGCTCGGCGACGATCTTCATCACGTCGTCCCACTGCGCGCCGCGGATGTCCACCCCCGTGGGGTTGTGGCAGCACGCGTGCAGCAGCAGCACCGAGCCCTTGGGGATCGCGCGCATCGCCGCGAGCATCTCGGGATAGCGGATGCCGCGCGTGCGCGTGTCGTAGTAGGGGTAGCTCTCGATCCTGAATCCCGCCTCCTGAAACAGCGGGATGTGGTTGTCGTAGGTCGGGTCGGACATCCACACCGCGGCCTCGGGGGCGAAGCGCCGGATGAAGTCGGCGCCGACCTTCAGGCCTCCGGTTCCGCCCACGGCCTGGACCGTGGTGACGCGGCCCGCCGCGACCGCAGGGTGGTCCGGCCCGAAGAGCAGCGCCTGCACCTGCTTCACGTAGTCAGGGAAGCCGTCCATCGCGAGGTAGGGGCGCGCGATCCCAGCCTTCGTGAGCGCTTCGTCGGCCTTCCTCACGCACTCGAGCAGCGGCACCTTGCCCTGGTCGTCGTAGTAGACGCCCACGCCGAGGTTGACCTTCTTCGGGTTGGTGTCGGCGACGAACATCTCGGTCAGGCCCAGGATCGCGTCCCGGGGGGCCATCTTGACGTTGGCGAGGAGGCTTTGTTCGGTGTGCATTGTCTGAAATTCTTTGGCAGGGAAACTCCCGCCAATTATACAATCACACCATTCCACGGCCCATCCAGGGCCAGTGGAATACGGCGCCGAGCACCATCGACGTCGCGGTCGCGAGGATCACCAGGATGACCATTGCCGGGATCGCAGCGATCGCCCATTTGACAAGAAGAACGACCATGGACCAAAAGGGAATCTTGACATCGACCACCACGACCTCTCTCGCGTCGCTCATCGGTTTCTCCTTGGAAAACCGCAGGGTACACCGCCGTGGCTAGGAATGTACGGATGCTGCTGGGCGACTATCCGCTCACCCAGGCGCTGAAGCGCGGCGAGGTGAAGTCCGGATCGCTCGGGCTTGAATTCGCCGACGTGAAGACGGTGAGCAGCGCGTTCAAGCGCGTGGTGCGCAACCTCGAGTTCGAGTGCGCCGAGCTCGCGATCGTCACCTTCCTCATGGCAAAGGCCTACGGCAAGCCGCTCGTCCTGCTCCCGGCGGTCGTCATGGCGCGCTTCCAGCACCCGCACATCGTCTACAACATGGAGCGCGGGCCGCTCTCGCCCGCGGACCTCGCCGGGCGTCGCGTCGGCACGCGCTCCTACACCGTCACCACGTCGACCTGGCTGCGCGGCATCCTCGCAGACGACTACGGCGTCGACCTGAACCGCGTGAGGTGGATTACTTTCGAGGAGCCGCACGTCGCCGAGTTCCGCGACCCGCCTTCGGTGGAGCGCGCTGCCGAAGGGAAGGAATTGAACGCTATGCTGCTCTCGGGCGAGATCGACGCGGCGATCGTTCCGTCGGTGCCGACCGACCCGCGCCTCGTGCCGCTCTTCCCGGACCCGTCCGCGGCGGCAGAAGCCTGGCGCAAGAAGTACAACGCGATCCAGGTCAACCACATGGTGGTGGTGAAGGAGTCGCTTTCGAAGTCCGATCCGGCCGCGGTCCGCGAGATCTACCGCCTGCTTCTCGAGAGCAAGAAGGCGGCGAGGCTGCCCAAGGCGGGCGAGGCCGACGTCAACCCCTTCGGGGTCGAGGCGAACCGCCGCAATCTCGAGGTGGTCATCGACACCGTCTACCGCCAGCGCATGATCCCGAAGCGCTTCTCGGTCGACGAGCTGTTCGACGACGTCACCCGGACGCTATAGAGCCGGAGGAACCCGCATGATCATCGATTGCCACGGACACTACACCACCGCCCCCAAGCAGCTCGAGGAGTGGCGCAAGCGCCAGATCGCGGCGCTCGAGGATTCGAAACATGCGCCCTCGAAGGGCCAGCTCGGCATCTCCGATGACGAGATCCGGCAGAGCCTGGAGGGCGCGCAGCTGAAGCAGCAGAGGGAGCGCGGCACCGACGTGACGATATTCTCGCCGCGCGCGATGGGCATGAGCCACCACATCGGCAACGAGACGACGAGCCGCCACTGGAGCGAGCACTGCAACGAGATGATCCATCGCGTCTGCACGCTCTACCCGGACAACTTCGTCGGCGTGTGCCAGCTGCAGCAGAGCCCGGGCGTGCCGCCCAGGAACTGCATCCCGGAGCTCGAGCGCTGCGTGAAGGAGTTCGGCTTCATCGGCTGCAACCTCAACCCCGACACCTCGGGCGGCTACTGGAAGGACCCGCCGCTCACCGACAAGTGGTGGTATCCGCTGTACGAGAAGGCGGTCGAGCTCGACGTCCCCGCGATGGTCCACGTGAGCGCGTCCTGCAACCCGGCGTTCCACGGCACCGGCGCGCACTACATCAACGGCGACACCACCGCGTTCATGCAGTTCATCACCGGCGACCTGTTCCGAGACTTCCCGACGCTCAGGTTCATCATCCCGCACGGCGGCGGCGCCGTGCCCTATCACTGGGGGCGCTACCGCGGGCTCGCGCAGGACATGAAGCGGCCGCCGCTGAGGGAGCTGCTGCTGAACAATGTGTTCTTCGACACCTGCGTCTACCACCAGCCCGGGATCGACCTGCTCCTCAAGGTGATCCCCGCGGATAACATCCTGTTCGCCTCCGAGATGGTTGGCGCGGTGAAGGGCGTCGACCCCGAGACGGGGTTCAACTACGACGACACCAAGCGCTACATCGACGGGGCGAAGGGCCTGTCGGCGGGGGACAAGGAGAAGATCTTCGCGGGCAACGCGCGCCGCGTGTACCCGCGCCTCGCGAAGCGGGCTATTTCTTCTCGGGTGTAGCGGGGGCGGCGGGCGCTGCGGGCTGCGTGGCAGGAGCCGCCGGTGCCGGCTCCGCGGGCCTGGTCGGCACCACCACGCCGGGCGCGAGCGGGATCTCCTCGACTACGTTCACCCTCGTGACGTAGTAGCTCGTCTCGCCGAAACAGTCGGTCGGGATACCGACCTTCTGCTCGTAGTGCAGCGATACGCGCTTGCCCATCACCTTGTTGATCTGCGCCGCGACGTCGTCGTCCCACACGGTGAACAGGAACTTCTCCGAGGTCGTGCCCGGCATCGACACCATCGCCATCTCGCCTTCCCAGGTCTTGCACAGCCAGCCCTTTTTGGAAAACTTCTGCACCCAGCCGGCGCGCTCGCCGCTCGAGTAGCTCCAGAACATGATGACGAGAGCGTAGCCGGCGACGACGATGACAAGCGCCAACGCGAAGGTGAGGATGCTTTTGATCAACATGGTCGGGTCTCCCTGGTGCGCCGCTATGATAGTGCTTTCGGCGCGAAGCCGCGATCCTGTCGCCTGTATACGACAGGAGCGGCGTAAAAATTCGGCAATAAGATCAAAACACTTCGGGCCAGCGAGAAAAAGTCCCCAACCGCGGGTGGCGCTCCCGGCGCGCCTGCTCTATCGTATGCAGTTGTCCTGCCGGCCGGACCAGGCCGGAGACCCCGGGAGATCTCATGAGCAACCAGTTCTGGATGATCTGGCCCGACAACGTCATGGCTTCCGCGCTGATTCTCTTCATCATCGCGATGCCCTTCCTTTACGCCGCCCGCAAGCTCGTGCACGACCTGTTCCGGTCGGTCGGACACATGGTGGGCGGCCCGCTGCGGCTGGGCGCGCGCTGGCTGTTCGCCACGGCGAGGGAGATGAAGGAGCGCAACCGCGCGGTGCTGCTCGCCCACGGCCGGGAGGAGACCGCCCAGCACATCGAGCGCGAGTTCGAGCGCATCGGCGCCATGGTGACGCGCGACCTCGAGGGCTACCCGGCGCTGCAGAGGAAGCTCCTCGAGGAGATCACGCGCGTCGAGGAGGACTACAAGAAATGCGGCGAGGTCCCGCCGCCGCCCCCCGAATGGGTCGAGGCGATAACCTCGATCGCCAAGATCAAGTCGGACGGCAACGAGATGGTCCAGCGCCTGCTCGAGGAGATCAAGCGCTCGATGACCGTCATCCACGACAAGACGCTCGCCGAGTACCGCCGCGCCTACGAGTCGCGCCACAAGATCCTGAACGGCTTCATGCCGTTCTGGCGCTCGCTCGACAAGACCTTCGGCCAGGTCGACAAGAAGCTCACCGGGCTGCAGGACACCTCGTCCAAGATCGACGCGCAGATGGACAAGTACGATCAGATCAACAAGAAGACCGACAAGGTCGAGCAGGCGCTGACCGTTTCCGCGTTCACGCAGTTCACGATCGCCGCGATGGTGCTGATGATCGCGGCCGGCGGCGCGCTCATCAACTTCAAGCTGATCGCGCTGCCGTTCTCCGAGATGGTCGGGGCCGGGGACTACCTGACCGCTAGCCTGCGCACCTCCGAGGTGGCGGCGCTGGTGATCATCTTCGTCGAGGCGACGATGGGCCTGTTCGTGATGGAGTGCCTGCGCATCACGCACCTCTTCCCCGTCATCGCCAACATGAACGAACGCATGCGCCGGCGCATGCTGTGGGCGGCGATCGTGTTCCTGTTCGTGCTCGCCGGCATCGAGGCCGCGCTCGCGCTGATGCGCGACATGCTGATGGCCGACCGCCAGGCGCTGCTGCAGTCGCTCGCCAACGCCCAGCAGCAGCAGACGGCCGCTCCGGCCGATCCGCTTCTGCAGCGCATCCCCACCGCGGGCCAGATGCTGCTCGGCTTCATCCTGCCGTTCGCGCTCGCCTTCGTCGCGATCCCGCTGGAGTCCTTCATCTACTCGCTGCGCACCGTCGGCGGGGTGCTGCTCGTGATGCTGGTGCGCGTCGCCGGGTTCGTGCTGCGCGTGCTCGGCAATTTCGTGCGGCAGCTGTGCAGGGTGCTGGTCGCCCTGTACGACGTGACTATCGTGCTTCCGCTCCTCATCGAGCGCGCGGTCAAGGCGACCCGCGGCGAGGAGGACGCCCACGAGGCGCGGCCCATGAAGAAGGCGGCGTAGGGGAGGCGGCCATGACCAAGCGCTTGCTCCTCGCGTCGCTGCTGGTCCTGGCGGTCTGCTCCTGCACCGATCCGCGCAGCCATACCCAGGCGGTATACATGCTCGTCGACACCTCGGGCACCTATGCACAGGAGGTCGGGAAGGCCCAGGTCATCATCAACTACCTGCTCGGCACGCTCCAGCCGGGCGACTCGCTGGCGGTGGCGCGGGTGAAGAGCCGCAGCTTCAGCGAGAAGGACATCATCGCCAAGGTGACCTTCGACAACCGTCCCTCGCAGGCGAACGTCCAGAAGCGCGCCTTCAAGGACAAGATCGACGAGTTCGTGAAGAGCGTGAACGGCAGCGCCTACACCGACATCACCGGAGGCCTGATCCAGGGCGCCGAATTCCTGAACGAGACCGGCGCCGGGAGGAAGACCATCCTCATCTTTTCGGACATGCAGGAAGAGCTCGACAAGGTGACCGTCCGCGACTTCCCGATCAAGCTAACCGATATCCGCGTGGTCGCGCTCAACGTCGTCAAACTCAAGACCGACAACGTCGACCCGCGGCGCTACCTCGGCCGGCTGGACGCGTGGCAGAAGCGCGTCGAGGGCGCGGGCGCCTCCGAGTGGCGCGTCATCAACGACATCGAGCACCTAGACTCGATGCTCGCCAAGGGCTAGCGGGTCACTTCTTGCCGGGCGTCTGCGTGAACGAGGCGCTCGCCTTCTCGAAGGCCTTGCGCATCGCCGACCACGCCTCGTCGGCGCCGCGCTGAAGCTCGGTCCAGGCCTCGCCCGAGGCCGCCTGGACTCTCCTCAGCTGATCCGCGGCGTTCTGCTGGTGCACCTTCATCGCGGTCAGCTGCTTCTCGTACTCGGCGCGCATGCTGGCCTGCGCCTTGGTGGCCTGGGCTTCCCACTTGGTCACCTCGGCGTTCCATTTGTCGAGCTGCATCTTGAGGCTTTCGATGTAGGCGTTGCGATCCATGCTGCCTCCTTGAAGCGGGTTGAGGGAGATCGGCTGCTCCTATCATAGCTCCGGGCGGCGTCTTTACGCCTTCTTTACGGCCTGACGGCTCGTCTTTACGCCGATTTGACCGTCCGGGCCCTACATTTCACATCGTCGCGGCGGGACCGCTTTGACCTGCGTCAATCTCGCCGCCCGCGGCCGGGCGCATCGTACCCCTGCCGCGAGATTCCCTACGGAGGCTGTATGGATCTGGTCTACATCGTTCTGATCGTCGCGTTCTGCGCCCTGAGCGCGGCGCTCGTCTTCGGCCTGGAAAGACTGAGGGGGCGCCAATGAGCTGGGTCTATCTGCTGAGCGGTGCCGTCGCCGCCGCGATCTTCGTCTATCTTCTCATCGCCCTGCTCTGGCCGGAGAAATTCTGATGACTACCAACGGTTATCTGCAGCTCCTCTTCTACGTCGTCGTCCTGATCGCGCTGGCGAAGCCGCTCGGGACCTACATGGCGGCCGTCTACGACGGCAGCTCGGCAATCGTGCGCGTCTTCACGCCGCTCGAGCGGCTCATCTACCGCGTCTGCGGCATTGATTCCTCGAAGGAGATGCGCTGGACGCAGTACGCCGGCGCGGTGCTCTGGTTTTCCCTGGTCGGCCTGCTCGCGGTCTACGGCCTGCAGCGGCTGCAGGCGCTGCTCCCGCTGAATCCCGCCGCAATGGCCGCGGTGTCGCCCGATTCCTCGTTCAACACCGCGGTGAGCTTCGTCACCAACACCAACTGGCAGGGCTACGGCGGCGAGTCGACGATGAGCTATCTCACGCAGATGCTCGCGCTCACCGTGCAGAACTTCGTCTCCGCCGCGCTCGGCATGGCGGTGCTGATCGCCCTCATCCGCGGCTTCGCGCGCCAGTCTTCGCAGACCCTCGGCAATTTCTGGGTCGATCTCACCCGCGGCACGCTCTACATCCTGCTGCCGCTGTGCGTCATCTTCTCGCTCATCTTCGTCAGCCAGGGCATGCCGCAGGCGCTTTCCGCCTACAAGACCGTGCCGCTCGTGGAGTCGGTGGAATACGACAACCCGAAACTCGACGCGGCGGGCCAACCGGTGAAGGACGAGAAGGGCAACCCGGTCACCGAGAAGGCAACCCAGAAGGAGCAGGTGATCGCCGTCGGCCCGGTCGCCTCGCAGATCGCCATGAAGCAGCTCGGCACCAACGGCGGCGGCTTCTTCAACGTAAATTCCGCGCATCCCTACGAGAATCCGACGCCGGTGTCGAATTTCTTTGAAGTGCTCGCGATCCTGCTGATCCCGGCGGCGCTCTGCTACACCTTCGGCGTCATGGTCGGCGACCGGCGACAGGGCTGGGCGATCCTCGCCGCGATGACCATCATGTTCGCGGTTCTGCTCGCGGTGTGCGCGGGTTCCGAGCAGGCGGGCAACCCCGCGCTTGCGAAGCTCGGCGTCGACCAGACCGCGTCGATCACGCAGCCCGGCGGCAATATGGAAGGCAAGGAGGTCCGCTTCGGCGTGGTCAACTCCGCGCTATGGGCGACGGCGACCACCGCGGCCTCGAACGGCTCGGTCAATTCGATGCACGACTCGTTCACGCCGATCGGCGGCCTCGTCCCGATGTGGCTGATCCAGATCGGCGAGGTGATTTTTGGCGGCGTCGGCTCCGGACTCTACGGCATGCTGCTCCTCGTGATCGTCGGCGTCTTCGTCGCCGGGCTCATGATCGGGCGCACGCCCGAATACCTCGGCAAGAAGATCGAGGCCTTCGACATCAAGATGGCCTCGATCGGGGTCCTCGTGCCGCTCTTCACCGCGCTCTTCGGCACCGCGATCGGCGTCATGACCGAGGCCGGCCGCGCGGGCGTCGCGAACCCGGCCGCGCACGGCTTTTCCGAGATCCTGTACGCCTTCTCGTCGGCGAGCGGCAATAACGGCAGCGCCTTTGCGGGGCTGTCGGCGAACACGCCCTTCTACAACACCGCGCTCGGCGTCGTCATGTTCTTCGCGCGCTACTGGATCATCGTCCCGGTGCTTGCGCTCGCCGGCTCGATGGTCGTGAAGAAGAAGGTCCCTGCGGGCGCCGGAACGCTGGCCACGCACACGCCGCTCTTCATCTTCTTTCTTCTCGGCGTCGTCGTCATCATCGGCGCGCTGACCTTCTTCCCGGCGCTCGCGCTCGGGCCGATCGTCGAGCACCTCGTGCTGTACGGCGCGAAGTAGCGCCGCGGCGAATTTCAGGAGTCCTGTCCTCATGAGCACCCAAGCACTTACTCATCCCCAGCTTCCTACCCGCGCGCTCGTCACCCGGGGCATACTGCGCGAGGCGCTGGCAGATTCCTTCGTCAAGCTCCTGCCGCAGTACCAGTGGAAGAACCCGGTGATGTTCGTCGTCTACATCGGCAGCTTCCTCACCACCATCCTCTGGATCCAGGCGCTCGCCGGCAAGGGCGAAGCCCCGACGATGTTCATTCTCGCGGTGACGCTGTGGCTGTGGTTCACGGTCCTGTTCGCGAACTTCGCCGAAGCGGTGGCCGAAGGCCGCAGCAAGGCGCAGGCCGCGGCGCTGCGGAGCGCCAAGCGCGACACCATGGCGAAGAAGCTCGACAAGCCGCAGAGAGCCTCCAATTGGTCGCGCGTCGCTTCCACTTCGCTGAAGAAGGGCGACGTATTCATCGTCGAGGCGGGCGACTTCATCCCCGCCGACGGCGAGGTGATCGAAGGCGTCGCCTCGGTCGACGAGTCGGCGATCACCGGGGAGTCCGCGCCCGTCATCCGCGAGTCGGGCGGGGATTTCTGCTCGGTGACCGGCGGGACGCGCGTGCTCTCCGACTGGCTGGTCGTTCGCGTGACGGTCAACCTGGGCGAATCCTTCCTCGACCGCATGATCGCCATGGTCGAGGCCGCGCGCCGCCAGAAGACGCCCAACGAGATCGCGCTCACCATTCTGCTCGTGAAGATGACGCTGATCTTCATGTTCGCCACCGTGACGCTGCTGCCTTTCTCGATCTACGCCGTGGACATCACCAAGACCGGCAATCCGGTCACGATCACGGTGCTCGTCGCCCTTCTCGTCTGCCTGATCCCGACGACGATCGGCGGGCTGCTCTCGGCGATCGGCCTCGCCGGCATCGGGCGCATGCTGCGCGCGAACGTCATCGCCGTTTCGGGCCGCGCGGTCGAAGCCGCGGGCGATGTTGACGTGCTGCTCCTCGACAAGACAGGCACGATCACGCTGGGCAACCGCCAGGCGTCGAACTTCCTCCACGCGAGCGGCGTGAAGGAGGCCGAGCTGGCCGACACGGCGCAGCTCGCCTCCCTCGCCGACGAAACGCCCGAGGGGCGCTCGGTGGTGGTGCTCGCCAAGCAGAAGTTCAACCTGCGCGAGCGCGACATCAAGTCGCTCGGCGCGACTTTCGTGCCGTTCTCGGCGCAGTCGCGAATGAGCGGCGTCAACATCGGCGACCGCCAGATCCGCAAGGGGGCCTCCGACGCCATCCGCGCCTGGCTCGACTCCAAGGGCTGGCCGTTTCCGCCCGAGGTACTGACCATCGTCGACAACGTGGCGCGGCGAGGCTCGACGCCGCTCGTCGTCGCCGAGATGGCTCCGGGCGAGGGGCGCGTGCTCGGCGTGATCGAGCTGAAGGACATCGTCAAGGGTGGGATCAAGGAGCGCTTCGCCCAGCTGCGCCGCATGGGCATCCGCACCGTGATGATCACCGGCGACAACCGGCTCACCGCGGCGGCGATCGCGGCGGAAGCCGGCGTCGACGACTTCCTCGCCGAGGCGACGCCCGAGGCGAAGCTGAGACTCATCCGCGACACACAGGGGCAGGGGCGCCTCGTCGCCATGACCGGCGACGGCACCAACGACGCGCCTGCGCTCGCGCAGGCCGACGTCGCGGTGGCGATGAACACCGGCACGCAGGCGGCGAAGGAGGCCGGGAACATGGTCGACCTCGACTCCAATCCGACCAAGCTGATCGAGATCGTCGAGACCGGAAAGCAATTGCTGATGACGCGCGGCGCGCTTACCACCTTCTCGATCGCGAACGACGTCGCGAAGTATTTCGCAATCATCCCGGCGGCCTTCGCGGCGACCTACCCGCAGCTGAACGCGCTCAACGTCATGCACCTGGCGACGCCCAACAGCGCGATCCTGTCCGCGGTGATCTTCAACGCGCTCATCATCATCGCGCTCATCCCGCTCGCGCTGAAGGGCGTGCGCTACCGTCCGATCGGCGCGGGGCCCCTGCTGCGCGACAACGTCCTGATCTACGGGATCGGCGGCGTGATCGTCCCGTTCGTCGGCATAAAGCTGATCGACATGCTGCTCGTCGCGCTCGGGCTCGCCTAAAAGGAATCCGCCATGTGGAAAGAACTGAAACCCGCCGTACTGCTGTTCGTCGTGCTGTCGGTGATCACCGGCCTCGTGTATCCCTTCATCATCACCGGGATCGCCCAGGGCGTGTTCCCGCGCCAGGCCAACGGCAGCCTGATCGAGAGCAATGGCAAGGCGGTCGGCTCGGAGCTCATCGGCCAGCCTTTCGGTGCTCCGAAGTACTTCTGGAGCCGGCCTTCTGCCACCTCGCCTTATCCCTACAACGCGAGCTCCTCGAGCGGCTCGAACCAGGGCCCGACCAACCCGGCGCTCACCGACGGCGTTGCGGCGCGCGTCAAGGCGCTCCGCGACGGCGACCCCGGCAATACGGCGCCGGTGCCGGCCGACCTCGTCACCGCCTCCGGGAGCGGCCTCGATCCGCACATCAGCCCGGCGGCGGCCGAATACCAGGTAGCGCGCGTCGCCAAGGCGCGCAACCTCGACCCGCAGAAGGTGAGGGCGCTCGTCGCCGCCGCCACCGAGGGCCGTCAGCTCGGCTTCTTCGGCGAGCCGCGGGTGAACGTCCTCAAGCTCAACCTCGCCCTCGACGCCGGGGGCTGAACCCGGGAGGGCGGGTCTTGACGCGCTTCTAGCGCGCCGGGCTCCGGTCTTTACGAAAGCTTTGCGCTCGGATCCCTACAGTAGAGGGCATGAAAGGAGTTCGAGCCATGAGAAACCTGATCAAGAGCGCCCTTATCCGCGCCGCGATCGCAGCGGTCGTGACCGCAGGCGTGAGCGCGCTGACGAGCCTTCCCGGCGAGCCCGAGTACAGCATTGTGCGCGGCATCCGCGAAGGTGCGGCTGCGACCGCGAACCCGCTGTGCGCGCCGCATCCGATCAAGATGCCGTGCCTGCAGCCGGACAGCTCCCGGGCGGCATCGTGATCCCCGCCCGGAAGGCCGAAACGCCGCGCCCGTCGAGCGGGCGCCTGTCGCTCTACGTGGTCGTGGAGGGCAGCGATGTCCTGAACGCAAGGCGGGCGATCGTCCAGTCCGGCGATACCCACGTCGAGGTCATGCGCTGCGTCCCGGTTCCGCATTCCTCGCAGGTCCGGCTGATCGTCGAGCTCGACGAAGCCGCGCTCGGCGATGCGCTGCTGCGTATCACCGCGTCGCTCCAAAAAGCGGAGCTCGGCCGGGTCGTCAAGGTGCGTCCGCACTGAGCGCAGGCGCAAGATGAGCAATCGCGACAGGTGCAACCATGCTTACACCCGTTGAAGTCATCGTCGGAATCGGAATTTTCTTCCTCGCCCTGTGGCTTCCGGTGATCGCGTACTTCCTGCAGGCGCAATCGAAGGATAAGCGGTAGGCGTAGCGGGCTCGGCTGCCCCTATAATCCGCTCCATGAGCGACGATTCGCGCCCGGACCCGGACGCGCTGCTCGCGCGCGTGCAGCGCGAGGAGAAGAAGCGCCGCCGCGGCCGGCTGAAGGTGTTCTTCGGCGCCTCCGCCGGGGTCGGCAAGACCTACGGGATGCTGCTCGCGGCGCGGGAGAAGCGCGCCGAAGGTATGGATGTGGTCGTTGGGGTGGTCGAGACGCACGGGCGCGCGGACACCGCCGTCCTCCTCGAAGGCCTCGAGATCCTGCCGCAGCGCGAGGTCGACTATCGCGGCGCGAAGCTGCGCGAGTTCGACCTCGACGCGGCCTTGAAGCGCCGGCCCGCGGTCATCGTCGTCGACGAGCTTGCGCACAGCAACGCCGAGGGCTCGCGCCATCCCAAGCGCTGGCAGGACGTCGAGGAGCTGCTCGACGCGGGCATCGACGTCTACACCGCGCTCAACGTGCAGCACCTGGAGAGCCTGAACGACGTCGTCGGCGGCATCACCGGCGTGCGCGTCTACGAAACCGTGCCCGATACCGCGTTCGACCACGCCGACGAGGTCGAGCTGATCGACCTGCCTCCGGACGAGCTGATCGAGCGCCTCAACGAAGGCAAGGTCTACCTGCCCGAGCAGGCGAAGGCGGCGATCCAGAACTTCTTCCGCAAGGGGAACCTGATCGCGCTGCGCGAGCTGTCGCTGCGGCGCACCGCCGAGCGCGTCGAGGAGCAGATGCGCGTCTACCGCGAGGACCAGGGCATACGCGCGGTGTGGCAGGCGGGCGACCTCGTGCTGGT
>Ga0187774_10000265_pt1 | contig 17361 bp, 14 predicted proteins | sample 0216_BV02_MP05_2_FD_133152 | JGI IMG/M metagenome (GOLD analysis project Ga0187774, IMG submission 133152) | Tropical peat soil microbial communities from peatlands in Department of Meta, Colombia - 0216_BV02_MP05_20_MG | ecosystem: Environmental > Terrestrial > Soil > Wetlands > Peat | place... | reverse complement strand
TGTATCTTTAATCCTAGGACTTAACACATGATGGATAAGCCGAAAGATATACATATCAGGATACCCAAAGAGCTATATACCAAGTTAAAAGTAAAATGTGCTTATAGCGGCATTTCCATGCAACATTACATCACTACATTAATTAATGAAAATAAATATAAAAAATCTTTACGTCAGAAAAAAGCCCTTCCCGATAGTTAATAATGAAAAATCATATGAATCTCGTTGAGTTAGCTTCAGAACAACGGTCATATGGCCGTAGCTGAATCCGTGAATTGATAAAAAACACGATTTGATATTGTCAATCTGAGTGTCAGGCTGGCGGAGAAAAGCGATATTCAGGTGCCCAAAGAGGTTAAGAAGATAAATCCGCAAAATAGGTCCATGATTATCATACCCAATTTCTTCTTAGAATTGGCCTTCGGAACAATGAAGGCCGACAATGTTGAGTTATTAAATCCTCCCTTCCATTTAGCCAGAGATTCTCATACATAATTAGATTATACGATTGAAAAACATCTTGACCATACGTAAAGGTTTGAGGAGATATACGATATAACAATTATTCATTACTAAAAAACCTGAGATTTTTATTTGAAAAAATAGACTTCAATCTAAAGAGGAATAAAACGTAATGAACATTATTGTCTGTGTTAAACAAGTAATTGACCCTGAAGCACCGCCAAGCAGCTTCAAGATTGACAGTTCGATCAACAAGGTTGTATCACCGCCTGGGGTGTCACCAGTAATCAGCACCTTTGATGAATATGCTGTTGAGGCGGCGTTGAGAATTAAAGAAAAAATTGGTGGCAAAGTCACAGCTTTAAGTCTTGGTTTTAATTTATTACGGGATGTGGTCAAGAAGCCGCTTGCCATGGGGGCTGATGAACTCATATTATTAGAAGACCCAGCCTTTGTCGATGGTGACAGTTGGTCAACCGCATACGCCCTTGCCATGGCAATTAAGAAGATAGGTCAGTTTGATCTCATTCTTTGTGGCCGGCAGGCGGCCGATTGGGACTCAGGGCAGGTGGGCTCAGGCATCGCTGAACTTCTCGGATTGCCCAGTGTTACACTAGCCCGAAAAGTTGAGATTATCGATAGCAAAGTCAGGGTGGATAGGGTTATCCCGGACGGTTACGAGGTGATTGAAGTACCTTTACCGGCTTTGGTAACACTGAGCAATGAGCATCCTGCTCCCCGCTATCCCAATATCAAAGGCATCATGGCGGCGAAGAAGAAAGAGCCTGTCATCTGGAAGCCTGCCGATATCGGTGTCGAACCTTCACAAATAGGTGCCAACGGACGACAAGCCAAGCTACTCAAGCTGTTCCAGCCGGTTCGCGATACAAAATGTGAGGTTATGAAAGGTGATACCCCTGAAGAAGCAGCCGCTAATCTGGCAACGAAATTGAGAGAGGTCAAGTTACTTTAATATCAATTGATTGGACTCAATATTTCTATACTTAGGACCAAGGAGGCAGAATTCCATGGCTGAATATAAAGACGTGTTGGTTCACTGTGAAACAGCAGAAGGCAAGCTTACATCCATAGCTATTGAATTACTGGGTGCCGGCAGCAGGCTCGCGCATGACTTGGGAGAGAAACTGGGCGCCGTGCTGACCGGCAGTAATATCACCGGCTTAGCTCAGGAAGCTATCGCTTTCGGCGCTGATAAAGTATATGTTGTTGATGATCCATTACTGAAAGATTACCTTACGGATGCATACTTTTCGGTCATGGAAAAAGTAGTCAAGCAGGCAATGCCGCAGATTCTCCTTTTTGGCCAGACTTCTCTGGGCCGGGACCTTGCGCCGCGGCTGGCCTTCAGGCTAAAGACTGCGGCTTCACTCGATTGTGTGGCTTTGGCAATTGACCCATCGTCAAAACGGTTGCTACAGACCAAGCCAGTATATGGAGGTAATGCTCAAGCAATCTTCATGTGCGAGTCATATCCTCAGATAGCTACCGTGAGGTCGAAAGCCATATCGCCTTTGGGCAAGGATACTTCTCGGAAAGGAGAGATTATCACCATTATTGCCGGCATAGACCCATCTGCCGTCAGGACTAAGTTGCTTGAAAAGAAGATAGAACCTGCTGCCGGGATAAAGCTGGAAGAGGCTCATGTCATTGTTTCCGGCGGTAGAGGCATTGGCAGTGCTGAAGGTTTCAAGCAACTGGAAGAGCTGGCCAGGTTGCTCAAGGGCGCCGTGGGCGCCAGCCGGCCTCCCTGCGATAATGGCTGGGTGCCGGATAACTTGCAGATAGGGCTTACGGGGAAGATTGTTTCCCCCGACCTTTACATTGCGGTAGCGCTTTCGGGTTCCAGCCAGCACCTCAGTGGTTGCTCTGGTGCCAAGACCATCGTAGCCATAAATAAAGACCCCGAAGCCAATATCTTCAGGATGGCCCATTATGGTGTAGTTGGCGATTGGGAAAAGGCCATTCCTGCATTCATTGCAAAGGTCAGGCAGTTGGTTGCCGGTTAAAGTTAGATTAACATTGTTTAATGTTTATCATATTAATATTGCAGGAATTCTTAAATGATATATAATTGTGCAATTATTCACAGTCAAGTAGAAAGGAAAGGGGGTTATTAATGGAATTTAAGGTGCCAATTAAAGAAACGAAGGAGATTATATTGGAAGAGGGCGGAGAGGCCCTCAAATCATGTTATCAATGTGGCCTGTGTACCGGCGTCTGCCCCTGGAACCAGTTAACCAGCTTTGCACTCCGTAAGTTAGTCCATAAAAGTCAACTCGGCATAATTGACTTTGAGGATGAAGAAATATGGAGGTGTGTCGGCTGTAAGGCCTGTGTTGACCGGTGCCCTCGCGGTGTGGAGATGCCCTTCCTTATGAGAGCTTTGCGCCGGGTTATCATGGAAATCGGCGCTGGCATTGTCCCTCACTCCCTCCGGCTTTCCGAGAAAAATATATCCGGCACCGGCAACCCGCTGGGAGAACCGCCAGAGAAACGAATGGACTGGGCCAAAGACTTGGGCGTCAAAACTTTCACCAAAGGAACGGAGATACTCTACTTCCCCTGTTGCTATCAAGCCTATGATCCCCCCACGCGGAAAACTGCCCAAGCTACTGTAAATATCCTGAAAAAAGCCGGGGTAGATTTCGGCATCCCAGACAACAATGTCGTCTGCTGCGGTGAAAGTATACGCAAGGCAGGTGCCGAAAGCCTGTTCCAGAGATTGGCCCAAACCAATATCTCGATTTTCAAAGAAGCCGGGGTCAAGAAAATACTGGTGACCTCGCCGCACTGCTACCATACCTTTATAGACGAATATCCCGAATTTGGAGGTAAATTCGAGATAATCCACCTTTCCCAATACTTGGCCGGACTCATTAAAGAGCACAAATTGAAATTCACGAAAAAACTTGACCGAAAGATTACCTATCACGATTCGTGTTGCCTGGGACGATACCAGGGCATTTATGATGAGCACCGACAGATATTGAATAGCATCCCTGGCGTGGAGTTTATCGAGATGCGGGACAACCATGAATATTCATTGTGTTGCGGCGGTTGCGCCGGCAGGCTCTGGATGGAGACTAAAAAAGGAGAAAGGCTGGCCGAGCTAAGGCTTGAGCAGGTGTTTGAAGTTGGTGCCAGTACCTTAGCCATTAGCTGCCCTTACTGCATGGCTAATTTCAATGATGGAGTTCTGTCCATGGGTAAGGCGGATACAGTTGAGATCAAGGATATTTCAGAACTGGTTTGGGAGGCACTATAATGAGTCAGGATAAAAAAGATGCACAGCCGAAGATAGGGGTTTATATTTGCCATTGCGGGTCTAATATTGCCAGCGTTGTTGATGTCCCGCAGGTGGTCGAGTTTGCCAGGGGATTAAACGCGGTGGCCGTGGCCCGGGAATACAAGTTCATGTGCTCCGACCCGGGGCAAGGCATGATTAAAGATGACATCAAGAAACTGGGCCTGAACCGGGTTGTGGTAGCCTCCTGTTCACCGCTGCTCCACGAACTGACGTTCCGCCATGCCGTTCAGGAAGCCGGACTCAATCCCTACCTGTTCGAGATGGCTAATATCCGGGAGCACTGCTCCTGGACGACCGAGGACCATAGCCAGGCTACGGAAAAAGCCAAAGCCCTGGTAAGTGCGGCCGTAAGACGTGTCTATTATCACCAGCCTCTCGAAACCAAAGAGGTCCCGGTCAATGCCAACACCCTGGTTATCGGCGCGGGTATCGCCGGAATTCAGGCCGCTCTGGAAATCGCCGAGGCCGGGCACATGGTCTACCTGGTAGAGAGGGAACCAAGTATCGGCGGGCACATGATTCAGTTCGATAAGACCTTCCCCACCCTAGATTGTTCCGCCTGTATCCTTACGCCGAAGATGACTTCAGCCGGCTCCCATCCCAACATCGAACTGATGACTTACAGCGAGGTGACCGAGGTCTCGGGTTTCATCGGCAACTTCAAAGCTAAAATCAGGAAAAAGCCAAGATATGTGGACAAGGAGAAGTGTAATGGCTGCGGCGTCTGCGTGGAGAAATGCCCCTGGAAAGCTCCCAGCGAATTCGATCTCGGCTTGAGTCAGAGGAAAGCTATCTATACCCCGTTCCCGCAAGCTGTGCCCAACGTCCCGGTCATCGATAAGGAGCATTGCGCTTACTTCCTTAAGGGTAAATGCCGTGCTTGCGAAAAGTTCTGTGAGAGAGAAGCTATCGATTTTGAGCAGCAAGAAGAAATCATCGAGGTCGAGATTGGTAACATCATCGTCACCACTGGCTATGACCCTTTTGACCCTACCCCTATGGTGAAATATGGCTATGGCCACTTACCGAATGTCTATACCGGCCTCGAATTTGAGAGAATATGCAATTCCGTGGGTCCTACGGGTGGCAAAATAGTCCTTAAGGACGGCTCGGAACCAAAAAGCATAGCTATTATCCACTGCATAGGCAGCCGGGATGAAAATTACCATAAGTATTGTTCGCGAGTATGCTGTATGTATGCCCTCAAATACTCGCACCTCATTAAGGAAAAAACCAAAGCCGATGTCTATCAGATGTATATTGACATGCGCTGCTTCGGCAAGGGATACGAGGAGTTCTACGAGAGATTGTGCAAAGAGGGTGTTACCTTCATACGGGGCAAAGTCGCTGAGGTTACCGATAGAGCCATAAACGATGACGAGAAGGGGAAACTCATTGTCTGTGGTGAGGACACACTGCTCGGAAACATGGTTCGGGTTCCGGTTGATATGGTAATCTTATGTATCGCTTTGGAAGCTCGGGCCGATGCCAAACAGGTCGCTCAGTTACTGGGCATCAGCCAAGGCGCCGATGGTTTCTTTATCGAAAGGCATCCCAAACTTGACCCGGTGGCAACCATGACCGATGGTATCTTTATCGCCGGCTGTTGCCAGGGTGCTAAAGACATACCAGACACCGTGGCCCAAGCCTCGGCCGCCGCCACGCGCGTTCTAGCTTTAATCAGCAAAGGCAAAGTTGAGATGGAGGCAACCACTGCGGTCATCGACGAAGAAAAGTGCTCCGGCTGCCGCATATGTAATCTCCTTTGCCCTTATAACGCTATTTCCTTCATTGAGGATAAGAAGGTATCCCGCATCAATGAGGCCCAGTGTAAAGGCTGCGGCACCTGTGTCGCTGCCTGTCCCAGCGCCGCTATCACCCATAAGAACTTTACTACCGAAGAAATTATGGCGGAACTCGAGGGGGTATTAATATGAGCGACTTCGAACCCAAAATTGTCGGCTTTTGCTGCAACTGGTGCTCCTATCGGGGCGCTGATTTGGCCGGTACTGCTAGGACAAAATGCTCCCCTAATGTTCGCATCGTCAGAGTAATGTGCAGCGGCCGGGTCGAGCCATCTTTTGTACTCAAAGCTTTTCAACTGGGAGCCGATGGCGTATTGGTACTGGGTTGTCATCCTGGCGATTGCCACTACGTCGAAGGCAATTATAAAGCGGCCCGCCGCATGGCATTGCTCAAGAAAATGATGGCTCAATTAGGTATTGAGGAAGAGCGGGTGCGTCTCGACTGGGTATCGGCTTCCGAAGGTGACCGCTTCGTCTCCATAGTTAACGATATGACCAAGAAAGTCAGAGCTTTAGGCCCTTTTAAAAAGAACGGCAAGGAGGCAGAACATGGCTAAACTTAAACTGGCTCTCTACTGGGCAGCGAGTTGCGGTGGCTGTGAAATTGCCCAGCTTCAGATCGGCGATAAATTACTTAAACTGGTGGAAGCCGCTGACATCATTTTCTGGCCGGTAGCCATCGATGTTAAATACAAAGATGTCGAGGCCATGCCTGATAAAAGCATTGACGTCTGTCTCTTTAACGGAGCGATTAGAAATTCGGAACAGGAACATATGGCGAAAATGCTCCGTAACAAATCAAAGGTGATAATTGCCTATGGTTCTTGCGCCTATGAAGGCTGTATCCCGGGTTTGGCTAATCTGTTCAATAGGCAGTTGATTTTCGAAAGAGCCTATGTTGAGACCCCATCTACGGATAACAAGGGAAAGGTTTTCCCACAGACAAACTGTAAAGTTGCTGAGGGAGAGCTTACCCTCCCAGAGTTCTTTGATACCGTCAAGACCCTTCGGCAGACGGTGGAAGTTGACTATGTCATACCGGGTTGTCCGCCAGAAGAGAAGACAACCTGGCTGGCCCTAGAAGCCTTGATAACGGGTAAATTGCCGCCTAAAGGAACGGTTATCACTCATAATGCCAAAGCCGTGTGTGATGACTGCCCCCGAAAGAGGGATGTGAAAAAGGTCAAGAAGTTCTACCGGACTTTTGAAATTATTCCCGAACCGGAAGTATGTCTTCTCGAACAAGGTCTTCTCTGTGCCGGCATCGCCACTCGGGGTGGCTGTGGTGCCCCCTGTCCCCAAGCCAACATGCCCTGTACCGGCTGCTATGGGCCCGTAGAGGGAGCCATTGACCAGGGGGCGCATTTTTTAAGCGCCGTGGCCTCGGTAATTGACTCTAACGACCCTGACGAAATCCAGAAAATTATCAACGATATCCATGACCCCGTGGGCACCTTCTACCGCTACAGCTTACCTGATTCGCTATTAGGGAGGGCAAGAATAAAATGAAAAAGATAACGATAGACCCAATCACCCGGCTGGAAGGGCACGGTAAGATAGAGATTTTCCTAGATGATTCTGGAAGCGTGGAGAATGTCTATTTTCAGGTCCCGGAATTGAGGGGTTTTGAGAAGTTCTCCGAAGGCCGGCTGGCTGAGGATATGCCCCAGATAACCCAGAGAATCTGCGGGGTCTGCCCCGAGGCGCATCATATGGCATCCACCAAGACACTTGATGCCTTATTCCATGTCGACCCGCCCAGCCCGTCTAAAAAGCTTCGCGAGCTCTTTTACAGCGCCTTCTACGTTACTGACCATACCACCCATTTCTACATCCTGGGCGGTCCCGACTTTGTCATGGGCCCCGAAGCTCCCGTTGCCGAACGCAACATCCTAGGGGTTATTGGAAAAGTGGGGCTGGAACTAGGTGGTGCTGTCATCAAGGCCCGTATGCAAAATCATCACATCATCCACTTACTCGGCGGCAGGGCCGTACACCCGGTCTTTGGCCTGCCCGGTGGTATCAGCAAGGGACTTAAAGAAGAGGAGAGGCAAGAAGTCGAGCAAATAGCCAAAGATTCCGTGGAATTCGCCAAGCTTTCTCTTAAAGTCTTTGATGACATCGTCCTGAAAAACAAAGAATATGTCGAAATGATCGTGAGTGATGCCTACACTCACCGCACTTACTACATGGGTCTGGTCGACGAAAAGAACCGGGTCAACTTTTATGATGGCAAAGTTAGGGTGGTTGACCCCAGTGGTAAGGAATTCGCTAAATACGCACCACGAGAATACCTTGACCACGTTGCCGAACACGTAGAGCCATGGAGCTACATCAAGTTCCCCTTTCTCAAAAATGTCGGATGGAGGGGTTTTACAGATGGGAAAGATAGTGGCGTTTTCAGAGTGGCACCGTTGGCCAGGCTTAACGCTGCCGATGGCATGGCGACCCCATTAGCCCAGGAGGCCTATGAAAAAATGTATGCCACTCTCGGTGGCAGGCCGGTGCATCATACTTTAGCTATGCACTGGGCACGCCTTGTTGAACTCCTTTATGCCGCCGAAAGACTGCTTGAACTCAGTCGCGACCCCGAAATTACCAGCCCTAATATTAGAATTATTCCGAAAGCAACCCCTGATGAAGGTGTCGGCATCGTGGAAGCGCCCCGAGGCACCTTGACTCACCACTATATCACCGATGAAAGGGGAGTTATTAAGAAAGCCAATCTGATTGTGGCAACCGTCAACAATGCAGCGGCAGTAAATATGTCTGTTAAAAAAGCAGCTATGGCACTCATAAAACCGGGTAAAAAGATAACTGAAGGGTTGCTCAATCGTATTGAAATGGCCTGGCGCCCCTATGACCTTTGTCTCGCTTGTGCTACCCACACCGCACTGGGACAGGCACCAATGGAAGTAATTATTTACAATAGCAAGGGTGAACTGATAGAAAGATTGGGGCATTGACCTGTAATTGCTGCCAAGTGGGAGGGAATGGTAGAGGGTCTTTTACTTATTTCACTTTGTTTTGGTGCGGGCGACCTCGCTAGGGACGATGAAATATGTGCCGATCATCCGCATCATGTCGTCGGGTCTGGTTTCGCAGGCCTTCTTTAAAGCCAGGAAGACTTTACCACACACGGTTTTGTTCCAGAACCAATCCTGTAGTATCTTGCTGGATGCGTTCGCCTGGCCAGGCTGTGCGGTAATCCCTTCGACGTAATAGGCTTTCAGGTCTTCTACGGCGAACTTCAAAGTGCTGGCCAGCGGTATATCGTGGCGCGGGTCTTGTGGTGGCTCTCCCTTGACAAAGGCATAGATGAAGTCGCCTAGGTTTTCCAGGTTGATTCCACTGACACCCATTGTAGTACGCTGCCGTTTATTCACCGCCATGTCGTACCAGGGCCGCATGGCCGTTAACTCACGGCGGAATGCAGCCAGAAATTCATCGGCGTTACCTGATACATCAGTGTCACGGCCAAAGTCAACCGGGCAGGCCAGTACGGTTACTTCATCGGATTCGGGTTCATCTTCGGGGAAGTCCTCTAGAACCGGCCCTTCTGTAGTTTCAAAGAGTTTAAGTAGCGCTGTGAGCACCCTCTGAGGAAGAAAGTGGCTACACTGTCTTGGTGCCTTCATATAACTGGCAACAAAAGGTCAGCTACTTCAAATTTAGGGATAAATTCATTCACCCGCCTCTGATCATAGAGTGTAAGAGCTATGGAGCTGTGCTTGGAAACATCGATAGGTATGCCTCGCACGCTGAAACCGTTATAGTAATCACGCCCGAAAAGCTATATGAGCCTAAGAAAACGAATATCCATGTCCTAAAGGTTCAGAATAAGAAACAACTTAACAATCAGGAATTGAGGCAAATGGTAGCAAACTTTCTTTTGGCTCTGTAGTGTGGGCCACCACTAGCTTGGGAGAATTCCGCTAGCAAAGCACGCACATTTTCCATATTCATCCCTTACAGTATTAAGCTTTATATGATGTGCTGGATTACGTTGCACAATCCTGACTTTTGTTACTCGAATATACTTCTTGATGCTCTCTTATGTCTCATCTCGGAGTGTAACCGATTCAGTGTCCATTCCTGGCAAATCCTAGAATGTCCAATAAACGTAGTACGAAGGGCCTCCGACCAAAGTATATTTCAAAACTAGTATTATTGTAGGATTTACGATTTGTGAAGCATCGGCTATGGTATACCCAGGAATGGTAGAAAGGTAAAAATATGCCCATCGTGATAAACGGCCAGAAGTATTACAGAACAACTGAAGTCTGTCGTTTGGTCGGCATCAGTAGAAACACCCTGTTTCGCTGGCTTAAGGACGGCAACGTCATGGAGGTTGAACATAGGGACTGCCGGGGTTGGAGGATTTTCACTCAGGCTCAAATAGATGCGATGAAGAAAAGAACGGGGCAGGTTACCACGTTCTATATCAGCGAACGACAAAATAAGCCAATTCGCCTGGAACCTATAAAGAAGGCTCAACAAAAGCCCGTCCGAGGGTGAGAAACAACCATGAAGATTAAAACAAAATTACTGCTCGCATTCTTGATAATAGCTTTAATTCCCATCGGGGTGATCAGTATTGTGTCCTATTTCACTGCTAAAGACGCTCTTACCCACCAAGTCCTCAGCCACCTCGAGTCCGTTGCCGAGATCCAAAGGAACAGAGTCGAGAGCATTTACGAGCAGAACCTGGAGAGATTAAACCTTGTTTCGAGCAGGACACAGCTCCGCCTCAGTCTGGACAGCTTCATCAGCAACCCAAACTCTGATGACCAGGACCGGATGAACCAGTCACTACTCGATGCTCGTTCATCAATGAGCAGCTTCCGTGACATATCCGTTTTAACTTTGGACGGAAAGGTCGTAGCTTCCACGGATGCTACTAAAATCGGCAGCATCCATCTTACTGACGAAGCATTCATTAGAGGGCAGAACGAGGATACCGCCGACATCTTTTATCTGGATGAGAATCGAAACTTGTGTATGTATTTATCCGGCCCACTATATCTGGAAGATAAGCTTTTGGGCGTAGTGGTGATCGAATCCGCCGGCGATAGTATTATCGCCGCCATTACCGATTACACGGGGCTGGGAACAACAGGGGAAACCCAGCTGGCCGAGACAGATGCCAATGGAGATGCTTTGTTTATCACGCCAACCAGATTCGGACAGAGCACAGCACTCAGCCAGGTAGTTCCTAAAGATGAAGTCAGTTCGCCGATTATACAAGCCCTAGCCAAGAACGAGGCGCTGTTTACCAATGCCGTGGATTACAGGGGTAAGCCGGTCCTGGCCGCCACTGAATATATACCGGAGACAGGCTGGGGTCTTGTGACCAAGATAGACAGGGCCGAAGCGCTCGCATCGGTAAGTCGCCTGCAGTATCTTTTACCTATGATTGTTCTTCTTTCCCTGGCTTTTGTTCTTCTCATCTCTCTCCTCTTGTCACGGGCTATCGCTCGCCCGATTATCAAGCTGGCGCATATGGCAAACGAGGTCAGTGAGGGTGACCTCAGCGTAAGGGCCGAAGTAACTTCGAAGGACGAAATTGGTATCCTAGCGAACGCCTGCAATCAGATGAAAGATAGCCTTGTGAAGACTAACTCTGAGCTTGAGCAAGAGCTAGATGAGCGTAAAAAGGCAGAAGAGAAGTATACAACTCTTGTTGAACGAAGTAACGATGGTATTATCATAATTCAGGACGGTTTGGTTAAATTCGCCAATTCGAAAATGATAGAAATGACCGGTTTCTCACTGAAAGAGGCAACCGGCAAACCTTTCCTTGAATTTGTCTCGCCAAAATACCAGGCGTCGGTAACGGAAAACTACCAGAGGAGAGTCTCGGGAGAGAAAGCGCCAAACAACTACGAAATAGAGGTATTGACCAAAGATGGCAGCCTCATACCGGTTGAAATAAATGCCAGCCGGATTGAATATGAGAAAAGACCTGCTGATATGGCCATCGTCCGCAACATCACCGAACGTAAGCAGGCTGAAGTTGCGCTGAGGCAGAGTGAAGAGCGGTACCGCGACCTGTTTGATAACACCAATGACCTGATACAGAGCGTTTCACCCGATGGTCATTTTTTGTACGTGAACAAGGCCTGGCAAAAGGTACTCGGATACAGTAAAAAAGAGATTGCCAATCTGAAGATATGGGACATCATCCACCCCGATTCTCTGGACCACTGCATGGAGACTTTCCAAAAGGTGATGTCAGGGGATAATGTGAAAGATATCGAAGCTGTCTTCGTAGCTAAAAACGGCAACGTTATTGATGTTGAAGGAAATGCCCATTCACGGTTTATTGATGGAAGGTCTATCAGCACACAGGGTATCTTCAGAGACGTTACTGCTCGCAAAAGGGCAGAAGAGCGAATCGTGCACTTAAACTCCTTGTTACGCGCGTTGAGAGACATCAATCAGCTTATCACGCGTGAGTCGGACAGAGAACGCCTGATTAAAGAAAGCCGTAGCATATTAGTCAGAACTCGCGGATACGAAAAAGTATGGATACTGCTGGTAGACGAGAATAAAAACCCGATATCCATCGCCGGAGCTGGCCTGGGAGGAGAGTCTGGAGCTTTCATGGAGCAGATGAGATCAGGCATCTACCCTGAGTGTGTGAAGCGATTGTGGAATCAGAAGAAACCATTTCTTATCTATAGTAATCCCGGCATCACGCATAAGGGGTGCATACTAGCTGGCAGACATAGCCGTCGGGCGGTCTACAGGTGCAGATTGGAGTACGAGAATAAAGTCTACGGCATGTTAGGAGTCACCATCCCATCTCCGGCACTTTCGGACGAAGAAGAGAAAGATTTATTCCTAGAACTGTGCGGTGATATATCGTTTGCCCTAGCCGCGATTGAAAAAGAGGAACATCGCCGCCGGATGGAGGAGGAGCTAAGACAGAGCGAAAGCAGGCTTGCTGAAGCACAGCGTATAGCCCATATTGGAAGCTGGGAATTAGATCTGGCCTCTAATGTATTGACCTGGTCAGACGAAGTCTATCGCATGTTCGGCTTGAAGCCGCGACAGTTCGGAGCAACTTACGAGCCATTCCTGGATAACATTCATCCCGACGACAGAGAGATGGTCAATAGAGCCTATACGGAATCGTTAAAAACTAAAACTCCATACAACATCGTCCATCGCCTCTTGCTGAAGGATGGTACGGTCAAATACGTCAACGAAAAGTGTGAGACCTTCTATGACGATGAAGGGAAGCCAATTCGTTCGATAGGAACAGTGCAAGACATTACCGAACGCAGGCAGTCAGAGAACGCCCTCAGGGCGTCAGAGGAGAAATTGCGTCGCATGTTCGAGTCGATCACCGACGGCGTCACCGTGGCTGACCGGGACCTGAATATCGTCCAATTAAATGAAGCTGTCCTTCGCATGCACGGATATAAGAGCAAAGAGGAGCTGGTTGGCCGAAGTGCCCTAAAGTTAATTGTCAAAAGGGATCATGCGCGGGCTATGGAAAACGCAAAGAGAACACTTAAGAACGGGGCCATGCCAAACATCGAGTACACATTGCTAACTAAAGACGGCAGAGAATTCCCGGCTGAGTTGAGTGTAGCTATTCTTAAAGACGGCTCGGAAAATCCCATAGGGTTCATCAGCATCAGTAAGGATATCAGCGAACGTAAAAAGATGGAGGAGCAGCTTATCCTGACCGACCGACTGGCTTCCGTCGGTGAGCTGGCATCAGGTATTGCCCATGAGCTAAACAATCCGCTCACGGGCGTTATCGGGCTGTCCCAGCTCCTCATACAGAGAGACGTTCCCAAAGATATTAAAGAAGATTTAAGCCTGGTAAATAGTGAGGCACAACGCGCTGTCAATGTTGTCAAGAACCTCCTCACTTTTGCCCGCAAGCACCCTCCGGCAAAGCAGCCGTTAAACATAAATGAGGTAATCGACAAGGTACTGGAAATACGGGCCTATGAGGAAAGGGTAAGCAACATTGAGGTGGTTACACATCTGGCGCCTGACCTGCCCAAAATTATGGGAGACTATTTCCAATTGCAGCAGGTCTTCCTCAACATTGTTATCAATGCCGAGTATTTCATGCTTGAGGCACACGGTAAAGGCACTTTGACGATTACGACCCAGAAGAGAGGGGGTGTTGTCCAGGCTTCCTTGGCCGATGATGGCCCAGGGATAACTAAAGAAAACCTAGGTCATATCTTCGATCCTTTCTTTACGACCAAAGAGGTGGGCAAAGGGACCGGGCTGGGCTTAAGTATCTGTCACGGAATAATCACGGCGCATGGTGGCCGGATATACGCCGAGAGTAAACCTGGCAAAGGAGCTACCTTCATCATCGAACTGCCTCTGGGGCAAGAGGAGCAGTAAAACGCAGAGACCAGACGGGAAAATGGATTCCAGCAAGCATAGAATACTCATTATCGATGACGAGCCTGTGGTTAGGAAAATCCTGAATCAGAGGCTATCGACTAACGGCTATCATTGTGAGGAAGCCGGCAATGCCGAAGAGGCTCTGCGAAGGCTTGCCCACAATCAAACAGACCTGATAGTTATGGATATCAAGATGCCGGGCAAATCAGGGGTTGAACTGCTGCCTGAGATAAGGCACAAATATCCTGATATTGCAGTCATTATGGCTACCGCCATCACCGATACTTCTCTGGCCATTCGATGCATGAGGGAAGGAGCCTATGACTATCTGGTCAAGCCTTTCAACCTCGACGAGGTAGCGCTAAGTGCCGACCGAGCCCTGGAGAAAAGAAGGCTGGAGCTTGAAAACAGGGCTTACCAGCAACAGCTGGAACAGATGGTAGCCGAAAGAACGACGGAACTAAAGCAAGCTATCGGAAAAATAAAGCTAGCTTCGCTTGACACCATCCACCGACTGGCACGGGCGGCAGAGTACAAGGATGAAGATACCGGCGCTCATATCCAGCGGGTGAGCCAGCACAGTGCCGCTATTGCCCGTAAGATGAGATTGGGGGGCGGCGAAGTGGAAAACATCCTTTACGCTGCCCCGATGCATGACGTGGGTAAGATTGGTATTCCGGACCACATCTTGCTCAAACATGGGGATCTGGACGCGGGCGAGTGGGAAATCATGAAACAACATACCACCATCGGAGCGCAGATTCTGCAGGGCTGTGATGCCGAGTTCATCAAAGTTGCAGAGGTCATTGCTCTGACTCACCACGAAAAGTGGGATGGAACCGGCTATCCTCAAGGGCTTAAAGGCTCAAGTATTCCTTTGCCCGGTCGTATTGTTGCCATAGCTGATGTCTTTGATGCCCTCACTTCGCCCCGGCCTTATAAAGAATCATTTTCAATAAAGAAGTCCTTCGAGATGATCAGGCAGGGTCGCGGCAGCCATTTTGCCCCTAACGTTGTCGATGCTTTCTTTGCCATCCAGGATGAAATATTGTCGATTAAAGAGAAATACAAAGATAAAAGAGAAAGTCAATTGGTGCGTATGGCCGTGGTGAACTAATAAGCAGATAGATGTACTTCTCAAGCTGATAGTAAATACTCGAAATCCGGGAGCACTTTAAATGGACAGTATAAAAATACTCATGGCTGATGACGAACCAACTATGAGATTACTGGTAAGGAAGATGCTGGACAAAGACTATATCGTTCTCGAAGCAACCAACGGAGAAGAAGCAGTAGATATAGCCAAAGGGCAAAAACCGGACATCATCCTGATGGACATAATGATGCCAAAGATGGATGGTTATACCGCCTGCTCCGGAATAAAAGCCGACCCGGCAACCAGGATGATCCCGGTGGTTATGCTTACTGCCGTCGGTCATGAACTAAACAAGAAGCTTGCCATGGAGATGGGTGCCGAGGGATACATAACCAAGCCGTTCAGTTCTCAAGAGATTCTTGGTACAGTCGGAAGTTTCCTGAGAAATGCTAAATTCTCGAAAGATTAAACAGTGAGAAGTGCATTATGCGTAAAACGCGTATTCTGGCAGTGGATGACGAAGTCAGTATAAGACGACTATTAAAGGCTAAATTTGAAGACAAGGGTTACGAGGTGTCCACGGCAATGGACGGCGTTGAAGCCCTTGAAAAGGTCGCTACGGAGCTTCCTGACCTCCTGATTCTAGATATAAACATGCCCAAGATGGGTGGTTTCGAAACATGCCGCCAGCTTCGACAGTGGTCCCAAATCCCCATCATCATGCTCAGCGCTCGAGGTGACGAAAAAGACAAGGTAACATGCCTCGACCTTGGTGCCGATGACTATATCACCAAGCCGTTTGGCACCGGTGAATTAGAAGCCCGGGTGAAAGCGGTGCTTCGCCGCAACGGAGCGACCAGTACCATACCCAGTCGACCTCTCTTCACCAGCGGTGACCTCCAGATTAGCTTTGCTAAAAGACGGGTAACAATTGCTGGCAAAGAGGTCAGATTGACACCAACAGAATACAACCTCTTGCAAGAATTAGTACTGAATGCGGGGAAGGCACTCACCCACACCTATCTGCTACAGAAAGTGTGGGGACCCGAATACCACAGTGAAACAGAATATCTGCACGTTTTTGTCGGCCGTCTCCGAAGAAAACTACACATCGATTCGGCGGACCACGAGTATATTCTTACCCTTCCCGGCATTGGGTATCAATTTAAAGATACGGCGTAAACTAATAATCTAGCAGCAAGTAAAAAGGGCACCCTTTTTAAGGGGTGCCCTTTTTACTATCTAAAAATCTTTAGAAATTTTTTAGACATTCCGCATAAACATTTTATCTTTGTTTCGCATTCTAGGATATACTGAGATCAGTCAGTGAGCGGTGCGAGGATTGAGTAGTTGTATAAAAGGGCGAGGCAATGACGAGGATACTGAAGTCGTTTATAGGACTTCTCCTAGCTGTTCTACTCATGAGTGGCGGAGCGTCAGCCTATTTTGGTTATGCCAAGGCTGATGCAGCTATTATGCCGGATGCAGGTAAGCCGAGCTTGAAGATAGGCGGTGACGGTTCACGGACTGGCACATTCAATGTGTCCAATTTAGTACCCGGTTCCAGCGGCTCTGGCAGCATCAGGCCAGTTAATGTTGGTAACCAGACTGGGCAGCTTGGTATTAGTTTTTCATCGGTGACCAATACTCCTGCAGTCATTGGAGAGTACATGGATGGCAGCGGAGACCTGGGTGCTTATATGGAGATAGCAGTCTATATCGATGTCAACGGAAGTGGTGACTGGAATAATGGGGACATAGGACTCAAGCCAGATAGTACAACCTACGCATACCCAACAGCCTTGGAATATGATGCTTTGGACAACTATAGCAATATCACGTGGAAGGCCATAAAGTCGATGACTGCTTCGGCTGCATGCGATTTTATCATAACATGGCACATTCCTATTACTGTGGGTAATGAGATTCAGGGTGATAGTGTGAGCTTTGACATAAACTTCTTCATAGTTAGTTGAAGTAATATATTACCAACGCGCGTGTATTAGCCTCACGATCAGAGAGGATGCCCAAAGTTATACCATAAATGGCTGCATTTTATTATACCGGGCTGCACGATTTAACGGATTGTGTATTTTACGGGCGACCTTGTGTGACGTATAATCGGGGTACAGAGGCTCTTCACTATCCAGGAGTTTGAAAGAGGAGCCGAAGAGCTTAAGGAGCTGCACAAGCGGCTCTTCCACAGGAAGGAATTACGGGCAAAGCGGGGTGAATTTGTTGGCGAGCCTGTTCCACCAGGCTTCATCCTGCCGATAACTGGGAGG
>Ga0187774_10000264_pt1 | contig 17381 bp, 13 predicted proteins | sample 0216_BV02_MP05_2_FD_133152 | JGI IMG/M metagenome (GOLD analysis project Ga0187774, IMG submission 133152) | Tropical peat soil microbial communities from peatlands in Department of Meta, Colombia - 0216_BV02_MP05_20_MG | ecosystem: Environmental > Terrestrial > Soil > Wetlands > Peat | place... | reverse complement strand
TTGTCGCCCACGTTGTCGGCGATGACTGCGGCGTTTCTCGGATCATCCTCGGGAATCCCGGCCTCGACCTTGCCGACCAGGTCTGCGCCCACGTCCGCTGCCTTGGTATAGATGCCGCCGGCGATACGGGCGAAGACACTCATAAGGGAGCAGCCGAAGCCAAGGCCAATGAGAGCGTGGAATGCCTCGTCAACCGGGGCGACCGACTTAACGAAAAGGTAGTAAGCTGCGAGGCCGATCAAGCCGAGGCCCACCACCATGATGCCGGTAACGGAGCCGCCCTTGAACGCCAGGCCCAACGCCGGCTGAAGACCTTTCTTGGCGGCCTCGGTGGTCGTCACGTTGGCCTTCACACTGACCATCATGCCGATGTACCCAGCGAGGGCTGAGCCGACGGTGCCGATGATGAAGCCGACTGCCGTCCACTTGCCGAGGAAGGTCAGCAACACAGCCAGGACCACGGCGACAACGGCAACAGTCTTGTACTCGCGGTTCAGGAAGGCGGTTGCACCTTCCTTGATGGCATCAGAGATGAAGACCATCTTCTCTGAGCCGGGGCTTTGTTTTGCTACCCATGATGCAGTGATCAAGGCGTAAATGACTCCCAGTGCACCACATGCAAGGGCAGAGGCAAGAATTGGACTCATGTGCTGTTTCCTCCTTTACAAAGGCTTCTCACCAATTCAGTCGGATAAGTGCTGTCCTCCTAGACTCCAAAGTAACACCGTTGAACTATCACCTCCTTTTGGGTAAACGATGAAACCCAAAAACGAAAAAGTGCGGATGTGAAATATTTCGCACATGCGCGCGAATCCAGAAGGCGCGGCCCGCTTTGTTAGCCCGAGCACACCAAGCGCCGCCAAGACCGGGTGTGAGCTTCGCCGAGACAAAAAACCCTCTCCCGAGAGCCACTCGTGCTCGCTTGTACCCCCTAAGATGTTGGATTTTCGCAAAAAAGGATGTAAGAAGATCTGTATATGCGTGTCACCCCAAGCTACTTGAGCGAACTTTCTTTGTCAAGCAGAAAAACGTCGGCCATTGGTCTCTTTGAGGCTGGTACATTAGAATCTATCATCTAGGACTGGCAGGGGAGTCCTGGTGGAGGAAAAAAAGAGGGCGCTCTCGCGCCACTTAGGTAAGCGCTTCGATCGGGCGACGGGATGGCGAGGTGTCTTTCTAGAACCAGGGAGGTGGAAACCGTGACGCAGCAGGTAGCGGACCTCGTGGCGGCAACCAGAGCCCTTCTCACCTACATGGAGGAGAGCCCCGTCTTCGACAAGTTGGCGGACGCCGGGTGCGGCGGCGTGGATGCCTATCGCTCGGAGCGATTCGATGACCTGATTGGGACGGTGCGGCGGGCCGTCGCCGATGTGGAGAAGACAATGACGTAAGCCGCAGGGCTTGGCGCGCTATCCGGGCAAGTGGCTGCGGATTTGCATAAACATCTTGCTGCGATGCTCGCTTACCCGGCAGGGGGGTGCCCTCCCTGCCGGGCATCTTGTCTCAGAAAGGCGATGCCGTGTCAGAGTGTCGGTTGTCTTTCGGCTCCAATGTCGGGGTAAACCGGGGAGGGGAGACGAAAGCCCTTTGCTTGCGGGTGGTACGCGTTGGCCTCGAATTGAGAAAAGCGGGTCTCTCAAGGATCGGGAGAAGTAGATCACATGGGAATACCTAACCGGGAACACGAATTGGTCCTCGAGCTACTGAGCGAGTTTGCCGATCAGGAGAACCATGATCTCACCTCGGAGCTCATTCAATCCAGCATCAACCTGTTACGCGATCACGCAGCACGGCTCGACGTCAAGCTGTTGAACAAAGCGGTGAAAGAGCTCCGCTATGCCTTTAAGGTCTTCGCCCCTTTCCGGAACCTTCGCAAAGTAAGCGCCTTCGGGTCGGCGCGGACGGGCGAGGACTCGGAGGAATACCGCATGGCCTTCGAGTTCGGCCGCAAGATCAGGGAACACGGGTTCATGGTGCTCACCGGCGCTGGCTCAGGCATCATGGAGGCGGTGCAGAGAGGCGCTGGCCGAAATGGAGGCTTCGGCCTCAACATCCGCCTGCCCATGGAGCAGCAAGCCAATGCCACCCTGAAGGGCGACACCAAGCTGATCACGTTCAAGTACTTCTTCACCCGCAAGCTGATGTTTGTCAAAGAGACGAGCGCGATCGTCTGCTTTCCCGGAGGCTTCGGCACCATGGATGAGACCTTTGAGGCGCTCACCCTGATGCAGACGGGAAAGAGTTATGTCATCCCCATCGTGCTTGTGCAGTCGCCGGAAGACGACTACTGGCAGAGCTGGGATGAGTTCATCCGGCGGCACATGGTGGACCGGGGGAAGATTTCGCCGGAGGATACCCTCCTATATCGCATCACGGAGAATGTGGATGCGGCATGCGCGGAGATCTCCACCTTCTACAAAGTTTACCACTCCATGCGCTATGCTGGGACCTCAACGGTCTTCCGCCTGAATCATCCCATTAGCGAAAACCTGGTGCATCGGTTGACCGAAGAATTCAGCGACATCCTCCGTGACGGCGAATTTGTTCTGCACCCCGGTCCGCTCCCCGAGGAGAACGGCGATGCAGAACTCACCTCCCTCCCTCGTTTGGCCTTTCCCTTCAACCACGGAAGCATGGGACGACTCCGAGAGGTAGTTGACCGGATCAACCGGGGCGAGTAATCTGATATTCTTTTTAGATTGCTCTGCGCGCTTGTCTCAGAGGGGGAAGACCGGTCTGCCCGGGTGATCATCCCCGTCTGCTGATCCCATCGGCATGCGCCTGAGACCGCCTCTCGCGGGAACGACCATGTGTACATTCGATCTCGGTGTTGCCTGGAACTGGAAATACGATGCGGACTTCGTCAGGCTTCTCGGCACTGCCTGCCGGCTCCAGGGACTATCCATGGTGGAGATAACGGCCGGCAACCTGGACGGGATGTTGCCCCTCCTCGATGAGGGGAGAGTGGGCATGCGCGTCTTCCTAGACCGGGCGTCCGATACCGATCCGCGGTTTCTACCCCTGGTTCGATGGGCCCACAGCCACGCCTCCTATCACGTGAACCCCTATGAACATGCCCGCCGCACCTGGGACAAGACCACGATGCATCCAACGCTCATGAGCGCGGGGCTCGCGACACCCGTCACCATAATCCTTCCCGCCTACGCCGAGCACCCGGAGCTTCCGCCTCTTGATTTAAGCCCCCTCGGTGACGGTTTTACCATCAAGCCCGCCCACGGTGGCGGCGGCGAAGGGGTGATCACCGGAGCCACCTGCATCGAGCATGTGGCGGCGGCGCGCAGGGAACACCCAACGGATAAGTATCTCTTGCAGGCCCACATCGTGCCCGTAGAGCTCAACTTCCGTCCAGCCTGGTTTCGCGTCATCTACTGCGCCGATCGGGTGTATCCGTGTTGGTGGGACACGAGGACGCACGTATACCGGATGGTGACCTTCGCCGAGGAGTGTCGCTACGGCCTCAGTCCTCTCCACGAGATTGCGAGGGCCATCGCGCTCCTCTGCAGGCTGGATTTGTTTTCCACTGAGGTCGCCCTCACCCCTATGGGCCTCTTCGTGATCGTGGACTACGTGAACGATCAAATCGACCTCCGTCCCGAATCGACAACCTTCGATGGTGTCCCCGATAAGATCGTATGGAGCATCGCGGAGCGCCTGGCACTCCTCGCGGCGGTGTATGCGCCGCCCCGAGGCGAGAGGCGGCACTCGCACTGTTCGCAGCGTCTCGCATGAATGTGGGGACCAGCTCGACGCGATGAGCCGGAGCTACACGCAGCCCCTTCCGGGCTGGCACAACGACATCCAAATCCTATAGGCATGGATCCATGCCCGCAAGGTAGGCGGGTCCGCTTCCGCCGCCGATTCACCCATCGCCGCAACCCCGAGAGGTTGCGATTGCTCTTACAGCGCCGGTCTCGGCGCTCGCCAACCGCCCTCGCTAGGCAACGAAGCCTGTAGGAGCGAGCTCTCCTCGCGATCGATCGCAACCCGAGGTTGCTCCCACAAGTGGGCCGGGACCGGCCCTACAGTTTATCAAGTCACAGTGGTTGCCTATGACCGGAGACAGAAGAAACGGGCGCATGACGAGGGGCCCTCTGGGCGGGCAGAGACCTGACTACGAGGTCATCGTCGTCGGAGGCGGTGCGGCCGGGCTCATGGCGGCCGGCCAGGCCGCTCTCCAGGGCGCGAAGACTCTTATTCTCGAAAAGATGAAGAGCCCGGGCCGGAAACTGGGGATCACCGGCAAGGGGCGATGCAACCTGACCAACGTGACGTCTCTGCCTGATTTCCTCGCCCATTTTGGGGGAAACGGCCGTTTTCTCCGGCAGACCTTTTCGCGCTTCTTCACGTTCGAGCTGCTCGCCTTTCTCAGCGAACTGGGAGTGCCAACCATGACTGAGCGCGGCGGCCGGGTTTTCCCGGCAAGCGGTCGGGCCCAAGACGTGGTGGCGGCCCTCCTCGACTGGGTGCGGCGCAGCGGGGTGACTCTGGTTACAGCGGCGCCGGTCGAGCGACTCGTGGTGCAGGTCGGCCGGGTCGTCGGCGTGCAGGTGCCGCCGGTGCCCTCAGAACCGGGGAAACGCGGCGACAGGGAGGCCTCCGGGCACGGCATGTTCCGTGGGCGGGCAGTGATCGTGGCCACGGGAGGGGCATCGTACCCTGCCACCGGCTCCACCGGGGACGGATACCGGTTGGCCCAGTCGGTGGGTCATACGATCGTTCCCATTCGGCCGGCCCTGGTTCCCCTGGAGACGGACGGAGACGTCGCCTCGCGGTTGCAGGGCTTGAGCCTGCGCAATGTCACCGCCCGATTACATCTGGACGGCAAGAAGGTCGCCGAACTCCTGGGGGAGATGCTGTTCACCCACTTCGGGCTCTCCGGCCCCATCATCCTCACCCTGAGCAAGCGGGCGGTGGATGGACTCCGCCAGGGCAAGGAAGTGACCATCTCCCTGGACCTCAAGCCGGCCCTGGATGAGCGAAAGCTGGACGAGCGACTCCTCCGGGACCTCAGCGCTCACCGGAAACAGCAATTGCGGACGATCCTGAAAGGGTTGCTCCCCCGAACCCTGATCCCCATCTGTCTGGAGCTGGCAGACATATCGCCTGACACGCTCGGAGGCGAACTCACGGCCAAGGAACGCAGACGCCTCCGTCTATGGCTCAAGGACTTCCGCCATAGGGTAACCGGGTACCGACCCTTTACCGAGGCGATCATCACCGCAGGTGGGGTAAACCTCCGGGAGGTCGATCCTCGAACGATGGCCTCGCGCCTGACTCAGGGCCTCTACTTCGCTGGCGAGGTGTTGGATGTCGATGGCGACACCGGGGGTTACAATCTCCAGGCTGCTTTCTCCACCGGGTGGGTTGCAGGCCGCGCCGCGGCCGAGCAGACGGGCTGCCGGAAGGAATGGGAGTGAGCCGATGCTTCAAGAGCGAGGAGCGAGCCTCCAGGTGGGAGTAATCTCCGACACCCACGGTCTGCTCCGGGACGAGGTCACGGAGGTGCTCCAGGGGGTCGATCTCATTATCCACGCCGGCGACATCGGCGGCGAGGCGGTACTCAAGGCGCTGAGAAGGATCGCGCCGGTGGTCGCCGTACGGGGTAACATGGATAGAGGCGGGTGGGCGTTGAAGTTACCGGAGACCGAGGTGGTGGCCATCGATGAGACCGTGGTGTACGTCATCCATGATGCGATGAGGCTCGACCTGGAGCCGGGCCCGGCCGGTTTCGGCGCGGTGATCAGCGGACACACCCACCGGCCGGCAGTGATACGACGGAGGGGCGTCCTCTTCGTCAACCCGGGGAGCGCCGGACCGCACCGTCTCAACCTTCCGGTTTCCGTGGCAATCCTTCGCGTCAAAGGGAAGTCTCTCGAGGCGCACGTGGTGGAAGTGTAGCCTGGAGCGTCCGAGCGGTTTCGAGGAGGACACGCGAGGGAGGATGTCAGTCCGGCTCGGTGATCTCGGGAGGGGTTTTGCCCAGGAGGCAGCATGGGGTACCGCTTCCTTGCCGATACCCTCACGGTGCTGCACATGGTCTTTGTGGCCTTCGTGCTTTTGGGAGGTTTCCTCGCCCTGAGGTGGCGACGGGTGGTCTGGCTGCACGGGCCGGCGGTGCTTTGGGGAGTTCTTGTTGAGTGGGCCGGGTGGGTCTGCCCTCTTACCCCGCTCGAGAACTGGCTCCGTCTCAAGGGTCAAGGGCAAGGCTACGGCGGCGGCTTCGTGCAGCACTACCTCGTCCCGGTGCTGTATCCTGCGGCTCTGAGCACAGGAATCCAGTTCGTCCTGGGCAGTCTGGTGGTTGCCATAAACCTCGTAGTATACGGCCGCGTGGTTCAGGTGCGCAGGCGGCGTGCCCGGTCTCCAGGCTAACGCCTTCCCCTCTTTCCCGCCCTCTCCTCTCCCGCAGCCTCGCTCTGACGCCGCGACCTCGCTGAGCGCTCCAGGTTCTCCTTGGCAGGTCGATGAGAGGGGTCGAGCTTCAATGCCTCCCGGTAGCATTCCTCCGCTTCCGGGACGTTACGGTCGATCTCGAGGAGCGTTCCGAGAAGGTTGAAGGCCTCGGGGCGACCCGGCTCCAGCGAAATAGCCCTGCGGACGTGGTCGATGGCCGCGGCGAACTTGCGGTCCGCGACACTACGCTTGGCGAGTTCAAGACACGAAGAATAGTCCACCGCCTTCTGCTCGTCGAGCTGGTCCCGCTGGAGCACCCGCGAGACCAGGCCCCGGATTTCCTCCGAGGCAAAGGGCTTCTGGATGAAATCCACCGTTCCCAGCTTCATGGCTTCCACGGCCGATTCAACGGTACCATAGGCGGTGATCACCATGACGCGAACGTCGGGGCGGATCTCACGAATCTGGCGAAGAACCTGCATCCCGTCCATCCCCGGCATCTTCAGGTCCAGGAGAATCAGGCTGTAGTCCCTTGCCTTGACTTTGGCGAGAGCCTCTTCACCGTCCATGGCCGTGTCCGTGCCCAGTCCCAAGGATTCGAGGGACTGGGAGATGGTAAGGCGAATGTTCTTTTCGTCATCCACGATCAACACCGGTCGTGCTTTCATGAATCCTTCTCCCTTCAGCAGGGATCACTGCGAAACCGGCAGGGTGAAGGTGAAGGTGCTTCCCCTGCCTGGGGTCGAGTCCACCCAGATGGCTCCGCCGTGCGCGCGGACAATCTCCCTGCAAATAGCCAATCCCAACCCGCTCCCGCTCGCCTTATCTCCCTTTACCTGGACGAATTTCTCGAAGATCTTGGTTTGATACTCATACGGGATGCCGGGGCCGTCGTCGCCAACCGAGATGTGCACCTGGGGGCCGTAGTTTTCGGCGCGGAGGCGTATCTGCCCCCCGTTGTTCGTGTAACGCAAGGCGTTCGAGATGAGGTTGGTGAGCACCCACGTGATCTTGTGGGCATCAGCCTTGACCCTGGGGAGCCCTGGCGAAAGGGTGATGGCGAGGTGCACGGATTTCTCATCGGATTGGGCCTTAAAGGGCGGAACCGCCTTGTCGAAGAGGAGCTGGACGGGAACCCGGTCGAACTCCATCTCGATCTTGCCCGCCTCGATCCTGGAAAGGTCGAGGAGGTTGCTGACCAGCACCTTGAGCCGTTGCACCTCCTCATGGGCAGCGTCCAGGAGTTGCTGTTCCTTTGGGTCGAGCTTGCCCATGGCCTGTTCGCGGAGGAGATCGATGCTCATGGCGATGCCGGTGAGCGGGGTGCGCAGCTCATGGGAGGCGGTCATGACGAACTCGGTTTTCAGACGGTCAAGCTCTTTGAGCCTCGTCACATCCCGCAGCAGGAGGACTACGCCCACCATGGAGCCGGCCTCGCTCTCCACAGGCGTGATGGAGAAGTGGTAATGGCGTTGGGACTCTCCCTGCTGGATACTGAACACCCGGTTGTTTTCATCGATCTCCGGAACGGCCCCGGTTTCGGCGGATTGCTTCAGATACGAGAAGATCCGCTCATTTCCAACCACATCCAGGAAGTGCCGCTCTATTGCCTGAGCAGGCTCGAGGCCAAAGACTCTTGCGGCCGTACGGTTGATGCCCGTTACCTTGAATCGAGCGTCCACCACCACAATTCCGTCATCAATGCTCTGAATGACCGCCTCGGCCTTGCGCTTCTCCGACACGACCTGGCCGAGGTTGAGGTCGTGGAACCCCTTGAGCTTGCCGACCATGGCATTGAACTCCTGAGCCAGGCGCCCCAGCTCGTCGGAGGACTCCGCCGGTATGGTGACATCGTATTGCCCCCCACCGATCTTCTGGGTGGCTTCCATGAGTTGCAGAACCGGTTGGACGAGCCGGGTGGAGAGAATGAGGCTGAAGCCGAGACCTATGGCCACCGCGGCGATGCCGATGCCGATCATGGACCAGATGGCTCTTCGGGCTATGTGTTGCGCGCGATCTCCGGCCTTGACCATGGCCTTTTCGCTGATTTGGCGAAGGTCCCTGCAGGCATCGCGGACCGCCCTAAAGGAGGGAAGTACCTTTTCGCGATAGAACTTATGGGCTGCGATCGGATCGAGTTGAAAAATGACTTCGAGCTTGTTGATATTCGCAAGATAGGCTTCATATCCTGAGTCGATTCTCTTTTGTACCTCCTCTTCACCCTCGAGGGTGATGTCATCTTTCGCTCGGGCCAGCCATTGGAAGAACTGACTCTCATATTCCTGGGCCTCCCGTAAGCCTTCGGTCTTATGGCCGAGGAGCAGGTTGAGCCAGGCCCTATCCTGTCGGGCCAGGGCGTCCAGTATGTTCTCGGCCGTATTGATGGCGCTGTAGTTTTCTCTCAGGATTTCGTCGCTGGCTCGGCCCAGACGGAGGAGATTCAGCAGGGCCCAGGCAAACACAACAACCCCCAGCGCAAGGGTGATCCCGTAACCGAAGAGAATCTTCTTGCGAAGGGTCCACCTCATGTATGTTCCGTTCCTTATCAGACAGCATGACTTTACTTGGAGGTCATCTACAAGTCAAATGAGATGTCTCGCTGCAGGGGAGTGTCTTGCTAGTGATCTAGGCAAGCGGGGGCGTCCTCGACGCCGGGTCGGGCCGGACTTGAAGGCGCGATAGGCTGCACTCCTCCTCGAGTGAGTGACGGGATTTGCATCAGGCACCACAGGTGCTTGATTCCCAGCGGAAAAGGTAAGATACTTGGATCGAGCATGAATCGCCCTTGGTCATCCCCACCGGATTCGGGCTACCGGGTGTATTCATGCTTTCTCCTTTGCGGGAATTGCCGCTGAAAGGATTCGGTGTGGATGCCCAGCTCATCACCGAGCTTATGGGGCTCTACGAGAGGAAATCGACGGGCGAACGGCCGCGCTTCAGGCAGTGACAGGGCTCTGCTGCCCTCCGGGGTGTGGGGCCTGTTGCTCCTCGGCGACAGTGGAGGCCACCGTGCTGGAGATGGTGTTGGCGGCCCGTGAGCTTTTCCGCCGCGAGGAGGAGGTTTGATGCCTGGAGCGCTTCCGAGCGGCCGGCGGCGAGGGGATTTGCGTCTTCTACCAGCCGGAGCGTTCGGCCCGGCGAGAGGGTGCTTGCGGGATCTACGCCGTTAGGCCGTGTCTCTGTCGCTTATTTGGATTTGGAGCGGTGACCACCAGGCCCGGCACCCTGGAGCTTGCCGTCTGCGCCGTGATGAAGGAGGTCATGCCTCGCACCGTTCAAGAGGCGGCACAGGCGGTCAAGGCAGGTCTGCCGACTCCCGCCTTCACCGATTTTTCCTGGCGGGTGGCAGGAATCGAGCCTTCTTTGGGCGGGCGGCTTCTGCCCATCAATCGGGCACTCCAGCTCGCCCTGGAACGGGAGGGACTGGCACGGGAGCTCAAGGCCGGGAAGGAGGCCGCTCAGCGCCCTACCGCGAGGGCATGATTGACCATACCCTGATAATCAAGGTGGAGATTGAGCAGGTAACCGGCAAACAGGCGGGTTACTGAAGGGGAGGGCGAGGGACCCTCTGGGCGGGAGTCACCTCGGGCTATGTTCGGAGGCGGCGCGGCTCCCCCACGGGCAACCGGGCGGGCTGTGAGGCAAGGCGCATCTGGAGCCACCTCTTGACTCCCCGGTCTTCGGGAACGCCTCCCGCGCCTTGCACCCTGTCCGCGCCCCGGCTCCCGGGTCCTCTGAGCCCAGAGGGCCTCCAGGCGACCCTAACGTTCATCTCTTGGGAGGTCAGAGGCAATGAGGGTGACGTTGGCGCAATTGAACTGCACGATCGGGGATATCGAGGGCAACCTGGCAACGATGGTAGAGGTCCTTTTCCGGTGTGCAAAGGACGCCTCGGACCTGGTCGTCTTTCCGGAACTCTTTCTCGTAGGATATACGCCCAGGGATCTCCTGGAGAGGCCGTTCTTTATCGAGAAGACTCATCGGGCCATTGACGAGATCTGCCGGGCGTCGCGGCAGTATCCGGGAACCGGCATCGTTTTCGGTGCGCCCTTGCCGGGCGAGGGTTCCACAGGGAAAGGGCTCCACAACTCGGCCCTTCTCGTCTCGGGCGGCGCCATAGTTCTCAGGCAGCACAAGTCTCTTCTGCCGACCTACGACGTTTTCGATGAGGCGCGATATTTCGATCCCGTCACGGAGAACCGGGTGGTCTCCTTCAAAGGCGAGACTCTCGGAATTTCCATTTGCGAAGACGCCTGGAACGACCCGGCCCTCTGGCCGCGGCGGACCTATGCCTATGACCCCATCGAGGTGATGGCCAAACGGGGCGCGACGGTTCTTATCAACGTCTCCGCCTCTCCCTTCCATCGAGGCAAGGAACGAATCAGGTACAGCATCGCTCGGAGTCACGCCAGCAAGCACCGGCTTCCCTTCGTCTTCGTCAATCAGGTGGGGGGCAACGATGAGCTCGTCTTTGACGGCAGGAGTCTCTGCGTGGACCGGGCCGGTGAGGCGATCGCCGTATTGCCCCCCTTCGCCGAGCATGTGGAGACCATTGACCTGAGCCAGCGGGGGAGGCCGGGACTCTATGTTCCCCAACCGGAGATCGAGAGCGTATACCAGGCTTTGGTCCTAGGTGTGAGGGATTACATGCGGAAGTGCGGATTCAAGACGGCCATCCTCGGGCTTTCGGGGGGGATCGACTCCGCGGTCACCTGTTGCCTGGCGGTGGCGGCAGTGGGTGCCGCTAACGTGGTGTCGGTCTCCATGCCCGGCCCCTATTCATCGAAGGGGAGCGTAGAGGACTCCCGAAGGCTGGCCCGGAACCTGGGGGTTCGGTTCGAGGTCATACCGATCACGCCGGTGTACGAAGCATACCTCAAGACCCTTGAAAATCAGTTCCGGGGCACAGAGCGGGATGTCGCCGAGGAGAACATCCAGGCCCGGATTCGTGGGAATGTCCTCATGGCCCTTTCCAACAAGTTTGGCGACCTGCTCCTCTCCACCGGGAACAAGAGTGAGCTGGCGGTGGGGTACTGCACCCTCTACGGCGACATGAGCGGCGGACTCAGCGTGATCGCCGACGTGCCAAAGACCATGATCTACGAGCTGGCGGGATACATCAACCAGGAGAAGGCGGTCATCCCCCAAGAGATCTTGGACAAGGCCCCGTCGGCGGAACTTCGAGAGAACCAGACCGATCAGGATACACTCCCCCCATATGAGACCCTGGATCAGATCCTTCATTACTACCTGGATGAAGGCTACCCCATGAGGAAGATCTTGGAGCTCAACTTCGATCCCGAGACGGTGAGGTGGGTGATACGCACGGTGGATCGAAACGAGTACAAGAGGAGACAGGCCGCTCCCGGACTTAAGGTCACGTCCAAGGCCTTTGGCATGGGGAGGAGGATGCCGATCGCCGCTCGATTTGAGAGCTGATCGTCTGGCGGAGAGAGAACGGGTTATTGCCCAAGTGGGTTCTTATCGGCGCGAAGGGAGGACGATGCAAGGGGAGAGCAGGGGGGAAAAGGAACGGGCTCTGGTTCGGTTGGGCGCCGCCCATGGCATTCAGCCCTCTTACTGGGATCTTAGGGGGCAGTTCCGGGAGACCTCCCCGGAGACCCTGAGAGAACTGCTTTCGGCCCTGGGGCTGGATGCCGAGAACCCCGAGGAGGCGCTCAGGGAGATCGAGCGTGACGCCTGGACCAGTCTCGCCGAGCCGGTCCTCGTGGAGGGCGCGAGCAAGCTGCCCGAACGGCTTGTGTTTACCGTCCCGGCATCTGGTGAACCCCCGAGGGTTCATCTCGAGGTGATCGAGGAAGACGGCACGCAGGCCCGGCACTCCTTTGCCCCGGATGAGTTGAGCCTCCTTGCGGAGGCAGGGATCGACGGCGTCCATTACCGTCGCTGGGGTCTTCCCTTTCCCACCGGGCTCTCCTTGGGCCGCCGTCACTTCCGCCTCTCGGTGGACGTGGGCGGGAAGCGGTACGAGCAGACGGTCCCGGTCATTATTTGTCCGGAGCGGGTTCACCTCCCTTTGGCGCTCAGGGACAAGGGGAGACGGGCGGGGATCGCCATCGCCCTCTACGGTCTCCGCTCCCGGCGCAACTGGGGCGTCGGTGACTTCAGCGACCTCAAGGAGTTTGTCACATGGGCGGTGCGAGAGCTCCGCGTGGACATGATCGGTCTCAATCCCCTTCACGCCCTCACCAATCGACAACCCTACGGGATCAGTCCCTACTATCCGGTAAGCCGCTTCTACCGGAATTTCATCTACCTGGATATCGAGGCGATCGAGGACTACGGGGACTCCCCGGAGGCCAAGGCCCTGGTACAGGCGACAGAGACCCGGCGTCTCCTGGAGCATCTCCGCGCCGCGCCGCTGGTGCAGTACGAGCAGGTTGCCGCCATCAAACGCCAGGCGTTGGAGATGATCTTCGCTGCCTTTCTGCGGAAGCACTGGGGGAAGGGGGGGGGCAAGAGCGGACGGCGCCGAGCCTTTGAGGCGTACCTGAGGCGAGAAGGAGAGATGCTGGAGCGTTTCGCCACCTTCTGCACCCTGGACGAGGTCATGCGGCGGAAGAACCCTGGGGGGTGGACATGGCGACAGTGGCCGGAACCCCTCCAGGATCCGGCCTCCCAAGCGGCGGTGGAGTTCTGCCGCCGGCATCGGGAGAGGATACTTTTCTACCAGTACCTCCAATGGCAGATAGAGGTCCAGCTCGACGAGGTCCAGACCCTGGCTCGTTCGTTGGGAGCCGGCATCGGCCTCTATCACGATCTCGCCCTGGGGAGCGACCCGGCGGGAGCGGATTCCTGGGCCTACCGCCACTTCGCGGTGGATGGGGTAACGGTTGGGGCGCCGCCGGACGACTTCGCGCTGCAGGGCCAGGACTGGGGCTTCCACCCACCGAGGCGGGATGCCCACCGTAGAGAAGGCTACCGCTTGTTTCGGGAAGAGATTCGGAAAAACTGTGCGGAAGGGGGAGCGCTCAGGATCGATCACATCATGCGGTTTTTCCGGCTCTTCTGGATCCCGAACGGGAGATCCCCCGCGGCCGGGGCGTACGTGGAGGATTTTCCTGCTGACCTGGTGCGGCTCCTGGCGTTGGAGAGCCAACGACGAGAGACCCTCATCATCGGCGAGGACCTGGGCACCGTCTCTCCAGGGGTGAGGGAGACCCTTCAAGGCTTTGGCATCTTTTCCTACAAGGTGTTCTACTTCGAGAAAGACGAACGCGGCGATTTCCGGGATCCCGAGTCTTACCCGGAGCTGGCCCTGGCCACGGTGAGCACCCATGACCTACCCACGCTGGCCGGTTTCTGGAAGGCGGAGGACATTTACGTGCGACAGGGGCTGGGAATGTTTCCCGGCGAAAAGGAGTTTCAGCTCGCCCTGGAGAAGAGGAAGGAAGACAAGGGGAGGATTCTCCAGCGACTGTTTGCCTCGGGCCTCCTCAAGGTGAGAAAGCCTCCGGTTCCAGAGACCTTCCCGGAGCTCACCCGTGGCATCCAGAGCGCGGTCATCGGTCTCCTCATGTCGTCGTCGGCGAAGCTTGTCGTCATAAGTCAGGAGGATCTCCTGCGGGACGCGAGGCAACAGAATCTGCCCGGGACGATCGCGGAGTACCCGAGCTGGTCCGTGAAGATGGCCTACAGCCTTGAAGAATTAAGGGAGCACGAACATGTACAGGAGTGTGCCCGCATCTTTCGAAGGTGGGTAACCAAATGCGGTAGAGACCCCGTCTCTCCGACGAGAGGGGCGGCACGCCGCGCCGATGCGCCTGGCGGATGACCGTCGCTCGTAGCTCGCCGCGGAAGTGGCTCAGGCCTCCTGCGGTCACTTCAGAAGAACCGCCATGGCTCGCACGTGCGACCCCCTGTGTCCACCAGGCTGACTTACAGGCAAAGACCAGCCGTGGGGGAGGGAGGGTCGGCGGGACTCAACCTGCCCTCGCCTCCAGTGCACGAGCTTGTGATTTGATGATCCTTTGTCTTCCAGGTAAGGGTTACGTTGGACGTGGGCGGTCCCCTTTGAAGTGGCACAAAGGATGCATGGCATCTTGCTGCGTATTCCGAGAGAGACCTTATCGGTAGCGGACAATACCATGCTGGCTGACCTGGGACGTTCAGCAGAGGGTGCACCATGAACTTTGGGGAGCCGAGCGGCTTTGTTGCTGATCTCAAAGCCCGACTACAGCGTTTCACCACTGATGTGCGGCGTCGCCCCATCCTCGCCCTCTACTTGGTTATCGGGGTCATGGTGGTGACCTACGTCGTCTATCTGGTGGTCAGTATCGCCAAGGATCTCGCTGACGCCAACCGGAAGCAAGCGACCGCGACGCCGGCTACGGAGAAGGTGCAGGAGGCTCCAGGAGCGAGCGGGACGGGTGGAGGCGGGGCGGAGCCCCGATCTGTCGGGGCCGGGCAGGCGGGAAGTCAGGACACGAAGGTGCAGGGCTCGCCTTCCCCAGGGACCGGGACCGAGTCGCCCGGACAAACACCGTCGGCCCCGCCCATACAACCTCAGATGTCGAAGACCGCTACGGAGGGGGTTAATGCCCGGGAGTTGCGAAGCTATGACTTCCCGGACGGTCGCCAGATTTTGTTTCCAGGCACATGGAAGGATACCAAGGTCCCAGCCCAGCAAGGGGTGCTTGAGGGCATCCGGCTCGAGCTGCCCGGGGCAGACGCGAGTATCCAAGTGTATGCGCGACGACGGGAGCCCGGGGAAGACCTGGCCAAGACCTTGCGAGCCACGATGAACCAGCAAGGCGCGCGGAACATCGAGGAGAAGAGGAAGCAGATCAAAGAATTCAGTGTGTTCGAACTCACTGGGACTGTTGCGGACAAGCAGATGGCGATCACCGTCTTCGACCACGATTCACAGACCTATGTGGTCGCCACCCTCATCGCCAGCACCAAAGATTACCCCCAGCAACGACCTCACTACGACGCCGTTCTGAACACCTATAGTACGCCCCAGTCTCGAAATCAGCGGGGCAGCGTTTCCGTCCGTGACCTCGAGCAGAGCATCCGGCAAGGGCTCCAGAAGCCTGAGGAAGGCCTCGTCGGCAAGATGGTCGAGCTCATCCTTGTGAACGGCAAGACCCAGAAAGGTGTGGTCCTGGCCGAGGATGAGACCACCTACACCCTGGAAAACTACCGTTTTGGCGGCCGTTACAGCTTCAAAGTGCAGAAAAAAGACGTGGCCAAGATCAATCGCTAGACCCGCGCCCCATCGAGTCCGTCACACCTCTCGTCGCTCACCCGCCTGTTCTCGTTACCGTGATCAGCGTTACCTCCGGAGGCGCGAGGAACCTCATGGGCGGGCCCCAGGTACCCGTGCCGCGGCTCACGTAGAGAAGGCTTCCACCCTCGAGGCGGTGCAGTCCGGCCTGCATCGAGTAGAAGAGTCTCGTGACGAGGGTGAAGGGGAAGAGCTGCCCCTTGTGGGTGTGGCCGCTCAACTGAAGATCGAACTGACCCAGAGATTCAGTCCGCACCGAAGGCCGATGTTTGAGGAGCAGGGTGAACAGGGGCGACCTCGGAGCGGCCAGCGCAGCCGCCTCCTGCCGCTCGGGAGGAACTGCGCCAACTCCGCGGTAAGCGCTCGCAGGATCGTCCACGCCGACGACAGCCAGAAGACCTTCCGGGGTCTCTCTGGCGCCGCGGAGGACGGTAAACCCGGAGAGTCTCAGAAAACGCTCGCTCTGGTCGATGCCGGCGTAGAATTCGTGGTTTCCGGTGACGGCGAACTTGCCAAGGGGTGGTCTCATCTCTTCGAACAAGGAGGCCAGGTGGTTCAAATTGTCCATCTGGGCATCGACCAGGTCACCGGTACAGACAAGGAGATCCGGGTCCGCCTCTCGAACTAGGGAAAGAATTCGTTGCAGCCGAGATTCACCCACCATGAGGCCGAGGTGGAGATCGGAAATCTGCACCACCTTGAGCCGATCGAGGCGAGCCGGCAACTTGTCAGTCTTCACCTCGACGTGTTCCAGGCGGATGCGCCACGCCTCCACCGTGGCCCAGAGCCCAAGGGTGAGACCAACGACAAGGAGGGAGAAAAAGGCCTTCTTCCCCGCCAAGAGGAGGCGAGTCGTAGGCCACGCGGTCAGGGCGGCAACGAGGCGCATGCCCAGGTTGTAGAGGTCCACGCACAGGCTCAACCAGACAAGGAAGAAGACCAGCCCCATCCAGATGTAGCCGAGGTAGGCCAGCCCGCGGGCGAGAAGCACGGTTCCCTGCCGATCCAGAAGGCGCACGGCAACCGGAGCCGTCACCATGGCCACCATGAACACTCCCAGGGTCAGCCCTGGCCCGAGGCTGAAATGAAGGGCCGCTCTCGCCTTGAGAAAGAGGTAGAGGTGAAGGGCGCTGTAGACGCAGAGATACATCAAGAGGAAGAGGCTCATCGGCTCTCTTGTAACATGATTTGCCTTCCGTTTCCACGTGACAGTCAGAGGCCGCAGAGAGAGTCCTGCTCCCCCATCTGAGAGAGCTTGGAGGCAAGTGCGGCTCCACACCTGGCTGGTGGCTTCACTCTATAGCTAAGACTCCGGCGTTTGTCGCTCAAGGGAGACCAAGGGGATCGGCCTGGGGCGCCAAAGGATGTCGGTCTTAGGGAGAAACCGGGCCGGTCTTGACAGTGACGCGGTGACCGATTAACATTTATTAATTTGGCCGACGGCCAGCTCACCAATCAAGCCAGAACGGGGTATGTCCATGCTCGAAGTCACGGAGAAAGCATCAGAGAAGCTGAAGCAGTACCTGGAAGAGAAAGAGATCGACTCACCTATTCGCATCTACGTTACCCACGTCGGCTGAGGTGGGCCCGCGATGGGTATGGCTCTGGATGAGCCAAGAGAGAATGACAAGGTGTTTGAACTCGGTGGCATCACCTATCTCGTGGAGACAAGCCTGATTGACCAGGCGAGCCCCATGACGGTCGACTTCCTTGACGA
>Ga0187774_10000262_pt1 | contig 17411 bp, 17 predicted proteins | sample 0216_BV02_MP05_2_FD_133152 | JGI IMG/M metagenome (GOLD analysis project Ga0187774, IMG submission 133152) | Tropical peat soil microbial communities from peatlands in Department of Meta, Colombia - 0216_BV02_MP05_20_MG | ecosystem: Environmental > Terrestrial > Soil > Wetlands > Peat | place... | reverse complement strand
CTTGCGGATCACCAGCGGGCCCATGATGAGCGAGATGGCGAGCGCGGTGAGGCAGGCGAGCACCGCGCGCAGGGTGATGTAGTTGAATACGTTGAACACCCGCACGTCCTTTGCCAGCCAGTGGGCGATCTCGAGCAGCATCAGTGAGCTCCCTGCCGGCCGTGCTCGCCCGTGAGCGCCGCCACGACGCGTTCCATGCGCATGAAGCGCGAGCCCTTGACCAGCACGGTCGCGTCCGCGGTGGCGCGCTTGCGCAAGTCCGAGAGCAGCTCTTCGAGCGAGTCCGTGTGCGTACCGCCGGCGCCGAAGGCTTCGGCCGCCCCGCGGCTCGCCTCGCCAAGCGCGAGCAGGCCCGACACGCCGCGGCTGCGCGCGTAGGCGCCCACCTCGCGGTGGAATTCTGGGCCGCGCTCACCCACCTCGCCCATGTCGCCCAGCACGAGTACGGTGGGCGCCGGGCACGCGGCGAGAATGTCGATCGCGGCGCGCACCGAGTCGGGGTTGGCGTTGTAGCTATCGTCGATGACCGTCGCCCCGAGCGCGGCGCGCTTGACTTGAAGCCGCCCGAGGTAGGGGCGGAACGCGGACAGCCCCTCGCCGATCGCGGCCGGCGCGATGCCCGCTGCGTGCGCGCAGGCCGCCGCGGCGAGCGCGTTGCGCACGTTGTGCAGGCCGGGGATGGCGAGCGTGGCAGGCGCTTCGCCCGCGGGCGTGCGCACGCGGATGTCGCTCGAGAGCGGCTTGAGCTCGTAGCGCGCGCCTACGGCGGCCGGACCCCCGAGCCCGAATTCGACCCTGCGGTGCGCGCCGGCCGCCCTGCGGAACACGTCGGCGTGCGGGTCGTCCGCGTTCACCACGGCGGTGCCGTCCGTCGGCAGCGCCATATAGACGCTCGCGTTCTCCTCGGCCACCTCATCGACCGAGTGCATGAACTCCAGATGCTCGCGTTGCGCGTTGTTCACCAGCGCCACCGTCGGCCGCGCAATGCCGGCTAGGTAGGCGATCTCGCCCTTGTGGTTCATGCCGAGCTCGATCGCGCAATAGCGGTGGGCGAGTCGCAGGCGCAATAGCGTCAACGGCAGGCCGATCTCGTTGTTCAGGTTGCCCGCCGTGGCGAGCACCTGGTCCTCGCCCGCGTGGCGCCGCAGAATCGAGGCCAGCATCTCCTTGGTCGTGGTCTTGCCGTTCGAGCCGGTGACCGCCACGAGCACCGGCGCGAAGCGTGCGCGCCAATGGCGCGCCAGGTCGCCGAGCGCGCGCCGCGTGTCGCCGACCGCGAGCAGCGGCAGGGGCGCGTGCCCCGCGTAGGCGCCGTCGACCATCGCACCGGCCGCACCCGCGGCTCGCGCCGCGTCGAGGAAGTCGTGGCCGTCGAAGCGCTCGCCGCGCAGCGCGACGAACAGCTCGCCGCGCTTGAGGGCACGGCTGTCGGTCGAGACGCCCGAAAAGCGCGCGTCGGGCCCCGAGTGGCGGGCGCCCAGCACGCGCGCGGCTTCGGCGAGCGTCATCATCGGGGCCGCCAGCGCGCGAGCGCAGCTTCGGCGAGCGCCGCGTCGGAGAACGGCAGGCGCCGGCCGGCGATCTCCTGGTAGCTCTCGTGGCCCTTGCCGGCAAGCAGCACGACGTCACCGGCGCGCGCTTCGCGCACCGCACGCTCGATGGCCGCCGCGCGCTCGGGCTCGACGAGCGGCGCGCCCGAGGCGCCGGCGCTAATCGCCGCGATGATCGCAGCCGGATCCTCGCTGCGCGGATTGTCCGAGGTGAGCAGCACGCGGTCCGCCAGCCGCGAGGCGATCGCGCCCATCAGCGGGCGCTTGGCCGGATCCCGGTCTCCGCCCGCACCGAACACCGCCACCAGCGCACCGCCGCGCGCGTGCGCGAGCGGGCGCAGCGCCTGCAGCACTTTCTCGAGCGCATCGGGCGTGTGCGCGTAGTCGACCACCACCAGCGGCCCACCGGGCCGCGCGAGGCGCTGCATGCGGCCCGGCACGGCGGGTAGATCGCCGAGCAGCGCCGCGGCCTCGCCGAGCGGCACGCCGTGGACGAGCAGGCAGCCGAGCACGCCGAGCGCGTTGGACACGTTGAAGCGCCCGAGCTGGTGGATGCGCGCCTCGGTCTCGCCCCAGCTCGTCACGAGCGGCACGCGCATCGCCTCGCCCTCGAAGCCGATCTCGCGCGCAGCGACGAACTCGCTCACGCTGCCGGGTGCAACCGCATCCGGCGACAGCGCGTAGCCGATGGTGCGCAGGCCGCGCACGGACAGCCGTCGCGCGAGCTGGACGCCGAACACGTCGTCCAGATTCAGCACCGCCGCGGCGAGCCCGGGCGTGTCGAACAGCATGCCCTTTGCCTCGGCATAGGCCTCCATCGTGCCGTGGTAGTCGAGGTGGTCGTGCGACAGGTTGGTGAAGAGCGCGCAATCGAAGGCGACGCCGCCGACGCGGCCCTGCGCCAGTCCGTGCGAGGACACCTCCATTGCCACGGCGCGCGCGCCCGCGTTGCGCAGCGCGGCGAGCGTGGCGTGAACCTCGAGCGCATCGGGCGTGGTGTTTACGGGCGCCGCGAGCGCGCCGGGAAAGCCGTTGCCGAGCGTTCCGATCACCCCCGCCTTCACGCCGCGCGCGCACAGCAGCGCGGCGAGCCACTGAGTGGTCGAGGTCTTGCCGTTGGTGCCCGTGACGCCACACGTCCACAGCGACTCGGACGGTCGCCCGTAGAACTCGTGCGCGAGCGTGCCGGCACGGCGCTTCAATCCGCTCACGCCGACGTTCGGTACGTTCCATTCTGCGCGCCAGGCGAACTCGGCGGACTCCCATACCACTGCGGACGCGCCGCGGCCGATCGCGTCCGCGATGTACGAACGTCCGTCGGCCGTCTCGCCCGGATAGGCGAAAAACGCCACCCCCGGCGCGCAGCGGCGGCTGTCCGAGGAGAGCCGCTCGATCATTGCTCCCTGCGAGGCGAGGTTCGTGAAAATGTCCAGTCGCGCGGATCCCACTCGTCCACCCAGCAGCCCTTGAGCCGCCAAACCGCCTCCACCACCGCGTAGATCAGGCCGCGCATCAAGTGCCCTCCTTGGCAGCGTCGCCGTCGCCCGGCGCGTCGAGCGGCTCGAGCGGCGCGTCGTACGGAACGTTCAGCATGCGCAGAATTCCCTGCATGACCTGCGCGAACACCGGCGCCGCCACGACACCGCCGTAGTAGTCGAGGCGCACGTCGGGCTCGTCGATCATGACGGCGAGCACGACGCGCGGTGCCGAGGCGGGGGCGAACCCGGCGAACGACGCGATGTACTTGTCCGGGGCATAGCCGCCGTCCTGCTCCTTGTGCGCCGTGCCGGTCTTGCCGGCGACGCTCCAGCCCATGATGCGCGCGAGCGGACCCGTGCCACCCGGTTGCACCGCGAGCTCGAGCATCTTGCGCACCTCGTGCGCGGTATGCGCCGAAATCACGCGCTCGCCCTGCACGGGCGTGTCGGTGCGCAGCAGCGTGAGCGGCACCAGGCGGCCGTCGCGCGCGAATATGGTGTACGCGTGCGCCAGCTGCATAAGGCTCACCGCAATACCGTGCCCGTAGGCCATCGTCGCCTGCTCTATCGGGCGCCAGGTCTTCCAGGGGCGCAGCTTGCCGCCGGATTCTCCGGGAAAGCCGAGCGCCGGCTGGGCACCGAAGCCGACGCGCCTGAACATGTCCCACATCTGCTCGCGCGGGAGCTGGAGCGCGATCTTGGCCGCGCCGACGTTGGAGGAGACCTCGATGACCTGCGCCACGCTCAGCATCCCGTCCTTGTGCGCATCGTGGATCGTGTATCCGCCGATGCGGAACTTGCCGCCGTCAGTCTGCAGCCGGGTCGCGGGCGTGATGCGCCCCGTCTCGAGCGCGAGCGCGATGCTGAATGGCTTGAGAGTCGAGCCCGGTTCGAAGCTGTCGGTGAGCGCGCGGTTGCGCAGCTGCGAGCCGGTCAGCCGCGCGCGGTTGTTCGGGTTGTAGGAGGGCACGTTCGCGAGCGCGAGCACCTCGCCGGTGCGCGCGTCGATCGCGACGATCGCGCCCGCCTTCGCATGGTGCGCCGCCACCGCGTCCTTCAGAGCGCCGTAGGCAAGGCTCTGGATCTTGCTGTCGATCGACAGCGTCACGTCCTTGCCGTCCTGCGCCGCGTGTACCGAACCGACGTCTTCGACGATGCGCCCGAGGCGGTCCTTGATCACGCGCCGGCTGCCCGGCTTGCCGCCGAGCATGGACTGGTAGGCGAGCTCGATGCCTTCCTGGCCGGTGTCGTCGACGCCGGTGAAGCCGACAACGTGCGCGGCGACTTCGCCCGCCGGGTAGTAGCGCCGGTACTCTTTCTGTTCATACACGCCCGGGATCCCGAGCGCGTCCACCTTCTCGGCGGTGTCGGGCGACACCTGTCTTTTGAGGTAGACGAAATCGCGGTCGGTTTCGGCGAGCTTCTTCGCCACCTCGCGCGCATCCAGCCCGAGTAGCTGCGCGAGCCTTCTCTTCGCCTGTGCGCTCGCCTCGACGTCGGCGGGGATGACCCATATCGACTTGACCGGCGTGGACACCGCGAGCGCCTCGCCGTTGCGGTCGAGCACCCTGCCGCGCGTCGCCGGAATCTCGAGCGCGCGCGAAAAGCGGGCCTCACCCTTCTCCTGCAGGAAGTCGGTCTTCATTGCCTGCAGGTAGACCGAGCGTCCGACGAGCACGGCGAATCCCGCGACAAACGCGATCAGCACGAAGCGCGCGCGCCATACCGGCAGGCGCACCACCGCTGGCGCTGCGGCGAGGCTCACTTCGTCGCTCCCGCCGGCGGCCTCACGATCACCACGCCGCGCGGGTCCGGCACGCGCATGCCGAGCGTCTGGCGCGCGATCTGCTCGACGCGCGAGTGCAGCCCCCAGGTGCTCGCCTCGAGCTGCAGCTGGCCGTACTCGACGTCCAGCTGGCGCGCGCGCTGCTCTTCGCGCTCCAGGTCGGAGAACAGCGTGCGCGCCTTGTGCTGGGAGGTGACGAGCCCGAGCGCGCAGACGACGAGAACCAGGAGGAGGAGAAGGTTCAGCTTCGCCACGCGTCGGGCTCGATTCGGTCAAAGAGCGACGGGTCGAGCAACGCACCCGTGCGCTCTGCGACGCGCAGCGTTGCGCTGCGCGCGCGGGGATTCGCCGCAATTTCGGCAGCCGAGGCGCGGATGGCACGGCCGACGATCTTGAGCGGCATTTGTGGCATTTCGCTGGCGCGGATCGGCAAATCCCGCGGCAGCTCGGCGCGCGAGGCCGCGCGCATGAAGCGCTTGACGATGCGATCCTCGAGCGAATGGAAGCTGATAACGGCGAGCCTCCCTCCGCGCGCCAGCCGCGCGATCGCCTGTGGCAGCATCAGCGACACTTCCTGAAGCTCCCGATTGACGAGAATCCGTAGAGCCTGAAAGGTGCGCGTCGCCGGATCCTGGCCCGGCTCCCGTGTGCGGACCGCCGCACCCACGATATCGGCAAGTTGCTTGGTGCGAACGATGGGTTCGCGGTCGCGAGCAGCAACAATCGTCTTTGCAATCTGTTTAGCAAACCGTTCTTCGCCATAGCCCCCTATCGCCTCCCTGATCTCCCGCTCGGTGGCGGCTGCGAGCCACTGCGCCGCCGTTTGTCCGCTGCTCGGATCCATGCGCATGTCGAGCGGCCCGTCGGCGCGGAACGAGAATCCGCGCGCCGGGTCCTCGAGCTGCGGCGAGGACACGCCGAGGTCGAAGAGCATGCCGTGCGCGTGCCGCACGCCCTGGGCGTCGAGCACGCTGGCGAGCTCGCTCAGGCGCGCGTGCACCGCACGCAGCCTTGGATCGACGATCGAGCGCGCCGCGGCGAGCGCCTGCGGGTCGCGATCGATGGCAATCAGCACGCCGCGCGGGCCAAGTCGCTCGAGGATGGCGCGGCTGTGACCGCCGCGCCCGAAGGTGCCGTCCACGTAGGTGCCGTCGGGCCGTACGGCGAGCGCCTCGACAGCCTCCTCGAGCAGCACTGCGCGATGCGTGAGCGTCTGGGCGCCCATCGTTCGCTTCCGCCGTCACAGCGAGAAGCCTTCCATTCCGGGCGGCGGATTGCCCGAGCCTGCCAAGGCGCCGGCGAGTTTCGCGCTCCACACGCCGTTGTCCCACAGCTCGAAGTAGCTTCCCTGGCCGACCATCATCGCGTCGCGCTCGAGCCGCGCATGCTGGCGCAGTGCCGCGGAGAGCAGAACGCGCCCGGAGCCGTCTGGAGCGACGTGCTCCTCGAAGCCGAGCAGCAGCCGCTTCCACCAGCTCGCCTGGGGGTTGAAGCTGGGAAACGTCTCGACCTTGGCGCGCACGGGCTCCCAGGCGCTCTCCGGGTAGATCAGCACGCAGCCTTCGGGGTGCGCCGTCAGCACGAGCGGCTTGTCGGGCTCGAGCAGCGCATCGCGATGACGCGTCGGAATAGCCAGACGGCCCTTCGCGTCGAGCGTGATGACAGATGCCCCGTGAAACGTTCCGCCCATGCCCCTTTTTTCCTCTGGTGACCGACACGCGGGGTGCGACTCCCGTGTTTTGCCACTTTTTTCTACATTTTTCCACTGTATGGGAAAGGAAGGGGCTGGTCAAGGCTCAAGGAGGCATTTTTTCTCGTTTAGACAAAGACTTAGAAGCCAATCGAAAGGGTGATTCCTGAAAGAAAAAGGGCACAAATAATCAGCCACTTAAATACTCAAGTGGAAGTTACATCTGAGATGGTCGCGAACGTCCGTCGTCCGCGAGCGACGCGCTCGAAGCCCTTCAGGCCCCGCGCGCCAACCGATCGATTGCGTCGGCGGCAACGTTCAACATTGCGCCCGCGGCGTGGATATCGCGCCAGGTGGTGGCGTCTACCGGAATGCCCTCGGAAAGGCGCCGCGCGCGCGTCTCGCGCTCCGGATCGCCCGCGAGGCGCACCTTGTCGAAGCCCGGCGCCGGCGGCGACCTTCTCACCCACGCGACGAAAGCGGCGGCCTCCCCCGCGAACGCCTGCGCGGTGCCGAGCCGGGAGGGGTCTATGAGGATCGTGAGCATGCCGTTCAGCACGCGTTTCTTCGTGCGCTCTCCCGTATGCTGCGTGCCGCCGCCGGTGAGCGCGCCGCCGAGCAACTCGCACGCCACCGCGAGACCGTAGCCCTTGTGCAGCCCCATCGTCGTGAGCGCACCCAGCGGCTCGATCACGCCGTAGCGCGGGTCGAGCGTCGGCTGGCCCTTGTCGTCGATCAGCAGCCCCGGCGCCACCTTCTCGCCCTTGTTGTGCGCGACGCGGATCTTGCCCTGCGCGACGGCGCTCGTCGCCATGTCGAGCACGAGCGGCGGCTGGCCGGGGAGCGGGATGCCGATCGTGCAAGGATTGGTGCCGAAGCGCGCGTCCGAGCCGCCGTAGGGCGCGACGATCGGCCGCGAGATGACGTTCACGAAGCTTATCGAAATCAGGCTCTGCGCCACCGCCTGCTCGGCCCACTGGCCGATGCGGCAAAGATGGTGCGAGTTGGCGAGCGCCATCACCGCCACGCCATGCTGCTTGGCGCGCGCGATCGCCATGTCGGTCGCCTCCAGCCCGATCACCTGGCCGTAGCCGGCCTGGCCGTCGAGCGCGAGCAGTGCGCCGGCATCGAACTTGACCTGCGGATGGCGGTTCGGCTTCAGTCCGCCCTCCTTCAGCGATTCGACGTAGCGCGGGATCATGCCGATGCCGTGCGAGTCGTGCCCGGTGAGATTCGCGGTGACGAGGTTCTCGGCCACCAGGCGTGCCTCGCGCGCCTCGCTGCCGCCTGCGGCGACGATCGCCTCGATTGCGCGCATGAGCGGCGCGGAATGAAACACGTGCATGTCGGCCATGGAGTTGTCCGCGAAAGATGGCAAGGCGCGCAAGTGTACCGCGGCGGGGCGTTCGCTTGACAAGGCGCGGAGGCGGGCCCTAGATTCGCCCGGTGATCGACAAGATTCTTCCGACACCGCAGATGGCGCTCGCCGACGTGGCGGACGGCGCGACGGTGATGATCGGCGGGTTCGGCAACGCCGGCATGCCCGCGCAGCTGATCGACGCACTGATCGAGCGAGGCGCAAGGGAGCTCACGATCGTCAACAACAACGCCGGCAACGGCGACACCGGGCTCGCCGCGCTCATCAAGGCGCGACGCGTCCGCAAGATCATCTGCTCGTTTCCGCGGCAGGCGGACTCCTGGCACTTCGACGGCCAGTACCGCGCAGGCGAAATCGAGCTCGAGCTCGTGCCCCAGGGCACGCTCGCCGAGCGCATCCGGGCCGCAGGCGCGGGCATCGGCGCGTTCTACACGCCGACCGCGTTCGGCACGCGTCTCGCCGAAGGCAAGGAGACGCGGCGCATCGGCACGCGCGACTACGTCCTCGAATACCCGATCCGCGCCGACTACGCGCTGATCAAGGCCGACCGCGCCGACCGGTGGGGCAACCTCACCTACCGCAAGAGCGCGCGCAACTTCGGGCCGATCATGGCGAGCGCAGCGCGCTGCACCGTCGTGCAGGTGCGCGAGACCGTCGAGCTGGGCGCGCTCGACCCCGAGGAAATCGTGACGCCGGGGATCTTCGTGCAACGCGTCGTGCGGGTCGCAGCGCGCGCCGCGCTCGGCAAGGCCGCCTAGCAAACTCGATGAAGAGGCTCGACCGCAACCAGATCGCCGCGCGCGTCGCGCGCGACATCCCCGAAGGCGCTTACGTCAACCTGGGAATCGGGCTGCCGACGCTAGTGGCCAACCACATTCCCAAGGGGCGCGAGGTGATCATGCACAGCGAGAACGGCGTGCTCGGCATCGGGCCGCGCCCCGCGCCGGACCAGGAAGACGAGGACCTTATCAACGCCGGCAAGGAGCCGGTCACGCTGCTCGCGGGTGGCGCGTATTTCCACCACGCCGATTCGTTCGCCATGATCCGCGGCGGGCACATCGACTTCTGCGTGCTGGGCGCGTTCCAGGTGTCGGCCACGGGCGATCTGGCCAACTGGCACACGGGCGAGCCCGACGCGATCCCCGCCGTGGGCGGCGCGATGGATCTTGCGCTGGGCGCCAAGAAGGTGCTCGTCATGATGGAGCACGTGACGAAGGCCGGCGCCAGCAAGATCGTCGAGCGCTGCACTTATCCGCTTACCGGCGTCGCCTGCGTGCACCGGATCTACACGGACCTCGCGGTGATCGACGTGGCGCCCGACGGGCTGCGCGTCGTCGAGATGGTCGAAGGCCTGTCCTTCGAGGATCTGCAGCGCCAGACCGCCGCGCCGCTCAAGCTCGCGGCGGCGGCCAAGGCCGCCTAGCTCCCCGTCACGACAGGCCGTCGCCGACCGGCACGTTCTCCGGCTGCAGCTCGAGTCCTGAGCTCTGCGCCTGCTGCAGGATGAGCGTGGCGAAATCCTGCTCGGTCATGCCGCGGCCGATCATCGCCTGCAACAAGTCGCGCGTCGCAGAGGCGAGCGGCATCGGCACCTCGAAGCGCCGCCCGGCGTCGAGCCCGAGATCCAGGTCCTTGCGCAGCAGCTTCGGGGTGAATGTCACCTTGAAGTCGAGGTTCACGAGCGCCGGCGTCTTGTAGCGCGAGAAGGTCGAGCCCATCACGCTCTGGTTGATGAAATCGAGGAAAGCGTGGCGCGGCACGCCGGCCTTCTGCGCGAGCACCGTGATCTCGGCGAGCGACTGGATCACGACGCCGAGGAACACGTTGTGGCAAATCTTGACGATGCGCGCGAGCTCGCCTTCGCCGACGTAGCTCGCCGCGGGCCCGATCATTTTCAGGAAAGGCAGCGCGCGCTCGAACTCGGCCTGCGGTCCGGAGCAGACGAACGTCAGCTTCCCCGCCTTGATCACCTTGGCGTTGCCGCTCACCGGTGCGGCGAGATAGCCGATGCCGCGCGCCGCGAGCAGCGCGCGCAGCTCGGCCGAGCTCTCGAGCGAGATCGACGAGCACTCGATCAGCGTGCGCGGCGCCTTGCCGCCCCCGGAAAGCAGCCCGCGCTCGCCCGCGATCACCTCCATCACGTCGTCCGAGGTCGCGACCATGCAAAAGACGACGTCGCAGCCGGCGAGCTCGGGCAGCGCGTGCGCGACCTTGGCGCCGTACTGCGCGAGCGGTTCGGCCTTCGCGCGCGTGCGGTTCCAGACCGTCAGGTGCGCACCGCCCTTGGCCAAGCGCGCGGCCATTTCGTAGCCCATGCGGCCAGCGCCGATCCAGCCGATCTTCATGTCAGTAGCGGTTGGCAATCGGCAGCTCCTCCGCGGGGTAGAGCGAAATGATCTGCGCGCCCTTCGGCGTCAGGATCACCTCCTCCTCGATGCGTGCGGCGGATACGCCGTCGTTCGCCGGGCAGTAGGTCTCGACCGCGAACACCATGCCGGCCTTGAGCTCGATCGGTTCGCGGAAGGAATTGAGCCGCGAGATGAGCGGCCGCTCGTGCAGTCCGAGCCCGAGCCCGTGGCAGAAGTTGAGTCCGAAAGCGTCCATCTCCGTCGCGAACCCCGCGTCCTGCGCCTTGGGCAGTTTCGCAGCCACCTTGTCCGTTGTCATGCCCGGCTTGAGCAGGTCGATCACGCGATCCATCCATTCGCGTGCCTTCATGTAGGCGGTGCGCTGGGCGGGCGTTGCCCGCCCGACATTGAAGGTGCGGTAGTAGCAGGTGCGGTAGCCCATGAACGACTGGATGACGTCGAAGAACGCCTGGTCGCCCGGCCGGATCAGGCGGTCGGTGAAATTGTGCGGATGCGGCGAGCAGCGCTCGCCCGAGATCGAGTTGATCGCCTCCACGCAGTCGGAGCCCATTTCGTACAGCCGCTTGGTGGCGAGCGCCACGATCTGCGACTCCATGACGCCCGGCTTGAGCGCCTCGGCGATGTCCTGGTAGACGCCGTCGACCATCGCCGCGGCCATGTTGAGCAGCGTCAGCTCGTCGACGTTCTTCACCTCGCGCGCCTCGAGCATCACCTGCTGGCCATCGCGCACCTCGATGCCGAGTTTCTGCAGCTCGAACAGCATAGGCGGTTCGACTACGTCGACGCCGAGCGGCATGTCGCCCATGCCCTCGGCATCCAGGATCGACTTGATCTCCCGCGCGGCTTCGCGGAACAGCGTCAGGTCTCCGCCGGTCGCGCCGCGCAGGCCGAGCAGCCCAGCGCGGCAGTGGTCGTGGTGCAGCCACGGCGCGTGCAGCTTGTGATGCCGCGCGGCCGATCCGAAGTCCCAGATGTAGGGGTCTCCATTTCCCGTGAGCAGCGAGTAGCGCGTGAGCTTGTCCCGCGCCCACTCGCCGATCACGGTGCTGGTGGTGTAGCGGATATTGTGCTGGTCGAAGGACAGCAGCGCGCCGAGCCCGGAACGCGCGAGAGCGCTGCGCACGCGCGCCAGGCGGTAGTCGTGCAGGCGGCGGAAATTGACGCGCTCCTCGAAGTCGACCTGCGTGTGCCCCGGCGCCTGCAGCGGGCGCTTCCAGTCGTGATGCGGATCGACGTCGTCCGGCCGTACCTGCCTGGGCTCCGGGCGCTTCGTGGGCTTACCGGCCATGCTCTCCTCCCCTATGGAATCGTCTTCGCAACGATAAACTGGCGCGCGGCGCGGAAGCAAGCCGCGGCTCGACTGAAATAGAATTCCCTCTCTTCATCAGCGAGGCGGCCATGCCAAAGAACAGCAAGAAACCCTCCGAACTGCGCAGCAACCGCTGGTTCGGCGCGCAGGACCTGCGCGCCTTCGGGCACCGCTCGCGCGCCGCGCAGATGGGCTACGGGCCCGGCGACTACGCCGGCAAGCCCGTGATCGCGATCGTTAATACCTGGTCGGACATCAATCACTGCCACACGCACTTCAGGCAGCGCGCCGAAGAAGTCAAGCGCGGCGTGTGGCAAGCGGGCGGCTTCCCGCTCGAAATGCCGGCGATGGCGCTCGCCGAAGTCATGCAGAAGCCCACCACGATGATGTACCGCAACTTTCTCGCCATGGAAACCGAGGAGCTGCTGCGTTCGTATCCGGTCGACGGCTGTGTGCTGATGGGTGGCTGCGACAAGACGACGCCTGCGCTGATCATGGGCGCGACCAGCATGAACATCCCGGCGATCTACCTGCCCGCGGGGCCGATGCTGAAAGGCCACTGGCGCGGTCGCACGCTCGGATCGGGCTCGGACACCTGGAAGTACTGGGACGAATTGCGCGCGGAGCGGATCACGCCGGGCGACTGGCAGGAAATCGAGGACGGCATCGCGCGCTCGGCGGGCACCTGCATGACGATGGGCACCGCCGCCACCATGATGTCGCTCGCCGAGGGCCTCGGCCTGTGCCTGCCCGGCGCCTCGTCGATTCCGGCGGTGGACTCGAACCATGCGCGCATGGCGACGCTCACCGGGCGCCGCATCGTCGAGATGGTGTGGCAGGACCTGAAGCCGCGCGACATCCTCGATGCGCGCGCGTTCGACAACGCGATTGTCACGCTCATGGGCCTCGGCGGATCGACCAACGCCATCGTGCACCTGGTGGCGATGGCCGGACGCACCGGGATCAGGCTGCCACTCGAGCGCTTCAACGAGATCTCGGCCAGGACGCCGGTGCTCGCCAACATTCGCCCCTCGGGCAGGGAATTCCTGATGGAGGACTTCTACTACGCGGGCGGATTGCGCGCGCTGCTCGCGGAGCTGCGCGACCTGCTGCAGCTCGAGTGCCCGACCGTGAACGGCCGGACGCTGGGCGAGAACCTCGCCGGCGCGCAGATCCACCACGAAGAGGTGATTCGCCGCCGCGCCAATCCAGTCAAGCGCTCCGGCGGCATCGTCGTGCTGAAGGGCAACCTCGCGCCGGACGGCGCGGTCATCAAGGCGAGCGCCGCGTCGCCCGAGCTGCTCAGGCACACCGGGCGCGCAGTGGTGTTCGAGGACTACAACGACATGGCCGCGCGCATCGACCGCGACGACCTCGAGGCGGACGCCTCGTCCGTGCTGGTCCTCAAGAACGGCGGGCCGCTCGGCGGCCCGGGAATGCCCGAATGGGGCGTGCTGCCGGTGCCGAAGAAGCTGCTCAAGCAGGGCGTCAAGGACATGCTACGGGTGTCGGATGCGCGCATGAGCGGCACCAGCTACGGCACCTGCGTGCTGCACGTGGCCCCGGAGTCGTTCGTCGGCGGCCCGCTTGCGCTCGTCAGGAACGGCGACCCGATCGAGCTGGACGTCGAGCGACGCTCGCTCGAGCTCAAGGTGCCGGAAGCGGAGCTGCAAAGGCGCCGCGCGGACTGGAAGCGGCCGCCACGCAAATACGAGCGCGGCTACGGCGCGGTGTTCTCGCGGCACATCTCCCAAGCCGATCGCGGCTGCGATTTCGACTTCCTGGAAGGCACCGCGCCGACCCCTGATCCCGAGATCCACTGAGCGGCAACGCCGCAGATCGCAGATAATCGCGTCTCGCAAACGGGGAGCCCCATGGACCTTCCGCACAACGCTTTCAAGCGCGCGCTCAAGGCCGGCAAGCCACAGATCGGGCTGTGGTCGAGCCTGTCGTCGCACTACAGCGTCGAGGTGATCGCGGGCGCCGGATTCGACTGGATCCTGCTCGACTGCGAGCACTCGCCGAACGATCTCGAGAGCCTGCTCGCGCAGCTTCAGGCGGCCGCCGCCTATCCGACGACACCGATCGTGCGCGTGCCGTGGAACGACACGGTGACCATCAAGCGCGTGCTCGACGTCGGCGCCCAGTCGCTGCTCGTCCCGTACGTCTGCAGCGCGGAGGAGGCGAAGGCTGCGGTTGCGGCGACGCGCTATCCGCCCGCGGGCGTGCGCGGCGTGGCAGGCACCACGCGCGCCTCGCGCTTCGGACGCGTCAAGGACTACGCGCGGCGCGCGCAGGACGAGCTCTGCGTGCTCGTGCAGGTGGAAACCAAGCCCGCCCTGGACAAGCTCGAGGCGATTTGCGCGGTCGACGGCGTCGACGGCGTGTTCATCGGCCCCGCCGACCTGCACGCCTCGATGGGCCATACGGGCGAAACCGCCAATCCGGCCGTCATGCCGCTCATCGAGGAGGCCATGCGCCGCATTCGCAAGGCAGGCAAGGCGCCCGGCTATCTCTCGCCGGTCGAAGCCGACGCCAGACGGATGCTCGGCGCAGGCTGCCTGTTCTGCGCGGTGGGCGCCGACGTCGGAATCCTGGCGCGCGGCGCAGATACGCTGGCGGCGAAATTCAAGACCTGAAGAAAGAGCGCAATGAAGGCTGAAATCGTCCTCACCACGCGGATCTTCCGGCCCACACAGGCGATCCTCGAGAGAGAGTTCACCTGTCACAAGCTGCACGAGGCCTCCGACCGCGAGGCGCTGCTCAAGGAAGTCGCGCCGCGGGTGCGCGCGGTGGCGACCTTCGGCGCCGCGGGCGCCAATGCCAAGCTGATGGACGCGCTGCCCAAGCTCGAGCTGATTTCCAATTTCGGCGTGGGCGTCGACGCGATCGACCTGGAGGCCGCCAAGAAACGCGGCGTCATCGTCACCAACACGCCGGACGTGCTGAACGACTGCGTCGCCGACACCGCGCTCGCGCTCACGCTGAACGTGATGCGCAAGTACCCGCAGGCGGAAGCCTACCTGCGCTCCGGATACTGGGGCGCGCGCGGCGATTACCCTCTCACCACCTCGCTCGGCGGCAAGACCATGGGCGTGCTCGGCCTCGGCCGCATCGGTGAGTCGATCGCCAGGCGCGCGCTCGCCTTTGGCATGAAGATCCGCTACCACAACCGCCAGCGGAAGGACGTGCCCTACGCCTACGACGCCGACGCGGTGGCGCTGGCGAGGAGCTCCGACGTCCTGATGATCGCCACCCCCGGCGGCGCGGGCACCAAGGCATTGGTGGGCGCGAGCGTGCTCGACGCGCTTGGCCCGCGCGGCTACGTCGTCAACATCGCGCGCGGGTCGGTGGTCGACGAACCGGTGCTGCTCGAATACCTGCAACAGGGAAAGATCGCGGGCGCGGGGCTGGACGTGTTCGCCAACGAGCCCAGGGTCTCTCCGGCCTTCTTCGCCCTCGACAACGCGGTGATTCTCCCGCACGTCGGCAGCGCGACCAACGAGACGCGCACCGCCATGGGCAACCTGCAGATCGAGAATTTGCGCCTGCACTTCGCCGGCAAGCCAGTGCGTACGCGCGTGGTGTAACCGCCCGCGGGGGCAACGTTGGAGCAAGCCAACGCGCCGCCTACACGAGCAGGCACAGGCCGCTGGACCGGGCGGTTAGTCGTCGTCTTGTCGCCGCGTTTCGCGCTCGACCCGGTACTCGCCCTCGATCACGACGCTGCCCTCCTCCCGCACGGCGCGCCGCAGCGCCCGCGTGCGCCACCACAGCCACGCCCAGACGATGAGCGCCATACTGGCCACGACCGCGAGGATCACGGAAGTGAAGATGAACGCAGCGATGAACAGCGCGATCCCGAGGGCGGCGCCGAAGATCCGCTGCAGGAAGTCTGTCGCACTCAAGATGAAACGCCAATCTCTCACGGGCGGCTCATCGCAGCAAGTCGCGCCCTGTACAATCGGCTGAAGCGACGGGACAAGATCGTGGCCAAGGGTCCAGACACCGAGGCGCTCGCGCAGGAGCTGCTAGCGCTGCAAGAAACGGGCGGCACTGTCGCGCCGTTCAGCGAGCGCTATGCGCAGCTCTCCGCTGCCGCCGGCTACGCAGCAGCGACCCGGCTGCACGCGCTGCGCGTCGCGCGCGGCTGGCGGCCGGTAGGCCGCAAGATCGGCTTCACCAATCGAACCATCTGGCCGCGCTACGGCGTCTTCGAGCCGATGTGGGGCACGGTCTACGACCGCACCCTAATTACCGCACAGGGCGGGAGCGCGACAGTGCCGCTCGCGGGCCTGGCACAGCCCCGCATCGAGCCGGAAATCTGCTTCGGCCTGCGCGCGACGCCGCCCGTGACGCACGACGGCGAGGCCCTTCTCGGGGCGATCGAATGGGTCGCGCACGCCGTCGAGATCGTCCAGTGCCACCACCCCGGCTGGCAGCTCAAGATCGCCGATTGCACCGCCGACAATGGCCTGCATGGGCGCCTCGTGCTCGGCACGCGCGTTCCGGTGCGCGAACTGCCCGATCTTGCGGGCCGGCTGCCCGCGCTTGAGGTCGAGCTACGCAAGGGCGGGACGATTGTGGACCGCGGCCGCGGCGTCAATGTGCTTGGCAGCCCGCTCGAGGCGCTCGCCTTCTTGGTGGAGGTGCTTGCGCGGCAGTCCGCCGCGCCCGCCCTCTCGCCGGGGGAAATCGTCACCACTGGCACGCTGACCGACGCGCATCCGGTCGTCCCTGGCGATCGCTGGAGCACCGCCCTTGCGGGCTTGCCGCTCCCAGGGCTGGTCGTCGACTTCACGTGACGCGGCCGCTCGACGGCTTTACCGTTGTCGCGCTCGAGCAGGTGATCGCCGGGCCCTTCGCCACGCGGCAGCTCGCCGAACTCGGTGCGCGCGTGATCAAGATCGAGCGCCCGGGGAGCGGCGACGCCGCTCGCGGCTACGACACTACCGTCAAAGGGCTGTCATCGCATTTCGTTTGGGTGAACCGCTCCAAGGAGAGCCTCGCACTCGACGTCAAGCATCCGCAGGCGAAGCCGATCCTCGACAAGTTGATCGCCCGCGCAGACGTGTTCTTGCAGAACCTCGCGCCGGGTGCGGTCGAGCGCCTCGGCCTGGGCGCAAAGGAGGTGCGCGCGCGGCACCCGCGGCTCATCTGGTGCGGCATCTCGGGCTACGGTCCGGCAGGGCCCTACGCGGCGAAGAAAGCCTACGACCTGCTGGTGCAGTGCGAGGCCGGGCTGTTGTCGGTCACCGGCACGGAGGACTCCCCCGCCAAGGCCGGCATCCCGGTGGCCGACATCGCCGCCGGCATGTACGCCTGCACGTCGATCCTCGCCGCGCTGCTGCGCCGCGCCCGCGACGGGGACGGGGCGACCATCGACGTCACGATGTTCGAGGCCCTGGGTGAATGGATGGGCTTCCCCGCTTACTTCAGCCACTACGGCGGCAGCGCGCCGCCGCGCCGCGGGGCTTACCACGCGACTATCGTACCGTACGGGCCGTTCCAAGCGGGCGACGGCGACACGGTCTTCCTGAGCATCCAGAACGACCGCGAGTTCGCCCGCTTCTGCGAAATGGTGCTCGGCGAGCCGGCGCTCGCCGCCGACCCTCGCTTCGCGACCGGGCCGGCGCGCTACGCCAACCGCGAGGCGACCCACGCGGCGATCGAGCGGGTATTCGCGACGCTCACCGCGGCGCGGGTCATAGAGCGCCTGGAAGCTGCGGGCATCGCCAATGCACGCCTGAACACGATGGAGCAATTCTGGAACCACCAGCAGCTCACGGCGCGCAACCGCTGGTCGAAAGTGGATTCGCCAGGCGGCACGATCGACGCGCTCCTGCCGCCG
>Ga0187774_10000260_pt1 | contig 17473 bp, 15 predicted proteins | sample 0216_BV02_MP05_2_FD_133152 | JGI IMG/M metagenome (GOLD analysis project Ga0187774, IMG submission 133152) | Tropical peat soil microbial communities from peatlands in Department of Meta, Colombia - 0216_BV02_MP05_20_MG | ecosystem: Environmental > Terrestrial > Soil > Wetlands > Peat | place... | reverse complement strand
GAAAGATCACCGGGGTGATGACGCTTCCCATCGCCGCGCCGGTTAGGAATGCCCGGGGTGAGATTGTCGCCATCGCCAGCGTCTCCCTCAAGCTCGAAGGGCTGGAGAAGATCTGGCGGGACTTCCGTCTGCCCGAACACTGTGGGATCCTCCTCGTTCACCAAACCGGGCTTCTCGCTGCAAAGGCGGGCGATGTCGCGCTCCCCCTCGGGGCCGCCGCCGTAAACCCTGCTGACCAGACGGCGATGGATGGGAGGAAGGAAGGAGCGGAGGGGATCGCTTCGTTCTTTAGAGGGCAGAGCCCTACGGTGAATACCCGCGTAAGCATCGCTCCCTTTACAGTGCTCGTGACCATTCCCCTTGCGAGCGTTTACAACCCCGTCGTCCGGAGCGCCGCGATCATGTTGCTCGCTGATTTCATCATCCTTGCAGGGGCCACGGGAGTTGCACTTTACCTCGGCAGGCAGTTGAAAGGCAGGGTCAGAAAGTTGAGGACTGCAGCACTGGAAATGGCCTCAGGCGATCTGGACCGGCCCGTTCCCCTGGGAGGCGAGGATGAACTGGGCGATCTCTCCCGCGCTCTGGAGCAGATGCGCAGCAACCTGAAGGACCGCGAGGCGAGACTCCAGGAAGCCAACGAGGAGCTCGAATCGTTCGCCTACTCGGTCAGTCACGATCTCAGGGCACCGCTCCGCGCCATTGCCGGTTTCACGGGCATCCTTTTGGAGGAGCATGGGGAGAAGCTCGGGGCGGAGGGAAACCGATTGCTCGAACGAGTTGACGATGGCGCTTACCGAATGGGAGAGTTGATCGACAGCCTGCTCAAGTTTTCCCGTTTGAGCCGGGTGGAGCTGAACCCGCAGATGATCGACATGGATGCCCTGCTCCGCGAGGTGCTCATCGACTACAAGGCCCAGATGGAATCCCGGCGGACAGAGCTTGTGGTCCGGCCTCTCGGTCTTGCCGCGTGCGATCGCGGCGCCTTCACCCATGTGTTCTCAAACCTCATCTCTAACGCCACAAAGTACACTCGGTCGCGGCCGCAGCCTCGGATCGAGATCGGTTGTGACCAGGGTGAGAGCGAAGTCATCTACTACGTGAAGGATAACGGGGTCGGGTTCGACATGAAGTACGCCGACAAGCTAACGCAAGTCTTCCAAAAGCTCCATCCAGGCTACGAGGGGAGCGGGGTTGGCCTGGCCATAGTGAGGCGCGTGGTGGAAAAGCACGGCGGGAAGCTCTGGGCTGTCTCAGCTCCTGAGCAGGGAGCTACCTTCTTCTTCAGCCTGCCCCCATCTCCGCAGAAAAAGGGCAGGTGAAGCTTGAGGTGAACACATGCTGAGCGTGCTTCTCATCGAAGACAACCAGGACGATATTGATCTGACCCTTCACTCCCTCCGGCGCTACAACTTCGTCAATGAAATCAGGGTGGCCATGGACGGAGAGGAGGCGCTTAGGCACCTGAAAGGCAGCAAGGAACAGCAGACCAGCCTGGGGCTCATTCTCTTGGATCTCAAGCTGCCGAAGATCTCCGGCCTGGAAGTCCTTGAAAACATCAAAACGGACCGTGACCTCGCGCGCATCCCCGTGGTAGTCCTCACCTCTTCGGAGGAAGCAAAGGACGTGGACGAGTGTTACCGGTTGGGGGTAAACAGCTACATCGTGAAACCGGTGGACTTCAAGAAGTTCATGGAGGCCATCAGGACCCTTGGCTACTATTGGCTCCTCTTGAACAAGCCGCCTTCCCTCGGCGGGGAGAGGGCATCGAGATGAAGCACATCAGAGTCCTTTTTCTCGAAGACAACATGGACGATGCCGAACTCTGCCTCCACTACCTGAGAAAGAGCGGCTACCAGGTGATCTCCCATGTGGTTTCCGATCCCGCAAGCTTTCGGGAGCGGATCAGCAACGGCACCTGGGACATCGTCATCGCCGATTATAACCTCGGGCAGTTCACCGCTCTCGATGCCCTCGAGTACTGCAAAGAAAAGGGACTTGACCTGCCCTTCATCGTCCTCACCGGCATGGGGAGCGAGGAACTGGCCGTGGAGAGCATCCGCCTGGGCGCGCTGGATTACCTCCGTAAGGATGCCGTGAAGTTCATTGGTCATCGCCTGGGTCACGCCCTCAAGGACTGGCAGAACCGGCAGGAGATCCTGAAACTGACCCGCCGCATCCAGGACCTCGCCAAGTTTCCCGAGAACAGCCCCAACGCGGTCATGCGGGTGGAGTCCTCGGGCCGGATCTCCTACCTCAACCCAGCGGCGAGCCAGTTTCTAAGAGAAGCGGGAGTCAATGAGGATGAGATCCTGCGCGTCTTTCCCCTCGATTTCGAGCGTGAGATTCGCCCTTTGATCGGCACTGACAGGATCGTTCGAGGCAAGGAGCAGCGCGTCGGCGGCCGCTTTCTCCAGTTCACCTTCAGCTCCTTTGCTGATCTGGACGCTATCCAGGTGAACGCTGAGGACGTCACCGAACGCAAGCAGGCCGAAGAGGCCCTGCTTGCGTCCGAGGCCAGGTACCGGGCCGTCTTCGACACCAACCAGGATGTGATGATTGTCACCGACGACGAGCGCCGCATCATCGATATCAACGAGAAGGCGCTCGAAAAGATTTTCGGTTACGCCAAGCAGGAGATTCTCGGGAAGACCTCGAGAGTGCTCTTTCCGACGAGGGAGGCCTTCGACGAATTCCGTGAGACCTTTTACCGCCAGAGCAGGACCGGACTCATCGGTACAACCCTCAAGCGAAAGGAGGGGGAGACCTTTCCCGCAGAAACCGCCGTCACCCCCATTGGCGGGGATGGCGAGCATGCGGCGCACTTTCTCGAGGTGCATCGCGATATCAGCGATACCGTAAAGCTCCGCAACGTCTTGCGGGAAAAGAAGGCCATCGAGACCATCCTGGCGGGGTCTCCCGTGGGGATCTTCATCATCGACGAGACGCACACGATCATCCACTGGAACCGGTTGTGTGAGGAAATTACCGGTGTTTCCGCCCGCGACATGGTCGGAACGCAGAACCAGTGGAAACCCTTTTATGACCACGAGCGCAAGGTGGCGGCAGACTATGTCATCGACGGCGAGTACGACAAGATGCTGCAGGCTTATCGCAAGGAGGGGATGAGACCCTCACGCCGGGTCGAGGGCGCGTGGGAGATGGAGCTCTACTTCGAGAACATGGCCGGCAAAGAGCGGTACCTCCTCTTCACCGTGTCCCCCATCGTTGATGAGTACGGGAAGACCACCGCCGCCATCGAAATCATGCAGGATATCAGCGTGCGGAGGCGGGTCGAAGAGCAGAACATCCTGCTGAGCCGCAGTCTCCTGAACGTGGTGGAGGAGGCGCGCAAGAGACTCGCCCGGGATCTCCACGATGAGTTGGGGCAGGCGCTCACCGCGCTCCATTTTGGCATGGAGGTGTTGCACCAGACCATCCCTGATGACCTGGTGAGTCAGAGAAAACGGTGCACCGAACTGATCCGCCTGATCGAGCAGGTGAGCGATACAATGAGAAACCTCATCACCGAGCTGCGGCCGGCCATGCTGGATCACCTGGGCCTCCTGCCAACCCTCGAGTGGTACATCGAGGACTTCAGGAACCGGATGGAAGGGCTCAATGTGGACTTCGAGGCCATCGGTCTGAAACAACGCCTGGACGCCGAGGTCGAGACCGCGCTCTACCGCATCATCCAGGAGGGCCTCCACAATGTGGTGAAACACGCCAGCGCTAAGAACGTGAGCATTCGTCTGACCTACAGTTACCCGGACCTGATCCTGAGCATCAAGGATGACGGTGTTGGCTTTGACCAGAATGAGCACATCATGCCCTCCGGAGCGAGGCACCAGGGAATCGGCCTCCTGGGCATGCGCGAGCGAATCGCTTCAGTGGGGGGGATGCTCGAAGTCCGTTCGAAACCGGGAAGAGGCACCCTCATCAGGGCCGAAGTGCCCGTGGGAGGAATGGCGAAAGATGGCAAAAACAAGGGTACTGGTAACTGACGATCACGCCATTGTCAGGGAAGGCCTCCGCCAGTTGCTCAACGAGCAGGCTGACATGGAGGTGGTGGGAGAGGCGGGGGACGGCCGGGAGGCCTTGGACCGAGCCAGGGACCTTCGACCGGACGTGATTCTCATGGACATTGCTATGCCCAACTTGAGCGGCCTCGAAGCCGTGCATCTCATCAAAGAGGCGGTGCCGCAGACCCAGATTGTTGTCCTTTCCATGCACAAGCGGGAGGCCTTTGTCCACCAGGTCCTTGCCTCCGGGGCATTGGGGTACGTGATCAAGGCCTCTCCCAGCTCGGACATCTTGGAGGCCATCCGGGCGGCAAGGCGGGGTGAGTACTTCCTCAGCTCCAAGATCAGCGCGGAGGTGATCAGCACCTATCTGAAATCCCGAAGGGAGAAGCCTACAGTCAGAGGCTATAACCTCCTCTCGGAGCGGGAGCAACAGGTCTTCCGGTTGATGGTGGAGGGAAACACCACCAATCAAATCGCCGACGTCCTCTGCGTCAGTCCCAAGACGGTGGAGAAGCACCGGTACAATGTGACCAAGAAGCTCGGCATGAGCAATCTTCTTGATCTCGTGAAGTACGCCATCAAGATCGGAATCATCGACCCGGAGCTCTGGGAGGACTAGCACGCCCCTGTCGGTCCGGGCTAAGTCCTTTGACGATCCGCATTTGTGGCGCGGATCTCGCCCTCCTCTCCGAATGCCCGCCGGCCGTGGGGGCACCCAGGTTCTCCCTCCGGGCGGCCAGGGGACACCCGCCAGCAGTCCCTCCGTCCATATCGTCCCGCCTTCCACGAAACGGGAGCAATTCCTCCGACAAATACGGGTTTTCCCCCATAGACTGCCACCATGGCCTGTTCTATTAGTAGGTCCTATGCAGGGAGGAACGCCCATGGAGACAGTCCGTACGGTGCTCGTTCAGAAGAACGACGTGCTCCGCAGTCAGCTCGCCGACTTTCTGGAGGGGGCCGGGATCACCAACGTCACCCTTGCCTGCGATCTCGCCGACCTCCGGGCAAAGGCTTGCCAGTGCATGCCTCAGCTTATCGTCCTTGACATCTACCTGGTGGATGAAAACTTTGATGGCCTCATCCGCGATTTGCGCCGGCAGATGCCCGAGCTCAAGGTCGTCCTCACCGGGCCCGAACCGGAAGCATACTACGCCAAACACACAGCGGGTATGGGCGCGGATCTCTATCTCTCAGAAGGACTCCAGCCCGATGAGTGGATCAAGCGCCTGGCGTCCGTAGCTACTCCTCCAACCCGAGTTTAACCTCGCCCTCAGATCCTCCAGCAAGAGCTACCGCCGTGTGGCCATCTCATTTTCGCTTCCGGCCTTTGCCATGGGAGCGCCCTAGCAAGTTGCTGAGAAAACCCTTCTCGTCCTGAGCGGCTCCTGGAGACCGGGTGATCTGTGAGGCAAGGCGCAGCTGGAGCTACCGCTTAACTCTCTTTATGCCGGGAGCACCCACTGAACTACACCTTCGCGGCGCAGGGGGCCGGACCACCACAACCTTAATTCATGGTGCGACTGTGCGGCCTTGCCGAACAGATCAGCCGGGCCCACGGTATCGCGTCGCAGTCCCATTTAAGGGTAGGCCTGGCTCTTGGGTTTTTCAGCATCGTGCCAGGTGATTTCTTCCAACTCGTGTTTCTGAAGGCTGAGGAGCATGGGCTGTGTTTTCTGGTTGCATCGTGGCGAAACTGTGGCAAAGAGTTCCACGAACTGGGGCGTTCCACTGATCGATCACGAGATCTTAGGGCCAGAGTGCCGATTCCGCTTTACGTTCCTGGGCGAAGAAGATAGTCTGAAAACGCTTGTCATCTCCTCCTGCTCCGTATAGACTCCCAAGTCTAGGAATAGTTGAGGAAAGGAGGTACGTCATGCTGGTCAAATACTGGATGAGCACGAACGTTATCACGATCGATGAGGACGTTTCCATGATGAAGGCCTCCCGCCTGATGAAACAGCATGGAATCCAGCACCTTCCGGTGATGAGAAAGGGGCGTCTCGCGGGCATCGTTTCTGACCGCGACCTGAAAGAGGCCCAACCCTCAAAAGCGAGCACACTCGACATCCACGAGCTTTACTATCTCCTCGACCAGCTCAAGGTAAAGGAGATCATGGTCCAGAAGCTCCATTCCACCCACCCGGACGACACCATCGAGAAAGCCGCCGCCCTCATGCTCAAACACGACATCTCCGCCCTTCCGGTAGTCAATAACGAGGGTGACCTCGAGGGTATTATTACCAAAGGTGACCTCTTCCGTGCCCTGGTCTCCATCTCAGGAATCTACCAAGCACCAGTGCAAGTCGGTTTTGAGCTCCCAGACGAGCCTGGGTCCATCATGGGAGTGGCCGACGTAATCAGAGATCACGGCGGCCGCATTGTCAGTATCATCAGCCATTATGAGCGCGCTCCTGAAGGTTTTCGCCACGTCTACGTTCGCTTCAAGGGAAAAATGAAACGTGCGGGCCTTATCGCCGAACTGGAAAAGAAGTTCAAGGTTCTCTACCATACCCACGACAAAGTGGAGTGACCCGCGGAGATCCTGGCTGAACGCGCCCGCGGAAAGGTCCACACAGCCGTGGGGCCGGCGGGCCACAAGATGGAAAGCTGCTACCACTCTCAACCAATCTGGTGCTCCCATGCTCTCCGTCTCGCAGGCCGCTTCACCCGCGCCCGAGTTTTGCGAATTTCCTTCAGCGCTATGTAGTTAACATCCCGACCTCCCACCACCAACAGACACATGCGGTACTCAAGGAACTGATCTAGTCCTTGGGGATGGGGAGGATCGCCCTCTTCTACCAGAAGGACGACTACGGCTTCGACGGTCTGAGCGGAACCCAGATCGCGCTGCTGCGTTGCCACGTGGAACCGGCGGCTACGGGCCGCTGGCGGCGGGGGAGCCTTGAGGCCGCAGAAGCCCTTGCCCGCGGTCTTCCGAGGAAGGGGGGGATTTCCTGCCCTCTTTGCGGGAACCCCCCCATTGTCCCTCCGCGCAGGTCAGCTCTAGATTGATTATGGGGTATTATCGGCAGCAGTTTGACCCTCGCCATAGACTGGTAGCTTCTTTGCCTCTCTCGGCAAGATCGCGGATTAGCCATGGTCGAAGACAGCAAGACATCCGAGGCAAGCAAGGCGCGCTCCCCGACGAGGCAGTGACCAAAGCCAAGCCCAAGAGGATACTCATCGCTGTGGACGGTTCCCAGCACGCCGTTCACGCGGTGCGCTATATTGCCGAACACTGGTCTCCATCCATCCTCAAGGCTAACCTCCTCTACGTCCTCTTTGCCGCCCCCGAAGTCTTCATGGACCTTGAGGCCCAGGTCTACTCCCGGCAAGCATTCAAGGGCAAATACGGCCAGTGGAGGCGGGAGATGAGAGGCGTGGCTCAGGCGTTCCTGGATCGCGCCCGCAACATCCTGGTGGAGGCCAATCTTCCGGGAAACCACGTGGGGGTCATCCTTCAGGAGCAGGAAGTGGGGATTGCCCGGGACATCATTGCCGAGGCCAAGCGTGGCTATGATGCGGTGGTCATAGGGAGGCGGGGTCTCAGCAAGATGGAAGGCGGATTCCTCCTCGGCAGTGTATCTACAAAGATTGTCTCCGGGGCACGCGACGTTCCGGTCTGGGTCGTAGGCGGCAAGATCGAAGCGAGCAGCGCGCTCCTTGCGGTGGATGCCTCAGAGAACTCGCACAAGGCGGTCCACTACCTTGGATCCTTCGCCGGGTCTACGACGGCGGAGGTGACTCTCTACCACGTGGTGCGCCAGCTCAGTTTCACCCGTGGGACAAACCTCATCCCGAGGAACGAAGAGCGGGATCAAAAGTGGCTCACCAAGGTCACCCGAGATGCGGAGTCCATGCTCCGTCACTACAGCGAACGGCTCGAAAGGGCCGGAGTTGCCCCGGCGAGAGTCACCATCAAATGCACTACGGAGAGTTCCTCCCGTTCGGAGGACATCTTAAGAGAGGCCCGGGCGGGTAGATACGGAACCATCATCCTCGGGCGACGAGGCCTTTCGCGGGTCGGGCAGTTCATCACCGGGAGGGTGACAAGCAAGGTACTCTCCCAGGCCGATGGGCTGGCGGTCTGGCTGGTTCCCTGATCTGTCCGGGACTTCCCATGAGGAGGTTGTCCGTTACCCCGTCCCCCAGTTGACCGTCATCTCACCCTTTCAATCCGGTCCCAATACTCTGGGTTGGAACCCACTGGGTGGACGCTCAGCGTCTTCCGGGGGATGCTGAGAGGGCTGGGCGCTGCTCAGAACAACACGGACCGCGTCAGTTTCTGCGCCCCCACGCAACGCGTGGGAGTGCAGATGAGCACAAGCTACCCAGGGGGTTAGGTGGGGGTAGGAGTCAGGCTGACGGGGAAGAGGACTGCATAGGGGCATCTGTCGGCCAGTCGCTATGGGGTTTGCGCTCCGGCGCCGTCCGCGGGGCGCAGAACTCCCTCCCGAAATCGCTTCAGATAGACGATAAGGATGGAGAGGGCTGCAGGTGTGACACCGGGGATTCTCCCGGCCTGCCCGAGAGAGGTTGGCTGGATTTCGGTGAGACGCTGGCGAACCTCGTGAGAGAGGCCCGGCACCAGGTCGTAGTCGAATCCCTCGGGAATTCGAAACCGCTCGAGCTCTTTGAATTTCCTCGCCTCCGCCTCCTGCCGTTGCAGGTATCCTTCGTACTTGCACTGGATCTCCACCTGCCGTTTCACCGATGAGGGCAGGTGCGACGCTGCCTCCCCGAAGGCCTCGAGGTCTGCATAGGTGAGTTCGGGCCGCTTGAGGAGCTGCGCCAAGGGGACGCTCGCCGCAAGGGAAGCCGAGTTCCTTTCCATGAGGCACCGATTCGCCATCCGCGTGGGCTTGAGGCGCACTGTGGTGAGGCGACGGAGTTCAGCGGCGATCTGTTCCCTGCGCTCCCGCATCTCCTTCAGCATCTCATGACCGATGAGCCCGAGCTCGTGTCCCTTTTCCATGAGGCGGAAATCGGCATTGTCTTCCCGAAGGAGGAGGCGATACTCCGCCCGCGACGTGAAGATGCGGTAAGGCTCCCTGGTGCCCTGGGTTACCAGATCGTCCGCCATGACCCCGATATAAGCCTCCGAGCGATCGAGGAGGAAAGCCGGTCGTTTCTGCACCTGGAGCGCCGCATTGATTCCCGCATAGATGCCCTGGGCCGCCGCCTCCTCATAGCCCGAGGTGCCGTTGATCTGGCCGGCCATGAACAACCCCTTGATCCGCTTGCTCTCCAGGGTCGGCAGCAACTGGGTGGGGACAACGAAGTCGTACTCGATCGCATAGGCGCACCGCATAATCTCCGCCTCCTCCAGACCGGGCACCGATCTCACCACTTGGAGCTGAAGTTCGTAAGGGAGGGAGTTGCCTGTGCCGCTCGCGTAGATCTCTTCCGTATCCAAACCTTCCGGTTCCAGGATGATCTGGTGGTGCTCCTTCTCAGGGAACTTCATCACCTTGTCTTCCAAGGACGGGCAATACCGGGCGGACACGCCCTTGATGGCACCGCTGTAGAGGGGAGAGAGGCCGATGTTCCGCCGCACGATCTCATGGGTTCGCCCGTGAGTACGGCCAATGTAGCACGAGACCTGGGGGAGAACGATCTTCTCGGTGAAGAGTGAGAACGGCCGCGGCCGATCGTCGCCCTTCTGCTCGTCGAAGCGGGAAAAGTCGATGCTCCCTCGCCGGAGCCGCGCCGGCGTCCCCGTCTTCATGCGGCCCAGCTGAAAGCCGAGATGAGCGAGGTTCTCGGCCAAGCCGTTGGCGGGAAACTCCCCGGCCCGGCCCGCCGGGATCTGGCGAGCCCCGATGTGGATGAGCCCGTGAAGGAAGGTCCCGGTCGTGAGCACCACGGCGCGACTCAGGAATTCCACGCCCAGATGGTCGCGGACGCCGACGATCCGGTTGCCCTCCACCAGGAGGTCCTCGACCAGGGATTGCTTGACCTCCAGGTTCTCCTGGCGCTCGATGACGGCCTTCATAGAGGCGCGGTAGCGCACCTTGTCGTTTTGGGTCCTCGTTCCCTGCACCGCCGGTCCCTTGCGGGTATTGAGGGTTCGAAATTGGATGGCGGTCTGGTCCGTGACCTTGGCGATTTCCCCACCCAGAGCGTCCACCTCTTTGACCAGGTGTCCCTTCCCCAATCCGCCCACAGAGGGCGAACAGGGCATGTGGGCGACTGTGTCCAGGAATATACTGAAAACGAGGGTCCGGCAGCTCATGCGCGCAGCAGCGAGGGCTGCCTCGCAACCCGCATGACCGGCGCCGACGACAATGACGTCGTAGCTCTTCGGATACACACTCATCGAATTCCCTGCTTGCTTGGTGGGGCCGCCGCAAGGCCCTGGCTGTTGCACGGGGGATTATATATACTACCGTACATGTTGACCAGTCGATATCTCGATCTCAACTCGGCGCTCCGTGAGCGTTTCGGCTGCCGGGTTCAGAAGATCAGCCTCGATGCAGGGCTCACCTGCCCAAATCGGGATGGGACCCTCGCGACCGGCGGCTGCATCTACTGCAACGCCCAGGGTTCGGGGACTGGGCTTGCCCGCCGGTATTCCCTCGTTGAGCAGCTCAGGCGTGGCCAGGAACAGCTCCGGCGGCGCTACGGCGCCAAGAAGTTCATCGCCTACTTCCAGTCCTTTTCCAACACCTACGCGCCTCTCGATACTCTGAAACGCCTCTACCGCGAAGCGCTCGCCGTGGAAGACGTCGTCGGCCTGGCCATCGGGACGAGACCTGATTGCGTGCCCGACGAGGTCCTCGATCTCCTTGCTGACCTGGCCCGAGAAACTTACCTCTGGCTGGAGTATGGTCTCCAGTCCATCCACGAGTCGACCTTGGCCGCTATCAACCGGGGACACGGGGTCGGCTCTTTCCTGGATGCGCTTTGCCGCACGAGGGCCCGTGGCCTGGAGGTCTGCGTCCATGTCATCCTTGGTCTCCCGGGCGAGGGGAGGAGCGAAATGCTGGACACGGCTCGTGCTCTGGCCGCTCTGGACATCCAGGCGGTGAAGATTCACCTCCTCTACGTGATCAGGGGCACGCCGCTCGAGGCCCTTTATTGCTCTGGGGCATACCGCTGTCTCAGCCGAGAGGAATACGTGGACTTAGTCTGCGATTTCCTCGCCATCCTTCCACCCACTACCATCATTCATCGACTCACGGGGGACCCTCACCCCCGCGAACTGGTGGCGCCGACCTGGGCCCTGGAAAAGCAGGCCAACCTAAGGGCCGTCCGTGAGGCCCTCAAGCGCTGCGACCTCTGGCAGGGGAAACACCATGCATCGGTGCCTACCCCATCTCGCCGCGACCGCCCCGGTAATGGGAGGCCGATCTGACAAAATACGTCAGTCGCGGGCGCACGCGGTCGGCAACGGAGCACGCCGGGAAACCGGGGCGAGTCGGTCGATCACCACATCATAGTGAGAAGACTCGATAACTGGTGGTCATGAGGAGGGAGGATCCCCTTGGCATCTCCTATGCACTGGGCTCCCGGGCGAGTGAAATCGTCAACGGACGCGCCGAAGGACCGAGGGGATGACCATGTTACATCCGGACAAGGTGTGGAAAGATGCTCAGGTGCTCAGGTGGGCCATGACAAACCGCGACTGCCCGATCACATTTGTACCTTCCTGGGTCATCATGACACTCCTGGAAGATATCGTCCGGTACAGATGTCAGCTCCTCGAGTACCTGGTCATGGCCTTCGACGATTCCGAGGGGGTTGTCATGGACGGCACCCGCCTGGAATGGGCGGTGGAAAAGCTCATGTTTAACGTGTTGTTGAGCAGCCTACATGAGGACGGCCACGTCGAGCTTGGCTGCGGCCTCCTCGATGAACCTCTCTTCTTTGACCTCCACAATCCGCTCGACGTGGAGATGGCCCTCACTCCCTCCGGAGAAAAGGCTCACATCAGGGAGGAACTGGAACTGTTCAGAAGCAACCAGCAAGGCTCTTACCGATAACTCGAGGCGGCCAGGGTAACCACCCCCAACCCTGGTCGCAGCAGCCCGCCCAGGCCCCAACTCTTCACCGGCCCGGCACAGATGTCGGGCCTGTGCTTTTTCCCCCAGACCTCCCGACCGGCCTTGCCCCCATGATTTGGAGTGGAAGGAGAACACAAAATCCAAGGCACCCGCGAGCCTGGCCGCTCATATGGTGCCTTTGGAGACACCTCCGCGCCCGCACTCTGCCGCAAGAGTCCATCTTGGTCACGATGGTTCTAGAGTTCCGCCATCAAGCGATCGAACTCCTCCACTGTGACAGCAGGTGCACTGGTGAAAGCGATACCGGTCAACTTGTTCAAGGCGACAGAGGCTTGCATCGCCTTTTCCACTCCCGGGAAATTGACAACAAAAACCAGATCGTAATCCCCAAGAAGTGCATACATGGCCTTGACTTCCCCGCCGTACTTCTTGATCACGGCGCCGCCCTTCTTCGTTCGCTCCGCGGTGATGCCCTTGATTGCCTCGGCTGAGTACTTGCCGAACATGAGAAATGTTGCCATCGCCGATCCTCCTTTCCCCGATGAATATCGTGGGCCTGCGTCGTCGCTCACCCACTCTCTCTCCCGCCTCCCATTCTCTCCCAACGTGGACTATCGGGAAGAGAGGGCAGGCTCGTCGTGGCTCCCGCATCTCCTCGCTCCAGTTCGGCACGGCTGGGGCGTATCTCTGGGAATGCAGCACAACAGGAGACCAAGAACGCCTCAGGGTTGCGGCGGGAATGCTAGGCTCATTCCAGTATCTCTTTGGCCTCGCTCGAAAGGGAAGGTGCAATGGCTGCAGCATACGCTCTGGCCCGGAATGCTGTCAATACCTCACCCGAACCCTTGACCTAAGACGGTGACAATGGGACATTAATAAGGTAACCTTTCTCGCGTGAAGGACAGGGATTTTGGCTTCAGGCCCCAACGACAGGGCCTTCCGCCTTGACAGGCATTGTTGGCACGGTGTTTGCTGATCCCTTGAATGAGGCCCGCGTCCCATAGCGACCTCCGCGCACCCTGCGTCGGGGTCATGACCGAGCGGTGCAGGCCTTCCTGGTGCGCGCATGGGTACATCGGAATCGGTTGAGAGACGTAGGTCCCGCAGGGTCAAGGTTCGATGGCCAGTCGTGATTATGACCAGCAAGGGGCCGATAGTGGGAGAGACTAGGGACATAGGTGGCAAAGGAGCCTTTATCTGCTGCAAAGAGTTCATCCATCCTGATGAGCGCTGCAGACTTTTCATCATGATACCCAATCGCAACCCGTTGGTAGTGCCGATCGAAGTCGCATGGTCGAATCCTTACGGCTCGGAGTTTGACGCGACGCCATGCGGGGTGGGAGTGAGATTCACTGACATTTCTGCTGTAGGTCGAGAGAAGATGTTTCGTGAACTCAGAAAGAGAGCAGCGGAAGAAGATCATGACTAGCACACCTGTACGTTTCTGAAAGGGAACTTGGCATGAATGCAAAGAAACTTGGACGTTCTGTGGGAAATGGTAACGACAAGATGAGCATCATTGGTGAGAATTGTCGCTTGAATGGGCATATGGAAACTCCCTCTACGCTGATTCTGTGTGGAGACTTCGAGGGAACAATAAGTTGTAACTCGCTCGAAACTGGAGTTTGCAGTAAAGTCTCTGCAAAAATTAACGCGGGGAATGTTATTATATCAGGATTCTTCGAAGGTGAGATTGTCTGTCATGATGTCTTGACCGTCGCAAAAACCGGGAAGGTTAGGGGCAAGATATCCTATGGTACCCTGACCGTCGAGCCTGGCGGCGTCATCGAGGGTAACACCTCGAGGCTGGAATCTAGAGAAAAGAAGGTATTGTCCATTCCTGAAACGACTGCCTCTTCAAGCACTTCGGCTTAGTGCTTCGATTCGCAGGTACGATTCGGTATCGTCAACCAATGACGATCGCCACACCTGGCTGTTTCCCTCCCCACGCTGCGGCCGAGCCGCCTGTCGCCATGGATTTCCCTTCCTCTCCCCTTGGGGGGGTGCTGGTGGCGTTGTTCTGGAAAGGATCGGTGGCGCCGGAGCGGCTCTCTACCTTTTGTCTACCAGGCTGTCGTAGTGGGAGAACTGCATGGTGAAAGTGGCCCGGCCCTGGCTCGCGGACCGAAGTGCCGTCGAGTACCCGAACATGTGGGAGAGCGGCACGGTAGCACGTAGGACCTTTACCGCCTGTTTGGTGAAAATTCCTTCGATTCTCCCTTTGCGGATGTTGAGATCGTTGATCACCTCACCGGTGAATTCCTCGGGCACAATGACTTCCACGGCCATAATCGGTTCGAGGAGCTGGGACTGGCCTTGGCGTAGGCCTTCCTGCAAAGCGGTGGCGGCAGCGACTTTGAAAGCCAGCTCGCTGGCCGCCTGTTCGCGGAGCGTTCCACCGATCACCGCCGCCTCGATGTCCATTACGGGATAGCCCGCAACGACACCGCTTTCCAGTCCTTCCATGACCCCCTGCTCCACTGCTTCTATGAAGGTCGATGGGATGGAGCCGTCCCGGACCAGGTCACGGAAGAGATTCCCCTTGCCGCGGGCTCTCGGCTCGAGATGGAGTTCCACTCGAGCGTAATGCTGGGCGCCCGCGATCTCTCGGTCAAAGATCCCCTGGGCCTCCACAGGTTGAGAGATAGTCTCCCTGTAGACTACCTGTGGCTTTCCCACGTTCACCTGGATCGAATACTCCCGGAGAAGGCGGTCAACCAGGATCTCCAGGTGGAGTTCTCCCATCCCCGAGATGATGGTCTGACCGGTATCGGGGTCTTGGCGATAGCGAAAGGTGGGATCCTCCTCGGCAAGTTTGTCAAGGGCCTGGATGGTTTTCTCTTCGTCCGTCCGGGTGCGCGGCTCCATGGCAATGGAAATCACCGGCTCGAAGAAATCCATGCGCTCGAGAAGGATGGGATGCTCGGGATCGCACACCGTGTCGCCGGTACTGGTTCGCTTGAGCCCGACCAGTGCGACAATTTCTCCGGCGGAGGCGTGGGCGAATCGCTCGCGCTTGTTTGCGTGCATCTGGAAGATGCGGGCCACTTTCTCCGTTTCGCCCTTGTTGACATTGAGCACGTCGGAACCGGTACCAACCGTTCCCGAATACACCCGCACATAGCTGAGCTTCCGCCCCTGGTCCATCTGGATCTTGAAGGCGAGACCAGCGAAGGGCTCGGTCTCGCTGCTCTGGCGGGTTTCCTCATCCCCGGTCTTGGGATGGTAGCCAACTACGGGAGGCACGTCCAAGGGGCTGGGAAGAAAATCAACGATGGCATCCAGAAGGAGCTGAATCCCCTTGTTCCTCAGGGCGCTACCGCAGAGCACCGGCACCGCCTTGAGTTCCAGGGTGGCCTCGCGAATGACCGGGAGAAGGTATTCCGGCTCGAGAGGCTGGTCCGCGAGGTACCGTTCCATGAGCCCATCGTCGAGTTCCGCCACCGTCTCGATGAGTTGCTCCCGGGCTGCTCTTGCCTCCTGCTCGTGTCCCGCTGGGATGTCGGAGAATTCGTAAACCACGCCGAGCGTGCTATCATCCCAGCAGACCGCCTTCATCCGTACGAGGTCTATGATCCCGGCAAATTCGGCCTCTGTCCCCAGCGGCAGCTGGAGAACCAGTGGCCGGGCGCCCAGTTTGTCTCGAATCTGCCGAACCGTTCCGCCAAAATCCGCCCCGAGGCGGTCCATCTTGTTGACAAAGGCGATCTTGGGAACCCGGTACTTGTCTGCCTGGTGCCACACGGTTTCCGATTGGGGTTCCACTCCACCTACGGCGCAAAAAACGCCGATGGCGCCATCAAGAACCCGGAGAGAGCGTTCGACCTCAATGGTGAAATCAACGTGGCCGGGTGTGTCGATGAGGTGGAGTTCGTGATCACGCCATAGGCAGGTGGTCACCGCTGAGGTGATGGTAATGCCGCGCTCCTGTTCCTGCTCCATCCAGTCCATCACCGCCTCCCCATCGTGAACCTCCCCCATCTTGTGGGACTTCCCGGTGTAGTAAAGGATTCGCTCCGTCACCGTGGTCTTCCCAGCGTCAATGTGGGCAATGATGCCGATGTTCCGTGTTCTCTGGAGGCGTTTGCGATCGGTCATGGGGGAGCCCTCTCACTGGACGACGAGGAGGGGATCGGCGGCCTTGGGATGGCGGATGTCGATGTGGCCAGCCAGAGTGGCTTGGGCTTTCCCCTCGATCAGGATCTGCACCCGTTCGATCTCTTTGAGATTCATGGCGAGCGTATTCACAATGGAGTAGAGGGTCAGCCGTTCAGAAGTCACACCTCCGGGATGCGAGGCCGCAAGCTCGGAGCTGCAGTCCACGTAAGCAGTCCCATCTTCAGTCATGAACAGGTGGAGCAGACGGGTGCCCTTGGGGATGGGGGAGACGAGTTCAGAGGTTTCCGGTCCCTGCAGGAGCCCGGCGATGATGGCCTCGGCTGCGGCGATGGGATCAATTGCCTCGATTCGTCGCTCTTCAGCCCGGAGGTGACGTCCGCCGACGGACCCGAAGTAGAGTTGCACCCGTCTCCTCGCGGCCTCATGCACGGGAACGGGCTTGGTCACTTGGGAGCGGAGGAATCTGCCCTGGTCTTCACCGCCAAACCAGTGAACCAGAAGGATTGCCCCCCCAGCCCCCATCACGAGGACAGCGAGGGAAATCAGCCAGAGTCCCAGGGTGCGGTTTCCTCGCCTCCACAAACCCATGATTGTCCCTCCACCAAAAGGGGGCGCCACCCACACTATTGTGAGGCCTGCCGGGAGGGACAGGAAGCCTCCGTGGTACCGCTGCAAGAAGACCTTCTGCCGTTGGCGGAAGCAATCGGCTCAGTCCCCGAAAGCCGCCTCATCCCGCCGTGGTATGGGCGCTAACTCAAAAACTCAACAGGATCTTCCGAGGAGAGCGGCCGACGACTGAACGGTGTGAAATCCCACTTGGGTAAAGGGCGGTGGTCTCGCCTTATGTTAGCGCCCACGTACCATCGTGGCAAGGGCCTCCGCATGAGCGCTGTTTGCCTCAACTTCCGTTGACCCGCTCCTTGAGCTCTTTGCCAACCTTGAAGAAGGGGAGCCTCTTGTCTTGCACATCGATGGGAGTCCCGGTCCTCGGATTTCGGCCGCGATAGCCGCGATACCCCTTGACCTTGAAGCTCCCAAAACCGCGGATCTCGACACGATCGCCATGGATCAGCGCTTTCTCGATAGCACCGAACACGGTTCTCAAAACCAACTCCGCCTCCCTCACGGGTACCCCCTCGGCAGCGGCAGTTGCAGCGATGAGCTCACGTCTGGTCATGAGATCTTCACCTCTCACCGAATCAGGAGTGGGAGCGCGAGCGAGGCGGCCAAGATATTCCGCCTTCCCTGCGCCGTTCAGTCCTTCCCACGCCTCGTCTTAATTTCCAAGATCTAGACGCTCAGCCTCGAGCGCCGATAACCTCT
>Ga0187774_10000258_pt1 | contig 17514 bp, 20 predicted proteins | sample 0216_BV02_MP05_2_FD_133152 | JGI IMG/M metagenome (GOLD analysis project Ga0187774, IMG submission 133152) | Tropical peat soil microbial communities from peatlands in Department of Meta, Colombia - 0216_BV02_MP05_20_MG | ecosystem: Environmental > Terrestrial > Soil > Wetlands > Peat | place... | reverse complement strand
GCCGGCCCGAGCGGCGAGGCGCAGCTCGCGCGCTACGCCTCGCCGCTCGCGGACCTGCGCAGCACGCCGACCGGCGCCTATTTGCAGGCGCTGGCCGCGGTCACTGCGGTCTGGCCGGATGTCACAGGCATCGCCGCGCCCACGCTCGCGCTGCTCTCGGCGCGCAGCAGCTTCACCGATCCACGCCGCACCCGCGCGGCGCTGCGCGCGCTGCCCGACTGCGAGATCGTCGAGCTCGACGCACGCCACTGGATTCCCACCGAGCAGCCGCAGGCGATGCGCGCGGCGATCGAGGCCTGGGTCGCGCGCCGGTTCGCGCGCGGCTAGGCGCCCGCGAGGCCGGGGAGCAGCTTCACGAGGCCCGACGCCATGATCTGGATGGCGAGCGCAGCCAGCAGAAGCCCGAGCAGGCGCGTGGCGATGTTCAGGCCCGTGGTGCCCAGGCGCGGCGCGAGCGCATGCGCGTAGCGCAGCACGACCCACAGCACTGCGCACACGAGCACGATGCACAGGATCATCGCGGCGAGATGCATCAGGCCGTGCGCCTGTGCCGCGATGATGGTGGTGCCGATCGCGCCAGGGCCCGCAAGCAACGGTACTGCGAGCGGCACGACTCCGGACAGCTCTCCGGTCTCCAGCTCCTCGGCTTCGGCCGCGGACTGCCGCACGCCGCCCGCGCGAGCGTTCAGCATCGCCAACGCCATGAGCAGCAGCACCAGCCCGCCGCCGACGCTGAACGCCGGCAGGCTCGCGCCGATCAGGCGCAGCAACGCCTCGCCGAAGAGCGCCGACCCCGTGAGAACGCCGAACACCGTGAACGTGACGACGCGCGCCAGCGCGATTCGCTCGGCTGTAGAGCGCGACGCCGTGATGCCGACGAAGATCGGCACCGCGAGGAACGGATCGAGCACCGCCGTGAGCGTGACGGTGAAGCGCAGGTATTCTTCGAGAGGCGCGAGCTCCCGCATGTGGCGCGCCTACTTCTTCGCACGCGCCGCCAGCGCCTCGACGGCGGCCTTGCGGTCGGCGCTCACCCTGGCGAAGGCGGGGCGCTCCCCGAGCATTTTGAGGTAGGCCTTGACCGGGAACTCCTCGAGAAAGTCGCGAGCGAAGGCCATCTTGCTGACCCTGGACACCAGCGGCAGGTGCACGTAGGCGGCGCAATCGGCCAGCGTCAGTTCCTTTCCGGCAATGTACGGATCGAACTTGGCGCGCGTCGCGAAGCCGCGCACGCCCTTCGCGAGGTCGCGCTCGACCTCCTTCTTGGTCTCGTCGGACACCTTGCCGCCGAAGAAGTACTCCCGGTACAGGCGCCGCGCGACGAGCTCCATGTGCAGCTCGAGGTACTGGATGAGCTCGCGCACCTTCGCTCTGGCGAGAGGATCCGCCGGGTAAAGCGGCTTCTCGCGGTGCGTGTCTTCGAGGTACTCGCAGATCACCTGCGACTCCGTGAGCAGCGTGCCATCGACTTCCATGAACGGCACCTTGCCGAGCGGCGAGCGGGCCAGGAACTCGTCCTTCTGCGACGGCGCGCAGCTCGCGTCCTCCTCGAACGCAACGCCCTTCTCGAGCAACGCGAGGCGCACCTTGTTGTGGTAGTTGCTGACGTGGAAGCCGCACAGCTTGAGCATGAGTTCTCCTGAGTTCGATGCAGGTGGAATCGCCGGTCAGAGCAAGCTGTCCGCCGGCGCATAAGCTAGGCCGAGCGCTTCGGCGACCGCACGGTACGCCACCTTGCCGCGCGCCACGTTCAGCCCGTTGCGCAAGTGCTCGTCGTCGGCGAGCGCGCGCCGCCAGCCCTTGTCGGCGAGCGCGAGCACGAAGGGCAGCGTCGCGTTGCTCAGCGCATAAGTCGAAGTCCGCGGCACCGCGCCCGGCATGTTGGCGACGCAGTAGTGCACCACGCCGTCGACGACGTAGGTCGGATCGGCATGCGTCGTCGGGCGCGAGGTCTCGAAGCAGCCGCCCTGGTCGATCGAGACGTCGACCAGCGCGGCGCCCGGCTTCATGCGATTGAGCAATTCGCGCGTCGCGAGCTTGGGCGCAGCCGCGCCGGGCACCAGCACTGCGCCGATCACCAGATCGGCCGACAGCACGTGCTGCTCGATTGCGTCGCGGCTCGAATAGACCGTCACCACGCGCGCCCCGAACTCGCTCTCGATCCTGCGCAGGGCGTCGACCGAACGGTCGAGCGCGTACACGCGCGCGCCCGACCCGACCGCGATGCGCGCGGCGTTCGAGCCCACGACGCCCGCACCGAGGATCGTGATCTTTGCGGCCGGAACCCCCGGCACGCCGGCAAGCAGCGTGCCCATGCCGCCGCGCTCCTTCTCCAGGCAGCCGGCGCCTACCTGGATCGCCATGCGCCCCGCGACCTCCGACATCGGTGCGAGCAGCGGCAGGCCGCCGCCGGCGCGGGTGACGGTTTCATAGGCGATGCAGGTCGCGCCCGAAGCCACCAGGTCGCGCGCCTGCTCGGGGTCCGGCGCAAGATGCAGGTACGTGAACAGAACCTGATCGGCACGCAGCTTCTTGCGCTCGGCCGGTTGCGGCTCCTTCACCTTGACGATCAGTTCCGCGTCGGCGAACGCGTCCTGGACGATCCTCGCGCCCGCACGTTCGTATGTTGCATCTGCCGCGCCGATGCCTGCGCCGGCGCCGCGCTCGACCAGCAGCTCGTGGCCGCGCGCCGCCAGCTCGCGCACCGAGGTCGGCGTCAGGCCGACCCGATACTCGTGGACCTTGATCTCGCGCGGCACGCCGATCCGCACGGCGTGCCCCTAGGCGCGCTTCTTCGGCGCAACCGCCTCCGCCACCGTGGTCTGCTCGCCGATCTCGAGCTTGGCGATCTGGTTGCGGTGCACCTCGTCCGGCCCGTCGGCGAAGCGCAGCGTGCGCGCGTGCGCGTAGGCCGCCGCGAGGCCGAAGTCCTCGGCGACGCCGCCGCCGCCGTGAACCTGCATCGCCCAGTCGATCACCTTGCAGGCCATGTTCGGCGCGAGCACCTTGATCATTGCGATCTCCTTGCGCGCCACCTTGTTGCCGACGGTGTCCATCTTCCAGGCCGCGTTCAGCACCATGAAGCGCGCGGAATCGATCATGATGCGCGCCTCGGCGATGCGCTCGCGCGTCACGCCCTGCTCGGCGACCGTGCGACCGAATGCGACGCGCGAGGTCGCGCGCTTGCACATCTTCTCCAGCGCACGCTCGGCCTGGCCGATGAGGCGCATGCAATGGTGGATGCGCCCCGGCCCCAGGCGACCTTGCGCGATCTCGAAGCCGCGTCCCTCGCCGAGCAGGATGTTGGAGGCCGGCACGCGCACGTTCTTCAGCTCGATTTCCATGTGCCCGTGGGGCGCATCGTCGTAACCGAACACCTTCAGGTGGCGCGCGATCCGGATGCCGGGCGTGCCGGCCGGCACCAGGATCATCGACTGCTGGCTGTGGCGCGACGGATTGTCCGGCGAGGTCTTGCCCATCAGGATGTAGACCTTGCAGCGCGGGTCCCCCGCGCCGGAGGACCACCACTTGGTGCCGTTTATCACGTACTCGTTGCCTTCGCGCTTGATATGGGTCTGGATGTTGGTCGCGTCGGACGAAGCCACCGCCGGCTCGGTCATGAGGAACGCCGAGCGGATCTTGCCCTGCAGCAGCGGCTCCAGCCACTCGTCCTTTTGCGCTTCGGTGCCGTAGCGCTCGATGGTCTCCATGTTGCCGGTGTCGGGGGCCGAGCAATTGAACACTTCGGGCGCCCAGCCCACGCGGCCCATGATCTCGCACAGCGGCGCGTACTCGAGGTTCGACAGCCCTTCGGGGGCGCGCGGCGAGCGCGGCAGGAACAGGTTCCACAGCCCGAGCGCGCGCGCCTTGGGCTTCAACTCCTCGATGATCGGAACCGGCTGCCAGCGATTCGGCCCGTTGCAGTGGTCGTACCAGGCCTTCTCGTTCGGGTAGATATGCGCGTCCATGAAGGCCTTGAGCTTCGTCTGCAGCTCCTTCACCCTGGGCGAATACTCGAAGTCCATGCTGTTCTCCTAGGCGGCTCGTTTCAGTATCTTCTCGACCTGCTGCCAGCCGAGATCGGCGAGCAGCGGCGCCTTGCTGCCGGCCTCGACGGCGTGGGCGCTCGCCGCAGTGCCGTCGACCACGCGTTTCTTGATGCCCTGGGTGATCGCGGCGATGCGAAACAGGTTGTAGGCCATGTAGAAGTCCCAAGTCGTCGGATCGATGCCCGTGCGCCCGGTCCTCCTGCAGTACATCTCTATGTACTCGCGCTCGGTGGGGATGCCGAGTTCCTCGAGCGGCAGTCCCTCGATGCCGCGGAACTTCCCCGGCGGGATGCGCCAGCTCATGCAATGGTAGGAAAAGTCGGCCAGCGGGTCGCCGAGTGTCGACAGCTCCCAGTCGAGCACCGCGAGGATTCTCGGCTCGCGCGCATGGAAGATGGCGTTGTCGAGACGGTAGTCGCCGTGCACGACGCTCGTTACGTCGTCAGGCGGGATATTCTTCGGCAGCCAGTCGATGAGGTCGTCCATCGGCACGATGCGCTCCGTCTCGGATGCGCGGTACTGCTTGGTCCAGCGCGCGATCTGGCGCTCGACGTAGCTGCCCGCCTTGCCGAAGTCCTCCAGCCCGACTGCACGGTAGTCGATCGAGTGCAGCAGGGCGATCACGCGGTTCAGCTCGTCCCAGATCGCGCGCCGCTCGGCACGCGTCATGCCGGGCAGCGCCTGGTCCCACAGTACCCGGCCCTCGACGCAATCCATGACGTAGAAAGCGGTGCCGATCACCGACTCGTCCTCGCACAGCACGTAAGGCCGCGCCACCGGGAAACCGACGCCGTGCAGCGCCTTAGTGACACGGTACTCGCGCTCGACCGCGTGCGCTGACGGCAGCAGCTTGCCGGGCGGCTTGCGGCGCAGCGCGTAGCGCCTGCCTCCGGCGCTCAGCCGGTAGGTCGGATTGGACTGCCCGCCCCTGAACTGTTCGACCTCGAGCGGGCCGGAATAACCCGCCACGTTCGCCCGCATGTACTGGTCGAGCCGTCCGACATCGAACCGGTGGCGTTCCTCGACCGGCTTGGTGCCGACGAACTGTTCGAACATGAGGAAGTCGGAACCTGCGATGGGTGTCGCCGGAAGCTTACGCCCAATCGGGCGGCAGCGGGCGCGCCCGCGCGAACCTCAGGCGCCGCCCTCGGGCGCGCAGCGCAGCCAGAAGGTCACCGGTCCGTCGTTCACCAGGCTCACCTGCATGTCGGCGCCGAAGCGCCCGACGCCCACCTCGGCGACGAGCGTACGGCTATGCGCGACAAAGCAGCCGAACAGCCGCTCGCCCTCATCGGGCGGCGCGGCGCAGGAAAAGCTCGGCCGCGCGCCCTTGCTCGTATCGGCGGCGAGCGTGAACTGGGGAACCGCGAGCAGCGCACCGCGCGTCGCGCCAAGCGAGAGGTTCATGCGCCCCTGCGCATCGGGAAACACGCGGTAGCCCGCCACGCGCTCGGCGAGCCGTACGGCCTCGCGCTCGCCGTCGCCGCGCTCGACCCCGACCAGGGCGAGGATTCCCGGCCCGATGCGCGCGATCGCGCGCCCGTCGACCGAAACGCCCGCCTCGGCGACGCGCTGGATCAGGGCGATCACGCGATGATGTCCGGAATCAGCCTGTCCTTGAGCAGCGCAATCTGATCCTTGATCAGCAGCCTACGCTTCTTGAGACGCCGCAGCTGCAACTGGTCTTGCGAGGGATCCTGCACCAATCGGTCGATGACATCGTTCAGGTCGCTGTGCTCGACTTCGAGCGCACGGAGGCGTTCGAGCAGCTGAGATTTTTCCTCGTCGGTGAGAGAAAGATTCGCCAAATTCAGCTCCCACCACGGTCCGGATGCGCACCCGCATCACCGACCATGACAATTCCACTACCCTGTGGCGGTCCGGTCGTGAAAAAGATCACCGCCCGTTCGCGGGATTTGGCACATCCTAGCGCTACTCGCCGAGACGGAAAAGAGGCGCCGAGTGCAAACGAATATCGCCGAGCGGGCAAGCGAGCTGCAATCACCGGATCCGACGCGCTCGGAACACCAGCCGTCCGCTTCTGCAGGCATGCGTCGCAGCGACTACGACGTCACCAACCTGGTGCAGACGACGGCCGCCGCCGCGGTGCGCGACGAAATCATGCGGCTGTTCCAGGGCCTATACGAATACGCCCCGGGTCGACTCCTGCAGCGGGCCTTCCAGGACATCGAGCGCTTGTATCTGGGCGAAGATGCCGCGTACTACGCCTGCGACACCAGCTATCACGATATCCAGCACGTGCTCGACGTGACGCTGGCCATGGGCAGGCTGATGGACGGATATCAGCGCAGCCGGCGCAACGGGACCCCGGCCCTGCCGCCGGAGCTGTTCGTGCTCGGGGTGCTGTCTGCGCTGTTTCACGATTTCGGCTATCTGCGGCGCCGCAGCGACCGCCGGCACCGCTACGGCGCCGAGTACACGCTGACGCACGTCGCGCGAGGCTCCACCTACCTGCGCCGCTACATGCGGCGCCAGGGCACCGGACGGCTCGCGGAAATCGCCGCCAAGCTGCTGCACTACACCGGCTATGAGCGGCGCGCGGAATCGATCCGGATCGGCGACACGCTGCTCAGGCGCGTCGGTCACATGCTCGGCACGGCGGACATCATTGCGCAGATGGCAGACCGCTGCTACCTCGAAAAGTGTCGCGACCGCCTCTATCCGGAATTCTTGATCGGCGGCCTCGCGCGACGCCCGCTGATCAGCGGACAGATGCACGTGCTCGTCGCCTCAGGCGAGGAGCTGGTGCGCCAGACGCCCGCGTTCTACCACAACGCGCTCAGGCGCCTGGACGTGCAACTCGCGCGCGCATACGAGTACGCCACCTATCATTTCGGCGGACAAAACCTGTATCTCGAGGAGATGCAGAAGAACGTGCGCTACGCGAAACTGCTCGACGGCGGCGACAGCGGCGAGATGCTGCGTCGTTCGCCCCCCGACACGCTCAGTGACGACGCCGAGCCCTACCCGCTCGATCCGGCAGCCGGCTAGAGCGGCCTGGGCTGCGCGATGGCGAACCCCTGCGCGAACTCGATCTGCAGCGACTGCAGAAAATCGAGCGCCTCGCCCCACTCGACGGATTCGGCGATCAGCTTGATGCCCAGGTTGCGGCAGCTCTCGCTCAGTTCGCCGAGCCGCGCAACGGCCCGCTCGTCGGCGTTTGCCCGCACCGTCGAGCTGCCGCTGAACTTGACGTAGCGCACGCCGAGTTCGCGCAGGCGGCCGACCGGGGCATCCTCCTGGGAGATGCCCGACACCGCCACTGCGCACCCCAGCTCGGTCAGTTTGCCGACCACCGCTTCGAACGCCTCGGGCCGCTCGTGCGCGCAATACATGGGAATCTCGAGCATCAGCCTTTCGGCATCCACTCGCGCTCCGCTGAGCTGCTTCGCCAAGAATGCGGAGAATTCGGCATCGACCAAGGTGTCGCAAGACAGGTTGATGCTGAAGTGGGGGTCGGAGCCCGTCAGCTCATCGCTCGGCAGCGACTTCAGCTTGGCGATCGTCTTGGTGATGACCCAGCGATCGAGTAGCGGCATCAGCCCGGCTTCCTGCAACACCGGAATGAACGATCCCGGGGGAAGCAACCCCTCTTCCTCGTCGCGGAATCGCACCAGCACCTCGAAGAACCGGTGCGCGGCGTGCGGTGCGGAAACCGGGACGATCGGCTGACAATACAGGACGAAGCGATCGCGCTGCAGTGCGCTCGTCAGGTACGCAACCGCCGCGTCGCGATCGAATGCCGCTTCAGACACCTAGTTCTACCCCCCACAGTCGCCGGCGCGCGCGGCACGCACATATTACAGATCCTTGCACACCTTCCCGCGCGAAGGATCTACATTCTAACCGCAGCAAAGATCTCCTCCCTGTGCTGGCTCGGCCCGGAACCCCTCCCATTCCGGGCCTTTTTGTTTCTGTATCATGGCCCGCAGCAGCGTACGCGGGCCGCGCCCGATGAAGCTCCTGAGCTGGAACGTACAGTGGTGCCGAGGCGTCGACGGCCGCGTCGATCCCGTGCGCATCGCGCGCGAAGCGAGGCGACTCGCCGACCCGGATGTCATATGCCTGCAGGAGGTCGCGCAGGACCTGTCCACGCTTGCGGGCAGCCGAGGCGAGGATCAGGTCGCCGCCCTGGCCCGGGAGTTTCCCGAATACGAGCACGCCTTCGCCTGGGGGGTCGACGTACCCGATCGGCGCCCGCGCGGCGGCAGAGGCCGCTTCGGCAACCTGATCCTGTCGCGCCTGGCGATCGGCCGCGTCCTGCGGCACTCGCTTCCCTGGCCGGCCGACCCCGGCGCGCCGAGCATGCCGCGCGTCGCGCTCGAGGTGACCGTCGACACGCCATTCGGAGCGCTGCGCATCGTCACGACGCATCTCGAGTACTACTCGAGCGCGCAGCGCACGGCGCAGGTCGAGCGCCTGCGCACGCTGCATGCCGAGGCGTGCGCGCACGCCGCGATGCGTGCCCCCGCGGCGCCTGGCGAGGGACCCTTCGCGCACCTGCCGCGCGCCGCGCCCGCGCTGGTCACCGGAGACTTCAATCTTCCTCCCGAGGATGCGTTGCACGCACGCGTGCAAGAGGCTTTCGGCGACGCCACGCCGCGGCTGATCGACGCCTGGAGCGCGCTGCACCCGCGCGACCCGCACCCGGCGACAATGCGGCTGCACGATGCGGAGCCCGGCGAGACGCCCCTTTGCTACGATTATGTGTTCGTGAGCGAGGACCTGCTGCCGCGCCTGGCGGCGCTGCGCATCGACGCCGACACGCAGGCCTCGGACCACCAGCCGCTCATCGTCGAGCTCAGGCCCTGAGGCCTGCCCCGATCTTGGACCGAAAACGTGCGGATGTTAACATCGCCGCGCCGGCGGCTCGGGCAAACTGTGGCCGTCGTACTGGAGGATCGTCATGCTGCACATCTCCGCCCAACAGCTCGCAGAATTGCTCTCGGGGATTGCCCGCGCGCAGACCGCTCTGGTGCACGGCATCGAGTCGGGAAACCCGGGGATGCGCAGCAACTTCATCGTGCCCGCCATTCAGAACGCCGCGCACCTGCGCGATCATCCGCAGCCGACGCTCACCGATCTGCCGGTGCGCATCCTGCTCACCTACATGGGACGCAGCGGACCGGACATCGAGGCCGTCGCGCGCGACATCGAGCGGCTGATCACGCAGAGCGGTGAAGCGTCGGTTCCGGCCGACGCATCCACATCCTCGATCACTCTGGGCGAGCCGGCGCCCTCGGCCGGCGAATCGCTCGATTTCAGCAAGCTCTGAGCGCTAGAAGTCCTTCGGCTCGGGGGGAAACGAGGGCTTCCTCTTCTCGCGGTGCGAGGCGATCCCCTCCTGCACCTCGGGCCCGCTGAAACCCATGAATTCGAGCGCGAGCGAGGCATCGAAGCTCGGTCCCGCCATGCGCAGCCAGTTGTTCAGGCTGTACTTCGTCCAGCGCAGCGCGGTCTGCGCGCCCGCTGCGAGCTTGCGCGCCACCTCGAGCGCCTTATCCTGCAGTTCCGCCTCCTCGCAGACGAGCGACACCAGGCCGATACGCTCGGCCTCTTCGCCGCTCACCTGCTCGCAGGTGAGCAAATAGTATTTCGCCTTCGCCATGCCGCACAGCAGTGGCCAGACGATCGCGGCATGGTCGCCCGCCGCGACGCCGAGCCGGGTATGGCCGTCGATGATGCGCGCGTTGCGCGCCGCGATCGACACGTCGGCGAGCAGTCCCGCGACCAAGCCCGCGCCCACGGCCGGACCGTGCATCGCCGACACCACGAGCTTGGAGCAGTTGATGATGTTGTAGACGAGGTCGCGCGCCTCGCGCCAGACGCGCGCGCGCGCCGCGAAATCGCGCGTGATCTCCTCGACCATCGCGAGGTCGCCGCCGCCGGAGAAGCCCTTGCCCGCGCCGCGCAGGATCGCCACGCGCGTCTCCGGATCGCGGTCGACGTCGAGCCAGATCTGCGCGAGCTCCGCGTGCATGCGCGCCGTGGCGGTCGAGAGCTTTGCGCCCTCCTCGCCCATGACGATCTCGACGATGCCCGGCTCGATGCGCCGGACCTTCAGGTCCCGGTACTTAGAGTAGTCCATGCGGACATTCTACAATCGCGCCATGGCTTCGATCCTGCGCACGCCGGACGAGAGGTTCGTCGGGCTTCCCGGCTTCGCCTGGGCGCCGCGCTACCTGCAGTGGCACGGCATGCGCGTGCACTACCTGGACGAAGGGCCTGAGACGGCGCCGGTTTACCTGTGCCTGCACGGCGAGCCGACCTGGAGCTACCTGTACCGGCGCATGATCCCGCCGTTCCTCGCCGCCGGCGGGCGCGTCGTGGCGCCCGACCTCCCGGGCTTCGGCCGTTCCGACAAGCCCGAGGACGAGGCGACTTACAACTTCGACTTCCACCGCGCCATGCTGCTTGACTTCATCGAGCGGCTGGACCTGCGGCGCGTCATTCTGGTGGTGCAGGACTGGGGCGGGCTGCTCGGCCTCACGCTGCCGATGGACGCGCCGGAACGCTACCAGCGGCTGCTCGTCATGAACACCGCGCTCGGCACCGGGGACGCGCCGCTTTCAGGGGGCTTCGTTGCCTGGCGCGACTATGTAAACAAGAATCCGGACCTGGCCTGCGGCAAGTTGCTCAGGCGCGCCTGCCCGCAACTGAGCGACGACGAGGCCGCGGCCTACGACGCGCCATTTCCCGATGCGCGCTACAAGGCGGGTGTGCGGCGCTTCCCGAACCTGGTTCCCGACCGGCCCGACGCGCCCGGTGCGGCGCTGTCGCGCCAGGCGCGCGAGTGGTGGCGCAACGACTGGCGCGGCGGCTCGTTCATGGCGGTGGGCGCGCGGGATCCGGTGCTCGGACCGGCGGTGATGGGCGAACTGCGCAAGTCCATCCGCGGCTGCCCCGAGCCGTACGTCGTCGCCGAAGGCGGGCATTTCCTGCAGGAATGGGGCGAGCAGGTCGCGCGCGCGGCGCTCGCGCACTGGCGGAGCGGGACGTGAACCTCGCAGTCTCGTTCGAGGATGTCGCCGCCGCGCACGCGCGCATCGCGAAGCAGGCGCGGCGCACGCCGGCGCTCACCTCGAGCACCGTCGATGCGCTCACCGGCGCGCACGTGTTCTTCAAGTGCGAGAATCTGCAGCGCATGGGCGCTTTCAAGTTCCGCGGCGCCTACAACGCGCTCGCGCAACTGTCCGCGGACGAGAAGCGCCGCGGTGTCATTACGTTTTCCTCGGGCAACCACGCTCAGGCGGTGGCGCTCGCCGGCAGGATGCTCGACGTGCCGGCCACCATCGTGATGCCCCAGGACGCCCCGGCGGTGAAGCTCGCTGCCACGCGCGGCTACGGCGCCGAGGTGATCACCTACGATCCTCAGCAGGAATCGCGCGAAGCGATTGCGCGCCGCATCGGCGCCGAGCGCGGGCTCAAGGTGATTCCGCCTTTCGACCACCCCCACATCATCGCGGGACAGGGCACAGCCGCGAAGGAATTGATCGAGGACGCGGGTCCGCTCGACATGCTGCTGGTGCCCTGCGGCGGCGGCGGCCTGCTTTCGGGCTGTGCCGTGGCGGCGCGCCACATGCTGCCCGATTGCCGCGTGATCGGCGTCGAGCCGGCGGCCGGCGACGATGCGACGCGCTCGTTCAGAACGAGGACGCTGCAAAGCGTGCACAACCCGGACACCATCGCCGACGGCGCGCGTACGTCCTCGCTCGGCGCGCTGACCTTTCCGCTGGTGCTGCAATACGTGAGCGACATGCTCACCGTGCAGGACGAGGAGCTGCTCGGCAGCATGTTCTTCCTGTGGGAGCGCATGAAGCTCGTGGTCGAGCCGACCGGGACGCTCGCCGCATGCGCCCTGCTGACGAAGAAGGTCGACGCGCGCGGCTTGCGCGTCGGCATCATCCTCTCGGGCGGCAACGTCGACCTGGACTGGGCCGCCGCGCAGCGCCTGCGAATGGGCAAGGGAAAGAGCTAGGCGCGTGCGCGGCGCCGAGGCCCGAGCAGGCTGGCCAGCAGCACGCCGATCAGTCCGCTCAGGAAGATGCCGTCGAACTTCCCGGCGCCGCCGATCGACGCGATCGGCGCGCCGAGCCCGGCCACCTTGCCGAGGTTGAGCAGGTCCGCGCCGATCAGCGTCCCGAGGCTGCCGGCCACGTAGGCGAGCGGCGCCGCGCGCCTGCGCGAAAAGGCCACGGCGGCAAGCGCGGCGACGAGCGGCGGAACGAAGATCGGGACGGCGATTCCCACGCCGGGCACCGGGTAGGCCATCGCGTGCACGACGAGCGTCACGACGGCCACCGCCGCCAGGCCGCTCAGGTAGAGCCTGTTCTTCAAGACGAGGTAGGCGGAGACCAGGGTCGGCACGACTGCGCCGCCCACGTTCACTGCGATCGCTGTGCCCGGCCACTCGTGCACCACCGGCACCACGTAGCGCATGCCGAAAAAGCTTATGACCTCGTTCGAGTAGACGTGCTCGGGCGGCAGGTGCGCCACCGTGATGTTCACGTAGCTTCCGAGAAACGACAGCAGCAGCAGCGCGAGCATATAGCGCGGGCCGATGCCGGCCTGCTCGTAGGCGAACTGCACGATGCGCAGCTCGATCAGAACGACGACGAAGGCGAACAGGAAGAACAGGCCCGCGAAAAACGGCAAGGCGAGAGGGAGGTAGTTCATGTGGCATCGAGCGGTCGTTCGTCGCGATCTTAGCGTGCGGGACGTCGTGGTGTGCATTTGCGCTAAGATCGCCTCCTTTTCAGCGAGCGAGCCTGCCATGCCACTGCCCGACAAGATGCGTGCGGTCGAGATCGCGAAACCCGGCGGACCCGAGGCGCTCGCTCCGACGTCGCGGCCGCTGCCCGTTCCGAAGCCCGGCGAAATCCTGGTGAAGGTCGCGGCCGCGGGCGTCAACCGCCCCGACGTCCTGCAGCGCATGGGATTGTATCCGGTGCCCGCGGACGCGTCCGACCTGCCGGGGCTCGAGATCGCCGGCGAGGTGGTCGCCTGCGGCGCCGAAGCGCGCATGTGGAAGGTCGGCGCGAGCGTGTGCGCGCTCGCGCACGGCGGGGGCTACGCCGAGTATTGTGTCGTACCCGAGGTGCAGGCGCTGCCGGTGCCGCGCGGACTGTCGATGATCGAGGCCGCCTCGCTGCCGGAGACGTTCTTCACCGTGTGGTCCAACGTCTACGACCGCGGGCGCCTCAAGCCCGGCGAGACCCTGCTCGTGCAGGGTGGCTCTTCCGGCATCGGCGTGACCGCGATCCAGATGGCCAAGGCGATGGGCAACCGCGTCATCGCCACCGCGGGCAGCGACGAGAAATGCGCTGCGTGCGTCAAGCTCGGCGCCGACAAGGCGATCAACTACCGCACGCAGGACTTCCTCGCCGAGGTGCTCGCGGCCACCGGCGGCAAGGGCGTGAACGTCGTGCTGGACATGGTCGGCGGCGACTACGTGCCGAAGGAGCTCAAGTGCCTGGCCGATGAAGGCCGACTGGTGTTCATCGCCTTCCTGCGCGGACCGAAGACCGAGCTCGACATCAACGAAGTGATGCGCAGGCGGCTCGTTCTGACCGGCTCGACGCTGCGGCCGCGCCCCGTGGAATTCAAGGGCGCCGTCGCACGCAGCCTGCGCGAGCACGTCTGGCCGCTGATCGAGGCGGGCAAGATCAAGCCGGTCGTGTTCAAGACTTTCCCGCTCGCCGAGGCGGCCGAGGCGCATCGTCTGATGGAGTCTTCGCAGCACATCGGCAAGCTGGTGCTCACCGTATAGCTTTTCCGCCGCGCGGCTCTTCGGCCGCTGCCTCGGCGCGCAGCCAGGCGAGAAATTCCGCCACCTCGGGGCGCACCGCCGAATTTTTCGACACGATCGCGAAATACGCGCGCGCCGGATCGGCGCTGCGCTTGAACGGCGCGACCAGCTCGCCCGAGGCGAGCGCCTCGCGCACCAGCGGGCTCCTGCCGAGCGCCACGCCGTTGCCCGCGATCGCCGCCGGGATGATCTGCTCGTAGCCCGAGAACAGCAGGCTGCCCGCGGGCCGCAGGTCGGTGAGCCGCTCGACCTCGAGCCAGGTCTTCCAGTGAAGCCACGGGTGGCGCCCGTCCGGGTCGTCGTACTGCAGCAACACGTGGTGGCGCAGATCGGCGGGCTGGTGCAGCGGCCGCTTCGGATCGGCGAGCAGCTTCGGGCTGCACACCGGGAACACGCGCTCGCCGAACAGCCGTAGCGCGTTCGGGCCGGCGAGCGAGGCCGCGCCGTGGCGGATCGCGATGTCCAGGCCCTCGCGCTCGAGGTCCTGCACGCGCGTGTCGGCGGCGATGCGCACGTCGACGCCCGGGTGCGCGCGGGTGAAGCGCGCCAGACGCGGAATCAGCCACAGGGCGGCGAACGAATGCGTCGTGGTGACCGCGAGCGCGCGCCGCGCCGAGAGCGCGCGCAGACGATCGGTCGCGGCGCGCATCGCCTGCAGCACCTGCGCGGCGGCCGGGAACAGCGCACGCCCGGCCTCGGTCAGCGCGAGCGCGCGGTGGCGCCGCTCGAACAGGGTCACGCCGAGCTGCTCCTCGAGGTCCTTGATCTGGCGGCTGACCGCCGACTGCGTGAGGTGCAGCTCCTCGCCCGCGCGCGTGAACGACAGCAGCCGCGCGGCCGCCTCGAAGCCCTTCAGCAGGTCGAGGGATGGCAGGCGCGGCGTCGGTTTGGCATTCCCGTTACTCATGCAAGTCCTGAGAATTGAGCGTTTGTGTCCTCTCTTACCACGGCGCACCATGCGCCTCACGAAGCATGCGCTTTCAGCATGCCGGACACAAGGAGTGGACCATGCACATCGAACTCGAAGCCGACAAGCTGCGACTCGCCCACGGGCAAACCCTCAGGCTGCGCGACGGCGCGGGCGGCACCGTTTGCTGCCGCGCCGGCACGGTCTGGGTCACCGAAGAGAAGCAGCCGCGCGACGTGCTGCTCGAGGCAGGCGCCTGCCACCGCCTGTCGCAGCGCGGCGTGGCGCTGGTGCAGGCGCTCGGCGACGCCGTGGTGACGTTTTCCTGACCCTCTGGATAGGAGAACACCGACATGCTTCATATCGACATCGATGCGTGGCGCAGCGACGCCGGCGCGGACCTGCGCGTTCACGCGGCGGCGCGCCGCGCGCGCGCCGAGCTGGCGCACGACCTGCTCGCGCGCCTAGGACGTAAAATGCGCGTTCCTGCAAGCTGGAGCGCGCATGTTCAAAGAAGGACTGCTCGAGGGTAAACGCATCCTGATCACCGGCGGCGGCACCGGCCTGGGCAAGGAGATCGCCGCCAAGTACCTCGAGCTCGGCGCGGAAGTGTGGATCGCCGGGCGGCGCGGCGGCGTGCTCGAGCATACCGCCAAGGAGCTCGGCTCGAAGTTCGGCGGTACGGTGCGCACGCACGCGGTCGACATCCGCGACGCGCAGGCGGTCGACGCGATGGTGCAGCGCGTCTGGGACGAGGTCGGTCCGCTGACGGGACTGGTCAACAACGCCGCCGGCAACTTCATCAGCCCGACCAAGGACCTGACGCCGAACGGCTTCAACGCCATCGCCAATATCGTCTTCCACGGCACGTTCTACGTCACGCACGCGGTGGGGCGCCGCTGGATCGCCGGCGGGCACAAGGGCTCGGTCGTGTCGATCCTGGTCACCTGGGTGTGGACCGGCTCGCCCTACGTCGTGCCCTCGGCGATGTCGAAGGCGGGCCTGCATGTGATGACCAAGTCGCTCGCGGTCGAGTGGGGGCGTTACGGCATCCGCCTGAACGCCATCGCGCCGGGCGCCTTTCCCACCGAGGGCGCGTCCAAGCGGCTGCGCCCCGAGGGCAGCCTCGAGGACGCCACCAGCTCGATCCCGATGCGCCGCGTCGGGCGGATGCCGGAGCTGCAGAACCTCGCGACCTTCCTGATGGCCGACGGCTGCGAGTGGCTGACCGGAGAGACGATCGCGATCGACGGCGGCGGCTACCTGGCGAACGGCGCGTCCTTCAGCGAGCTGGACAAGCTGAGCGATGCCGACTGGGAGCGCATGCGCGCGCTGATCAAGGCGCAGAACGAGAAGGACCGCGCCGGGCGCAGCGCATGAAGCCCATTCCACGCCCCGCCGCGACGGTCGTCCTGATGCGCGAAGGGGCGGACGGCCCCGAGGTGATGATGCTCCAGCGCACGCAGGGCGCAGCGTTCCTCGCCGGCGCCTACGTATTTCCCGGTGGCGCGCTGGATTCCGCCGACGGCGACGCGCGCTCGCTTGCGCGCGTGTCCGGGCTGTCGGATGGCGAGGCGAGCCGCCTGCTCGGACTGGATCGAGGCGGGCTCGCCTACTGGGTGGCGGCGATGCGTGAATGCTTCGAGGAAGCGGGCATCCTGCTCGCGCACGACGAACGCGGCCGGGCGGTGAGCCCGGCGCGCGTCGAGCAGCTGGCGCGCTTCCGCGCGCCGCTAAACGCGGGCGAGCTCGCGTTCGCCGACTTCCTGGAGGGCGAGCGCCTGACGCTGCCCGCGGGCGAACTCGCCTACATCGGCCACTGGATCACCGCGCCGGGGCGGCCGCGACGCTTCGACACGCGCTTCTTCGTCGCGGCCGCGCCTCAGGGACAGAGCGGCTCGCACGACGCCCGCGAGACGATCCATCACCTGTGGATCCGGCCGCAGGACGCGCTCGCGCGCGGTGAGCGCGGCGAGATCGAGCTGGTGTTCGCGACCCAGCACACGCTCACCGAGCTCGCGCAATTCGAGCACCCGCGGCGCGCCGTGGACTACGCGCGCGCGAAGCCGGAAGTCGAGACCAACCGCGCCTGCTGGGCGCAGGGCAGCCAGGGCCCCAAGCTGTTCCGCCGCGCGGACCCGCAGTACTTCGAGATCCACTGGTGCGATCCCGAGGAGACGGGCGAGTCGAGCTACGAGATCGTGCCCGGCGCGCCAAAGCGGCTCGATCGGCTGGTGACGCGCATCACGGCGCCCAACCCGGGCATGATGACCGGGCCCGGGACCAACAGCTACCTCGTCGGCGAGCGGGAGCTCGCGCTGATCGACCCGGGGCCGGCGATCGACTCGCACGTTCAGGCGCTCATTGCCGCGGGGGCGGGCCGCATCCGCTGGATCCTGTGCACGCACACGCACCTCGATCACTCGCCGGCTGCCGCGGCGCTCAAGGAGGCGACCGGCGCGACCGTGATCGGCCGGCCCGCGCCGCAGGGCGCGAGCCAGGACCAGAGCTTCGCGCCCGAGCGCGTGCCCGCGCACGGCGAGCGGCTGGAACTCGGCGGCGTCGCGCTGCGCGCGCTGCACACGCCGGGACACGCGTCCAACCACCTTTGCTACCGCCTCGAAGAGACGAAGATGCTGTTCACCGGCGACCACGTGATGCAGGGCTCGACGGTGGTGATCAATCCGCCCGACGGCGACATGCGCGCCTACCTGCTCGCGCTCGAGGGC
>Ga0187774_10000257_pt1 | contig 17520 bp, 16 predicted proteins | sample 0216_BV02_MP05_2_FD_133152 | JGI IMG/M metagenome (GOLD analysis project Ga0187774, IMG submission 133152) | Tropical peat soil microbial communities from peatlands in Department of Meta, Colombia - 0216_BV02_MP05_20_MG | ecosystem: Environmental > Terrestrial > Soil > Wetlands > Peat | place... | reverse complement strand
GAAATTGAAATTTACCGCTTATCCTTTCCAGCAGTACGGCATGCTGGATGGAGAAGTGTTGCAGGTGAGCCCCGATGCAAGCGACCTACCAACAAAAAGCGACAAGAATAATCCGAATAATGATAATTCCGCGCAGAGCGGTTTTAGAACGATCGTATCCTTGAAAGCGCCGTACCTTGAGCGCGACGGCGCGAAATATCACCTGAGCCCGGGAATGCAGGTTTCCGCCGAAATTAATCTCGGCAGCCGCACGGTCCTCGAGTATCTGCTTTCTCCCATACAGAAAACCATGCACGAGGCAGGACGCGAGCGCTGATCGTGCTCGGCGTGATCCTCTCCAAGGCGTGATTGAATGTCGGAGGCGACGTCTAGGCCGTTGCCGTAAAATAAGCCGGCAATTAGGTCGTCTATTTCCTGTCAGGCACTCGATGTAATGCTTGGAGGGGCAGTGTACACACGGTTATCGAAAGTTTTCCTCACTTGGGCGGTCGCATTTTTTGCTTCTTTAGTGGTGTTTAATAATCTTACCGATTATGACTCGAACTTTGCATTCGTTAGCCACGTGCTCAAGATGGACACCACCTTTCCTGAAAATCGAGCGATGTGGCGGGCTATTGACTCTCCGTTCCTATATCACGCGTTTTACTGGATCATCATCTTGGCAGAGGCAGCAATTGCCGTTTTGTGCTGGCTCGGGGGATTTCATCTATTCCGTTCGATAAATGACGCAAGCCGCTTCAATCAGGCCAAGAGTGCCGCGATTGCTGGACTAACACTGGGAATCATCTTGTGGTTTACCGGGATTATCACTATAGGGGGGGAATGGTTCCTGATGTGGCAATCGAAGGAGTGGAACGGTCAAGCGGCAGCTTTTCGGTTTGTTGTAATCCTTGGCATTGTGCTTTTGTATCTCATTCAGCCTGATGGGCAGGCAGATGCCTAACCTTCGTCTATCTAGTTAGACCTCACGCGTCGGCGGAGATGCCACGCGATCCAGGGCAGCGGCGTCAAGACCCTCAAGGAGAACCAGAAGGTGTCGTTCGAGTTCACCGCCGGCCCCAAGGGCGATCAGGCGGTCAACATCAAGCCGGTCGCATAACCGAGGCGGTCAGTCAGGAAAAGCCCGAGTCTCTAGGTTTTTTTCGGTCCGTTGGCGCGGCGCTAGTCGAGGTCGACCTCGAAAGTGCGCGGCGCGATTCGTGCGGTCTCGACCTTGAAATTGACGCGGCCGATCTCGCGCCCGTCGGTCGTCTCGACCTGTACCTTCCAGTCGCCGAACTGGTAGTTCGACTTCACGCCGTAGCCGCGGAATCCCTCCCTGCGGCCGCCGACGATGTTGATCGGTATCGCGTCCTGCAGCGTCCAGCCCCGCGCGTCGTCCTTCCAGAACCAGCGCATCGTCACCTGGTCGGAAAAGCGCGTCGGAGAGTAGATGCGGAAGTATACGTAGATCTTGTCGCCGCCCTGGGCGAGAAATTCCTGATCGCCGTTCTCCCAGAAGCGCCACGCCGGCCGCTCGTGGCTCAGGCGGTAACCTTCCTCGGTCTTCTCGACGTCGTGATAGACGCCGATGAACGGTATCGAGAGCGGCACCGGCGGGATTAGCCTGAATAGATAGAAGGCGAGGAAGCCGATCAGCACCAGACCGAGAGGCACGGAAATCTGCCTGCTCGCCTGCCGGACCCGGTCTGGGGCGCGAACCCTGATCCACCAGCTGACCCCGACGATGGGAAGGCACCCGGCCAGGATCGAGAAGAGGAACACGACCAGTCCCATCGAACCGACCAGAATCGGAACCACGTAGGCGAAGAAGGAAAGAGTACACAGGCTGAGCAGGGCGAACTTGAAGGCGAGCCCGAGAGACTTGAAGCGCTCGGACTCGTTGGCGACCAGGAGAAAGACGAGGAACGCGAGGAACCCGAAGGATACCGCGAGCGACGAGCTCTTGAAATAGAAGATCGTATACACGTTGAGCAGCGTTCCGAGGCAGAAGTTGACGATCGCCATGCGGTAGCGGAAATACCACCGCTTGAGCACGAGCGTTCTTTCGAGGTCGCGCGGCGGCGCGCCTTCCTCAAAGAACATTCTCGTCAGCACGATCGTGATGAACGCGAGATAGACGATCTGGTGGCCGATCGCGTACCAGGAGTCGATGCGCCTGACCGTGAACGCATCGAACACGAAGCCGCCGACGAACGACGTGACGGCAATTCCGCGCTCGCGGGCGAGCAGGAAATTGGGGTTAGGTCTTGCATTAGCGTATTGATTTCTCACGGTTGTGTACGGCACGACTCACGCTACTGTAATGTACCGCAAAATGACGAGTTCTGGGCGAGTGTGTAATTGCGCGAGAAGGGATCCACGCGAGAAGGACGCGAACTTGTTTTTCCGATGCAAAACGATCATTCGCACTGACTGCTAATTGGCAGACCCCGGATTCAAGTTTTGATCAAGAATTCAAGTGGTAGTTGAGCTTCCCGTCTGATGAATCGCATAAACGCGTAAAATAATTTGGCACGGAACTTCCTCGTCTAAGGGAGTAAAAAACGGAATGCCTACAAACTTGGATGCGCGAAAGAACGCGTTGAGTCCCGTTGCGTCTACTATAAATTCTATCGTTATGAGACCATTTAGGCATGAGTGACAATGCAGACCGTCGCCCACTTAAAACCCGGCAACAGGCTTGGGCACGTAGATTCGCGCGATTCTTTGTTCAACAGGGGGTCACTCCCAACCAGATCTCATTAGCGAGCGTGGGTCTGGCATTGTTAGGAGCGGGAGCATACTGGGGCTCAAATACCGAGAGACCACTTTTACGATTGATTTTGCTGCTTTTGGCCGCTCTGTGTATCCAGTTACGTCTTCTCTCCAACATGCTCGATGGCTTGATGGCAGTAGAAGAAGGCAAAAAAACGCCGACCGGCGGAATTTACAACGAATTGCCCGACCGGATAGCTGATGTCATATTTCTCGTGGCCGCCGGTTATGCTGCAGGATGGCCAGAGTTGGGTTGGATAGCTTCTTTGTTGGCCCTGCTGACCGCTTATGTGAGAGCGCTTGGCGCCTCGTTCGGATTTAAACAGGACTTCTGCGGTCCGATGGCCAAACCGCACCGAATGTTCACGTTGACGGTGGGAAGCGTTTTGTCCGCATTCCTACCCAGTCTGCCAATACTCGCCATAACCATGGGCGTAATCATACTGGGCAGCGCCTTAACTATAATGCGTCGTACGTTCCACCTAAATCGTAATCTTTCCGGCCACCATGATAATTGAGTTTATCCTCATTGGTCTTATGCAGCTGCTGACCGGCGCCGTTGCCCAAAACCGGGGCTTCAGTTTTGAACCTTCGACGCAGCGCATCTATTACGCTAATCACACGAGCCATTTGGACACGCTCATTATTTGGGGGCTAATTCCACGGTCACAACGTAAGCATGTCCGCCCTGTAGCCGCCAAGGATTATTGGTGGGCTTCATGGTGGCGACGATTCCTCGCTGAGCGCGTGTTTCATGCGATTCCTGTGGTGCGACACAGGGAATCATTCCATGAGGATCCTTTGCATGATCTTGAAACAGCGCTAGCACAAGGTGAGAGCCTTATTCTCTTTCCGGAAGGCACGCGTGGTACAGGTCAAAATATTCAACCTTTCAAAAGTGGCCTTTATCATCTGGTGGTCAAACATCCTGGGTTAGTGTTAGTGCCGGTCTATATTGATAACCTCAATCGGGTCCTGCCTAAAGGCGAATTAATTCCTGTGCCTGTTTTTTGTACGGTAAGTTTTGGATCAGGATTTACGCTCAAGGAAGGAGAAACAAAGGCCGATTTTACCGCACGCGCACAGTCGCGATTGCAGGCGTTGGCGGCGCCATGAAGCTGTTCCACGATCCCCAATTTGTCATTATTCTGGCCGCGCTTCTTGGCGTGCTAATCATAGCTAGCCTTGTAGGCTGGGCGCTCTCACGACGTGTTTCAACCGAAAAGGGGTGCGAAGTCATTGCCAACCTCAATGCGCGTATTAAGGCTTGGTGGGTGATGGTGGCCGTTTTTATGCTTGCGGTTACCGTTGGGCCCGTCGGCTCCGTCGTCCTATTTGCTCTGGTATCGTTTCTGGCTTTAAGAGAGTATTTCGCCCTTTCACCAACGATACGTCAGGATCATCGCATTTTGATCTGGCTGGTTTTTGTTATTCTCCCCGTGAACTATGTTCTCGTTGCCATTAAATGGTATGGCCTCTTTACCATATTCATTCCGGTTTACGCATTAATATGGCTTCAAACCCGCGCGGCGATCGCTGGGGCAACACAGGAATTTCTCGATCGCGCAGCGCGAATTCAATGGGGCATGATGGTCACCGTGTATTTTGTCAGTTATGTGCCCGCTCTTCTTATGTTGGAAATTCCGCGATACAGCGAATCCGGCCAAAACTTTAAGTTAATGCTGTTTTTGGTCCTTGTCGTGCAAGCAAGTGACGTATTTCAATATATTGTGGGTAAATTAATCGGTAAACACGCCATATCGCCGCACGTTAGTCCAAACAAAACGATCGAAGGTTTCGTCGGTGGAATCATGCTCGGGACCTTATTGGGCGCGGGGCTTTTCGGGATGACGCCATTCACCATCCTTCAGGCCGGCGCGCTTGCTCTTGTCATTTGTCTCATGGGTTTTGCCGGTGGGTTGGTTATGAGTGCGACTAAGCGGGGCAGCGGTGTCAAGGACTTTGGAGCCTTACTACCTGGTCACGGAGGCATAATGGATCGAATCGATAGCCTATGTTTTTCTGCCCCGGTCTTTTTCCACCTGACGCGTTATTTTTTTACATGAGATTCTGGCGACGCTTAATGATAGCTACCGTTAGCGCCTGTTAATTCTCTGGTCCCCGGTTCGAGAGCCAGTCGGAGAGCAAAGCAGAGTACAGCCCGAATCATCCAATTGATCAAACCTTGCCTCAACGCCATCTTTTCGCCGAAAGCGGATCTTCGGAAGAAAAAAGAAGAGCAAAGAAGAGCAAAGAAGAGCAGAGCAAAGAGCAGAGCAAAAAGCAGAGCAAAAAGCAGAGCAAAAAGGCCAGGTCCTGAAATATCAGTTTTGTGCGTGGAGCACTAATGGCACGGCCTTTGCGCATTCAATACCCAGGAGCGATTTAGCGCGTCACCTCACGTGGTAACGCTTGCCCATATTCGAGGATGACGATGGTCCTATTTCAAGATTTAACCCTGACTTTTCCGGATCAGCTACCAGAGCGATTACAGGTAGACGAGATTGTGGCGCCAGGGCAGCATGAAAAACAAATAAGTGTGGTCAAGGGAGAAAGGAATTAGGATGGTTGATCTATGACGCGTGTGAAAAATAAATGGTCTTTGCTTGGTTGCCAAGATTTTAATATCCGGGTTACACGTTCTGAGACTATGACGCTGAACATGACTGCAGCAATTTGGAGCCCGACCGGCAGCGGAGTCGACGATGCTGGGGGCATCATCGCCACGCGCCTGGCGGGTACCTATCTATATAACACCAGAACCGAGGCGCGGGGTGATTGTTATAGACCGAGTTCTTGGAGAACACGTGGCCAATCAACCAAACTGTATGCAATACATTTCATATTTCAAGTGATCTGAAATAAGTGTAGTCTAAATTCCGCGCGAACTGTCCCACCGCCGGTGTCTGGTCAGCCGCCTGGCGTGGAAACAGTCAAGTGCGATCTTGATGAGTCCAAGCGTTTTGCGCAACTTTAAACGGCAAAGTGTCCTCATGTTCGATAACGCGCCGATTCCCGCCAGCATTCCCCTGGAGTCCTTGCAGTCGTCGCTCGCGCGACTCATGACGCGTTTCGCATGCGCTCCATGCGCCGACGGCGCGAAAGCCATCTTACGGTTGCTAGTAACCCTCGTCGATCATCCGGAAGTGGTAACGAATCCCGTCCTCGACAAGAGCTATCGCTGGATGCTTTTCCATTGGGACGCACTTGCGAACGATTTCGTGCCGCCACGCGAAAACGTTGCCGCGTCTCTGTTTCGAAACTTGCACTGACTTTGAAAAACGGCGAATCGTTTTCTAAACCTCGCATCGCTTAAGCGAGAGTACTACGAGAGATGCGATATCTGCGTATGACGCAGGGATAATAATTTCCTGCATACTATAAATAAAGTTTGGAGGTAATTGCCATGAGTGCAGTACAGAATGAAATCCTTGGAATTTCACGCGCTGCTCGCAGCTTCATTGCTAAGCCAAGGCAGCTTTTTATCGACGGCAAGTGGGTACCGGCGGCGTCTGGGAAGACGTTCGAAGTAGTTGATCCGGCAAGCGGTGAGGTCGTGGCCCGCGTCGCCGAGGGCGACAAGGAGGACGTCAACCGCGCTGTCGTCGCTGCGCGGCGAGCGTTCGAGACCGGCCCTTGGCCGAAGATGACACCGTCCGAGCGCAGCAAGCTAATCTGGCGCATCGGCGATCTGGTCACGAAGTACGCCGACGAGCTTGCTGAGCTCGAATCGCTCGACAACGGCAAGCCAGTAACGGTCGCACGCGCTGCCGATGTCGCGTTGTCCGCCGACATCTTCCAGTACATGGCCGGTTGGTGTACCAAACATCACGGCACGACTATCCCGTTATCGGTGCTGTACACGCCCGGGGTGGAATACCATTCTTATACACGCCACGAACCGCTGGGAGTTGTCGGCCAGATCATACCGTGGAACTTTCCATTGCTCATGGCGGCCTGGAAGCTCTCGCCAGCACTTGCCACCGGCTGCACGGTGGTGCTGAAAGTCGCCGAGGAAACGCCTCTGTCCGCACTAAGATTGGGCGAGATCCTAAGCGAAGCGGGACTACCGCCGGGGGTGGTCAATATCATCACCGGGTTCGGCGAGACCGCTGGCGCAGCACTCGCGGGGCACCCCGGTGTTGACAAGGTAGCCTTCACCGGCTCGACGGAGGTCGGCCGGCTCATCGTCAAGGCCGCAGCGAACGACCTCAAGAAAGTGTCTCTCGAGCTCGGGGGCAAGTCGCCTAACATCATTCTTGCCGACGCTAATCTCGACATCGCCATTCCTGGCGCCGCCAATGCAATTTTCTTCAACCATGGGCAGTGCTGCTGTGCGGGCTCGCGACTGTACGCCGAGGACAAGGTATTCGATCGGGTGGTGGAAGGCGTGGCGGAGGTTGCCAGCAAGATTAAGCTCGGTCCGGGGCTCGATCCTACTACCCAGATGGGCCCGATGGTTTCGGAAACGCAGTTTAACCGCGTGGCAAGCTATCTAGACGCCGGCAAACAAGAAGGAGCCAAGCCGGTCGCGGGAGGCAAGACGCGTCCTGGTAAGGGCTATTTCATCGAACCAACAATCTTTGTCAACACCAAGCCCACCATGAAGATTGTCCAGGAAGAGATCTTCGGTCCGGTGGTCACCGCCGCGCCGTTCAAGGGTCTGGACGAGGATCTCGTGCGCCAGGCCAACGACACAATCTACGGACTGGCGGCGGGGATTTGGACAAAGGACGTATCGAAGGCGCACAGCCTGGCGGCGAAGCTCAAGGCCGGAACCGTCTGGGTTAATTGCTACAACATCTTTGATGCGGCATTGCCTTTCGGCGGGTACAAACAGTCGGGTTGGGGCCGGGAGATGGGCGAGGCGGTGCTGGAACATTACACGGAATCTAAAGCGGTCACGATTCGCCTCTAAGCCTTGCAGTCTGCAATTGCGTTTCGCATGCCGGCTCGAGCCAGCATCCGCGGTGTAGGGCTTTCGACTGCAACTGTAAACCAAAATCGGCCGGCCGAGGTTTGCGATCGCTTTACGGAGTTTGCGGGTCCTGAGTTCCTATCTTTGGAAGACGAGAATACGACAAAACTGATATTTCAAGACCGACCGAAATTGCGTTTCCTATGAAGGGCGACGGGCACGAGATGTTTATGAACCCAATCCGAATGCCTAGGGAATTATGGCCATGTTTCCTTGGGTTTCATTGTCAGCGGGCGCAAGACTATCGAAGGCGGGGCGATTAGGGAAGGGAGCCGCAAAAACTGCGATCCCATTCCACAAATGAATAGGGCCAGCGCTACCTTCGCGGCTACGCCGGCCCTAAATTCTTTAGATGCCTAGATTCTGGCGGGAATCAGTACGTGCAGGGAACGCCCGGGGCGCAATAATTGACGGACGAAGGCCGCTGCCTTAGCTCATACCCCTGGAGATTGGGCTCGCTATCTTTCATGTAAAAATGCGGATCGTTCAGGTTCATCCCGGAATACGTCACGCCGTTAACAGTATACGACGACGAATACGACTGCATGTCTGAACCGGTTGCGCAGGCACACAATCCTAATGCAGCCACAATGCCGAGAACGATCGTCTTCATGACATTCCTTTAACCCGTAGGTGAATTTCTCAGATCGACTATAGGCCCCTCTAAGATTCAGTGTCAATTCCATTTTTGTAACGCAATGTTACAGGATCTATCAACATAGAAACTCGCATATTTTCAGACAACAACATTCACAGGCGCACGGAGAAACGAAGGCATGTGATTTATGAACTCTAAGAGCCGACGTCCCTATGGTATCTAATAGGCAGACCTGGCGGAATTAGAGAGGGGTCGGGTCTTGAAACTTGAATACTTGGGCGAGTGATCGTATTGACGCGCAGACGAAGCGAACAACTGTCCGGAAGCTGCGGCGTTTGTCAAAAGAAACGGTCCGACAAGGCGGTTAGTATCACTTTAAACATTCCGTCATCGTCAACCTTCTTTGCTCTTTCAAGCGGAACGATTACGCCATTGACGATTTTAACTTTTTCGTCGACATCAAAAACGGGCTGGTATTGCTGTGAAATAACTCGGGAGGTGCCATTATCCATACGCACCTCGACTTGGTGAATTACCGATTTATTGAGGCTATCGTTAACATTGGTAATTGAGACAACTACACCGCAGTTGACACAGTGACCCGCCAACCTGGTTTTTTGCGCGGCCGCGAGTTTCTGCAAAATGAACAACGTAATTTCCGGCCTATTGTCTGGCGCTTCATTACGTACGGCTTGGTCGCTGGCCCGGGAATTCATGACCCAGAGTTCATTGGCGATTGCGACCATTCCGATAATGCAGAGAATGATTGCCAAGATCGAAGCGACGATGATCGATGAGCTGCTCTTGACCGGACTATCCTGCACGGTATCCCCCTGATTTCCGTATACAGATTTAGTCAGCTAATTGGTATGAAATCCCTCACATTTCCACCATTAGCGCATTTCGACCTACGCTGGCCTCGATTTTATTTGGTATATATTTTATTAACGGAATTGTGCAAGATGAGTAGCGATGATGACTCCTGCAGTCCGGTTGATGCTTATCCTTGGGGGCACCTTCGCCTATTTCGGCTTGGCTATTCTGGGTCGGGGCGGATCGGCAGCCTTCTTTTCCAGTCCCGCGCTCACCGCGCTCGCAGTTGCAATGGCGATAATGGCTGTCGTGGCGTGCTTTGCTGGTGGAAATCTGAGCCCCGGTATCCGTGAGGATCGGGGCAACCGCTGGGTCATCATCGCGTTTGCGGTTATAGGGCTATTAGCCGGCTATTTGCCGGCATACACTGACCGGATGGGGTTCTTGACCATCGATGGCGAAGCGATTCGCTGGGTGGGCGTGGTTCTCTTCGCCGCCGGCGGAGCACTTAGGCTTTGGCCCGTTTTCGTTCTGGGACATCGTTTCAGCGGACTGGTCGCAATTCAGCCCGGGCACACGCTGGTTATCGGTGGTGTCTATGGTGTCATTCGCCACCCCAGCTACCTGGGGTTGCTCTTCAACGCGCTCGGATGGAGCCTCGCTTTTCGTTCAGGAGTCGGCATACTGCTTACAGTACTCTTGATCCCGCCGCTCCTCGCGCGCATTCATGCGGAGGAGGCGCTGTTGCGGAGCCAGTTTGGTGGCGCGTACGATGCCTATTGCGCTCGGACATCGCGCTTGATTCCCGGCGTCTACTAGATAAAGTATCAAAAGACGCTATGTTTCGAAATATCAGTTTCGGTCGGAGAACAACAAAAGACCGTCAGATTTAAAATCTTCAGTGCTCGACGATGAGCAGCGCGATTTAAGCGGGATGGCGGATTCAATACCGAGTCTTGAGCCTGAACTTAGGCGCTGGTCGTACTGACGAATCGATGCGAAAGATCGCAAGCAATGTGCGTCACATATCGTAAGCAGACGGTCGAGAATTTAGAGATTTTTTACCGTGAGGCCGGCTCCAGCGAAGCGCCGGTCATCCTGCTGCTGCACGGCTTTCCATCTTCGTCGCGGATGTTCGATCCGCTATTTCCTCTTTTGAGCAGCCGCTATCATCTCATTGCGCCTGACTTTCCCGGCTTCGGTCATTCTTCGGCGCCGCCACCCGAGCGCTTCTCCTATACCTTCGATCAACTTGCGCAGGTAACCGATCATTTCGTGGAAGCGCTTGGTCTCAAGCGTTACGTGCTTTTAGTCCAGGACTACGGCGGACCGGTTGGTTTTCGCCTAGCGCTTGCGCATCCCGAGCGAGTCCAGGCGCTCATCGTGCAGAATGCGGTAGCACACGAGGAAGGTCTGGGACCACTGTGGGCAGCACGGCGTGCATTCTGGGCTGATCGGGCATCAAACGAAGCCAAGCTGCGCGCGAATTTTCTATCTTTGGAAGCGACCCGGCTCCGGCACGTCGGCATATCGCCGAACGTAAAGCGCTACAACCCGGATCTGTGGACTGACGAGCTCGCGTTTCTGTCGCAGCCGGGGCAGGACCGTATCCAGCTAGATTTGTTCTACGATTATCGCAACAACGTGGCATCTTACCCGTGTTGGCAGGAATACCTGCGCACGCACCGGCCGCCAACGCTCGTGGTCTGGGGCAAGTACGATCCTTCCTTTACAGTCACGGGCGCGACCGCGTACGCACGTGACGTTCCCGATGCGGAGATTCATCTCTTGGAGGCCGGGCACTTTGCTCTCGACGAGGCAGCAGAGGAGATAGCCGCACTCATCAATGTTTTTCTTTCCGCACGCCGCATCGGAAAGCCACTTTAGTAGTAGAAAATAAAACTCAGGTCCTGAGTATCGGTGGTGGGTGCAATAGGAACTGGAGCTGTTCCTCCGGTAGAGGGCACGATAAATAAATTCAACGTTATTTGCGAACCATTACCGGGAACCTGAGAGTTGAAAATAACGCGATCGGCTATGGTTACACCTTGAACCAGGTTGTATTCACTGGCCAGGCTGACGAGGCCGGTTCCGTCGGGATTTATGCTATTCAGCGTGACCGAGTACGTTCGCCCCGCCGAAGTTTCAGTAGAGTTGATCGTGCGAAACAGCACGCGATTTGCCGGAGTGGTTTTTTCAAAAACGTTTGCGGTACTGTTGATTAGGTCCGAAGAAGCGGATGCCAGAAGGACAGGTTGGCTAATTCCATCCGCCAGAATGCTGTAGAGCTCGCCTTCACCTTCCTGATGTCTGTCGCCAATGTTACGTACAAAGATAACGTAGTTGTCGAATGTTACGCCCTCGCAGGTATCGTCGAAATCGGGCGGCCCTTTTCTTAACAACGTCCGGTTGGTTCCATCGGGATTCACTGCGTAAAGATCACCGTAAGTCACGCCCATACCGTTTACTACTCCGGTGGACCTTCGCGTATAAAGAATTCGGTTGTCGCTGGTCAGCGCGCAGAATATATCCAGAGCCGGAGGGTCCTGCGCGATTGCCATCGCGTTGCTTCCGTCCGTCGAAACACTGAAGATATTTAGACTGGTCGCGCCTTGTTTATACTCCGTAGGCTCGCTGAAGATTACCCGATTATCCTTGCTGACGGCGTTAAAAGTAGGCTGGTTGAAATTAGTGGGGAAAATCTGGGCGAGCACTACAAATTGACCGCCAATTTTCGTAGCGAGAATGTCATAAGCACCGTAACGCAACGGCGACTGTCTTAAATAAACCACGCTCTTGTCCGGCGCATACGCCTTAAAGAGCTGATCATAGCCGTCGGTTGCTACATTTTGTGGAATCGCGGAGCCCAATGGGATTGCCATGATATTGTGCCGGCCGTTCCATGCCGGAACAGTGTCCTCATAGATGACCAGATTATTCGGCGTGACAAAGACGCATTGTTCGTCATCGGTTGTGGTACGCACCGGCGTCAGACCCGAACCGTCTTCGGCGTTGACGACATAAATGTCGCCGCCGTTGCTTGACGTTATGCGCGTGTAAACAACGCGCCCGTCGTTTGTCGGGCCACAAGGGAAAAGGGCGTCCGAGCCGCTGGCGATCGCGACTGGGCTAGATTTATTCGATGACAAGCTATAGATGCCATTCACATTGCTGCCGTTGCTCTGCTTATAGATGATGTGCTCGGTACAAGCTTCAAGCAGGAGAAAACCGATAATAGCGAGGGCCAAGCGCAAAAACGTCTTGGCCAATGCCAAATAATGAGGTTGCGTTTTCACGCTAAATGACTCAGCTGAAGTTTGATATTGCGGTAGTAAGAAGTTTACCGTAACCACGTCGGTCGGGTGAATAGTATTGCTTAAAAACGATGACGAAAATGTGAAGCTGTCGGTTGACGACCATTCGCTAAGCGATCCATACGGGAACCGGGGTAAAGTCGGTTTCCGAAATATCGGTTTCGCATTCAGAATGTAAAGTACATAGGGTTGGGGTTAAAATGCTGACTGCTTGCGGCGAGCAAGCTGATTAACACAGCGACGGGATATCAAAGATTCAGGGCATGAACCAGACAGCTAACACGATCAAAGGAGAAATGCCATGACAACAGCGACATTGACGGCCGGAGGGAGCAATCAGTCGAAGCTCGGCGCCGTTCTGCGCGTCACGAGTGGAAATTTCCTTGAACAGTTCGATTTTTTTCTCTTCGGCTTCTACGCCACTTATATTGCCAAGACTTTCTTCCCGGCGCAAAGCGAGTTCGCTTCGCTCATGTTGACGTTCAGCGTTTTCGGCGCCGGATTTTTCATGCGGCCGCTCGGAGCGATTGTCCTTGGTGCGTACATCGACGAGGTCGGACGCCGCAAGGGGCTAATCGTGACGCTTTCCATTATGGCGAGCGGCACAATTCTCATCGCTTTTGTGCCCGGCTACGCGTCCATCGGTTTGATCGCACCGTTGCTGGTTCTGATCGGGCGTTTGTTGCAAGGATTCTCGGCGGGCGCGGAGCTTGGGGGCGTTTCGGTCTATCTGGCTGAAATGGCGACCTCGGGCCACAAAGGTTTTTATACCAGCTGGCAATCGGCCAGCCAGCAGGTCTCTATCATCGTAGCGGCCGCACTCGGCTACGCGGTTAATGCCTGGATGACGCCGCACGAGATCGACTCGTGGGGTTGGAGGATCCCCTTTTTTGTCGGCTGCGCGATCGTGCCGCTCATTTTCATACTGCGGCGTTCGCTTCTCGAGACTGAAGAGTTTCGCAATCGCAAGCACCGTCCCAGCACCCGCGAAGTGTTTAGATCCCTGGTTCAGAACTGGGCCGTGGTCCTGCTGGGAATGCTGCTGGTCGCATTGACGACAACGACGTTTTATCTCATTACCGTCTATACGCCGACCTTCGGCAGAAATGTGTTGAAACTTAGCGCTGCAGACAGCCTTGTCGTTACGTTGTGCGTCGGGATTTCCAACTTCTGCTGGCTGCCGGTAGGGGGCACACTGTCCGACCGCATCGGCCGGCATCCCGTGTTGCTTGCCATCGCGGTGCTCGCGCTTGTCACGACCTACCCGGCACTTTCATGGCTCGCCGCCGCGCCGAGTTTTCAAAGGATGCTGTTAGTCCTGCTGTATCTATCAATGTTCTTTGGCCTGTACAATGGTGCCATGGTGGCGACACTCACCGAGGTCATGCCGGCCCACATACGTGTAGCCAGCTTTTCGCTCGCCTATAGCTTCGCGACCGCCTTCTTTGGTGGGATGACCCCGGCGATCTCGACTTACCTGATCGAAGTCACGAAGGACAAGGCCGCGCCCGGTTACTGGATGAGCTTTGCAGCCCTATGCGCGCTCCTCGCGATTTTGCTGTTGTTTCGAAGACGCGGCGCGATGCGGCATAACTGAGTTCTGGAATCGAATGTAAAGCGGTTGCTGGCGGCGCGAAGTGCGCCCCGCGATGAGAAGGCAACCCTCTTACCGCGCGCGGGGCGCTTGGGAGTACTTCAGGGCTTCAGGTAAATGCGCAAGTAATTGGAATTATTAAATACTTATATGGCGAAAGAATTTTTCAAAAAAGACTAGACAGACCGGTCTGTATGGTATATTATGCGGGCAATGAATAAGCCAGCCAAGATGCCCAAAGGATCGCCGCGGGAGCGCATTATGAGTGTTGCGAGCGATCTGTTTTATCAGCAGGGTTACCGAGCGACCGGTATCAATGAGGTGATCGATAAGTCCGGCGTGGCCAAGGCGACCTTTTACAGCCATTTTCCCAGCAAGGACGACTTGGGTCTGGCCTATCTCAAACTGATGAAGGAAGCCGAAATTGCGCACGTGGAGAATGCCATCCGTGCCGCGGCCGGTCCGCTGGAACGGTTTTACGCGGTGGTGCGCTCGCTTGAGCCGTGGTTGCTCGACACCGAGTACCGTGGTTGTGGTTTTGTCAATATGGCAGCCGAGATACCGGACGCGAAACATCGGTTTCGCAAAGTCGGCAGGGAAGCCTATGACTTCGTGCGCGGGCGGGTGGAAACCCTTGCCAAAGAATTAATCGCCTCGAATCCAAAAAAATACGGGCATTTTGATGCCGAGGAACTCACGAGCAAATACATGGTGGCGTTCGCAGGAGCGATTGCTCTGGCCGAAATCTACCAGGCTATTTGGCCGGTCGAGGACGCATTGAATACCGTGCGTCGCTTGATCGGCCAGCAATCCGGGTAATTTTTTTACCCATTAATCAGACAGACCAGTCTGTCTTTCATACGATAGGAGTGTAATTATGACGCAGGTTGTGACTAACGCGGTTGACAGCAATCGTTACGCCCAATGCATTGCGGCCTCGAAGCGGGTGCGCTGGGACATAGAGAATGATGTTATCCGCGGCCGGCGCTTTGACTTCGGCAAAAAGTTTTTGCCAGATGGCCTCTCACTGGTGAATGAGTTGCATTTTTTGAGCGACGCGGAAAAACGTTTTGTCAGCCAAATTCAGGGGCGAACCTACGCCAATATATTCGGCCTGGTGGAGCGTTTTATCTGCGCCAAGGTGCTCGAGATCAGTCACGAGCATTTTTTGGGTGACCAGCTTGCACTGGAGGCACTGGTGCGTTTCAGCGATGAAGAACTGAAACACCAGGAGTTGTTCCGTCGCGTTGAAAAGCTGGCGGGGGAACAGATGCCAGCGGGTTATCGCTTCATTCCGCAGCCCAATGATGTGGCGAAGGTTGTGTTGGGTAAGTCTACATGGGCGGTATTGGGGTTGACGCTGGACATTGAGTTGTTCACGCAAGTTCATTACCGGGAAAGTATCGAACCTGACGATCAATTGTCCGATCTTTGGAAGGATGTTTTTCTGTTTCATTGGAAGGAAGAATCCCAGCATGCCATTATGGACGAGCTGGAGTGGGTGCGCGAAGACAAGAAGCTTTCTGGCGTTGAGCGCGACCGGGCGGTGAATGAGTTGATCGAACTCGTCGTTGCGGTGGATGGCATTTTGCAGGTGCAGGCGAAGCAGGATGCCGAGTACTTTGTCGCCAACTGCAGCCGCGCATTTACCAGCGAGGAACTGCAAGCGGTCCGGGAAACGATGCTAAAGGCTTATCGCTGGCAGTACATCGTCTCGGGTGTCCAGGTGCCGCGCTTCGGCAAGGTACTGGCTGGTCTAATCACGCCGGAACAGAGTGAGCGTATTGCCTCGGCATTGGCAACAATTATGTAATGGCTGAATAAACAAGAAATGACATATTTTTTCGCGCTTGCAGTCCAGGCCCCGCGGCTCAGTTCTTGAGCCTATAGCCGGTCCGGAAAATCCACACCACGCCGCCGAGACAAAGCACGAGGAAAACCAGCGTCATCGCGAGGCTCAAGCCGACACCCACATCGGAAGTTTCGTAGAAGCTCCAGCGATATCCGCTGACCAGATAGACGATCGGGTTGAACAGGCTGATGGTGTGCCACGGCGGCGGCAGCATGTCTATCGAATAGAACGCGCCGCCGAGAAAAGTCAGCGGTGTGATGACCAGCATCGGGATGAATTGGAGCTGCTCAAAACCCTTCGCCCAGATGCCAAGGATGAAACCGAACAGGCAGAAGCTTACTGCGGTCAGCACCAGGAAGGCGATCATCCATACCGGGTGTTCAATATGGATTGGAACGAATAATGCCGCTGTTGCCAGAATCACCAGCCCGAGAATTAGCGACTTGGTTGCCGCCGCCCCGACGTAGGCAAGGACGATCTCCAGCGCAGACACCGGGGCGGACAACACTTCATAAATCGTGCCGGTGAAGCGCGGGAGGTAGATGCCGAACGAGGCGTTGTTGAGGCTCTCGGTGAAGAGCGACAACATGATCAGCCCCGGCACGATGAAGGCGCCGTATTTCACCCCGTCTATTTCGATCATCTGCGAGCCGATCGCAGAGCCAAACACCACGAAGTATAGCGTGGTGGTGATCACCGGCGTCACCAGGCTCTGCCACAAGGTGCGCCGGAAGCGCGCCAGCTCGAAATGGTAGATTGCCAATACGCCGTGGCGGTTGAACACAGGAAATTTCGGCGACGCGTTCATGAGTCTTGCCTCGTCGCATTTTTGCGCACCAGGCCGACAAAGATATCCTCCAATGAACTTTGCTGCGTTTGCAGATCGCGGAATCCGATCCCGAGTTCACTCAGGCGCCTTAGCAGGGACGGGATGCCCGTATTTTCCTCGGCATCAAAAGTGTATTCCAGTTCCGTGCCCTCGTTTTTAAGCGCCAGGCGCCAGGCGCCAAGTTCTGCGGGGATTGCCTTCATCGGCTCATGCAGGTGCAGCGTCAGTTGTTTCTTGCCGAGTTTTTTCATGAGCTTTGTTTTGTCCTCGACGACGATCAACTCGCCTTTGTTGATGACGCCGATGCGGTCGGCCATCTCTTCCGCTTCCTCTATATAGTGAGTGGTCAGGATGATGGTCGCGCCGCCCTCGCGCAAATGCCGCACCAGCGCCCACATGTCACGACGCAGCTCCACGTCCACGCCTGCCGTCGGCTCGTCGAGGAACAAAATTTCCGGCGCGTGCGACAGCGCCTTGGCGATTAACACGCGCCGCTTCATGCCGCCGGACAGCGTCATGATCTTGTCGTCGCGCTTTTCCCACAGCGAAAGGTCATGCAGTACCTTCTCTATGTGTGCAGGAACAGACGCGCGTCCAAACAAACCGCGGCTGAAGTTCACGGTTGCCCACACTGTCTCGAACATATCGGTGTACAATTCCTGCGGCACCAGGCCGATCATCGATCGAGTGACCCGGTATTCGCGCAAAACGTCATGGCCGCCCACATGTACCGTTCCAGTGCTTGGCGTGACGATCCCGCAAATGATATTGATGAGAGTCGTCTT
>Ga0187774_10000256_pt1 | contig 17567 bp, 16 predicted proteins | sample 0216_BV02_MP05_2_FD_133152 | JGI IMG/M metagenome (GOLD analysis project Ga0187774, IMG submission 133152) | Tropical peat soil microbial communities from peatlands in Department of Meta, Colombia - 0216_BV02_MP05_20_MG | ecosystem: Environmental > Terrestrial > Soil > Wetlands > Peat | place... | reverse complement strand
TTTAGCCCTTAATCCACAGCTCCATTCTCTCTCATCGTTTTATTGAATCTCACGCTCTCTCAATTTTGCCTCATAAGGGTGCCCTTCTCGATCCCAACCACGCAAAGTATAGTATTCATCGAGAAGTGGACTTCGATGCCACCTTTTAGTATCGCTTTCAATTTTCTCAGAAGTGGGAATGAGAAGTCGTGCTGGAAGTGTATCATCATCTTTACTAAGTCCTGAATTGAGATTGAAAATCTTCTGAAGGTTCCAAATTCGCTCTCCAATCATGAGTAGCTCCTTCTCCCTTATCATTAATCCAGTTATATTAGATGCGATGGTGGCATAATTGGCAGCGGATAATGCCCGAATGGTAAATAGGCACATCCCAAGAGAATCAATTGCAGCCGTTAGATCTTGAAAACGTTTTGTCCAATATGGTTTTCCATTGGTCGATAAGGGATCTAGCATAATGGGAATACCTAGTACCTCAGGATATACCATATTTCCATACACATGACATGCACCACGAACTGATGTTGCGTACTCCAATCCTTGACCTTGAAGCCTTCTGGGATCATACCCTGGAATTTCTTGTTTTTTAACAGTCATTGAGAGTTCAGGATGGCCATATTTCGATGCAAATCGATATGATCCCTCTGCGAGTTCATTTCCGATTCCCTGTCGATAACTGATCTTTTTGACTAGATCTTCGAGTAATTCATTATCTCCAAATCGTAGGTGTTCCTTCAGGAATCCCCGAGCTGATAATTCCATAGCACATGCGATGGTGGAACCCGTGGATATTGTATCAAGTCCCAAATCGTTGCAGAGGTAATTTGCTTGAGCAATGACCTTCAAATCATCAATTCCGCACGCTGGCCCAAATGACCATATTGTTTCGTACTCTGGTCCTTCACCCTTTGAACCATTGACTTCAGTTACCCGACCACATGCGACCGGGCATGCATAACATCCCTTCCTTTGTTTTAGAATTGTTCGAGTCATCTCTTCGCCTGAAATGCGATCAGCAGATGGAAAATAGTCTTCTTGGAAATTCCTTGTTGGGAGGAGATGGTTTTCATTGATGAGATTGACGAGGGCTGCCGTGCCATATTTGTGAAGGCTCCCTTGGGTCATGCCACTTTTTTCAATTTTCGACCGAACAAAATCTCTCGTTGCTTTTATTAGCTCAACATCAGGATCTACATTTGACACTTTTGCCCGCACTGCAATCGCCTTAAGCATTTTTGATCCCATTACAGCACCCATACCACCGCGACCCGCAGCACGACCGTACTCATTTATTATACAAGCCATGCGTGAGAGGCGTTCACCCGCAGGGCCAATGCAGGCCACCCTGATAGATACATCTCCAAGGTCATTCTGTAAGGCTATCGTTGTCTCCCCTGTAGTCATTCCCCAGTACGGAGAAGCATCTTTCAATTCGACAGAACTATGGGTGAGCCATAAAAGAACAGGTTTCTTGGAGGAGCCAGAAAAAACGATTGCATCGACACCCGCTTTTTTTAATTCAGCACCGAAAAAACCACCACTATTAGCACTTGAAAGGGTTCCGGTGAGAGGGGATTTTGTCACTACATCGTATCGAGAACCAAGGGGTATTCCACTCCCAGTTACTGGGCCGGTCGCCATTACGATGACATTCGATGAATGAAATGATTCAGTTGTTGGCTCAACCTTCTGGCATATGATATGAACTCCTAGACCCCTACCACCGAGGAACCTTTGCCGCCATAATTTAGGAAATGGCTGTATTTGAATCCTACTATTATTGAGGTCAATTTGGAGAATAGCGTTGTTATAACCTCGCATAACGGTTTCATGCTAACCATCATCGACATGTCAAATAAACATATCTAATAACCAAAACCCACCCCTCACGATTTTACGCCATCCAATCTAAGATAAGCCTTTATACACGAATTCAAAAATCTCGATGTATGCCGGTAGTCAAAATTTATACAACGAAAATGTGCCCGTATTGCAGGATGGCAAAAGCATTCTTCGCCAAACATGGTATTCCTTTTGTTGAAATTAATGTAGAGGGGAATAAACAGGCAGCTAAGGAAATGGTTGACCTATCTGGTCAGTTTGGTATCCCAGTTATCGTCATTGGAGATGAGATCGTTGTCGGATTCGATACAGACAAATTGAACAAACTCTTGGGCACACAAGCTGTAGGACTCGAATTTGATATTTTAATAATTGGGGCAGGTCCCGCAGGTCTCACCGCAGCAATGTATTGCGCTCGAAAATCCCTCAACACCCTCATAATTGGGGAGGATATTGGCGGCCAGGCACTTTGGAGCTGGTCGATAGATAATTACATGGGCTACCGTATGATAACTGGTGAAGACCTCATGAAAAAATTTGAGGAACAGGTTCGAGATCAGTCCATCCATTTTGAACTTGATAGGGTAATAAGTCTAAGTCAAGCTGACGGCTTTTTATTAGCTCAAACTGCGACCGAAAAGACATTCAAAGCAAAGGGCATGATTATCGCAACCGGTAAGAGGCCACGAACACTCGGTATAAAAGGTGAAGACTCCTACATTGGACGGGGGGTGAGTGTTTGTTCTACGTGCGATGGACCACTCTACAAAGGAAAAAACATCGCAGTTGTAGGTGGTGGTAATTCAGCCTTGCAAACTGCGATAGAAATGAGTGGAATTGCACGCCATGTGCACCTCATTGTCCGCAGCACGATTAAAGCAGAGGTGACATATCTAACGACTTTTAAATCGAAGGAAAATATTACCACACACCTCAATACTGAAATAACTGCATTCCATGGAGAGCCGTTCTTGAAAGCGATTACTATCAAGGATAGACAAACAGGTTCGGAGGCCCATGTGGATATCGAAGGTGTTTTTCTCGAGATAGGCCTGCTCCCCAACACCGAATTCTTAGGAAGCTTCGTGAAATTAAATGAAAATAAAGAAATTATTGTTGATTTGAATTGTTATACCAATATACCGGGGGTTTTTGCATGTGGGGATGTCACGAGTATTAGAGGCAAGCAAATCATTATAGCAGCAGGAGAAGGAGCAAAAGCTGCTCTTGAAGCATATGATTTTGTAATGAAAACGTAGAGACCTTACAAAGGCCTCTATTTTAATACATCTAGCATAACGAATATACGATACCAAGTATGCAAATCCTTACGTTGCTCACTTTCATTTTCGGTTTTATCTTCATTTTTTTGGGATACCTGTTTGTTGGGAAGAAGAGACTGGGAATTCTAGGGGTCCTAGATTCTCCAATAATTCTAAATAAAGATATGGCTTCAAGGTATCTCGGTTATAATTTTATTGTTCTTGGATTGCTTGGTTTTATTGCTGGCCTCTTCGAATTCTTTTTTCCGCGGACACACGTCTATATGTTTCTTGCGTATGCAGTAATCATCATCCCTATTATGGGAATTAAAATGAGTATGGGAATTAAAAGCTTCAAAGCAGAATGATAGGCTCGTTGATTTGTTCTCTCATCAGTACTATATCATTAGCTAAAAACTAATTGGGTGCATTGATTAGGGTAGGTATGCCATAAATTGAGGAGAAGCAGCATGGAAGTTTATCTACTGAACAGTATAGTCACTATTTTCGGACTCTCCATCGCTGTTGTTTTTCTCTGCAATCGCTTCCGTATTCCTGCCATTGTGGGATTCATTATCACTGGGTTGCTCGTTGGACCTCATGGGCTGAGTCTTATCAGTGCGATTTCTGAAGTTGAGGTACTGTCAGAAATTGGGATCATCCTCTTACTCTTCACCATCGGTCTTGAATTTTCATTCAGAAGTCTCTGGAATATTAAAGGGCCTGTTCTAATTGGGGGATCTCTTCAGATCTTCCTCACCATCTTCGCATGTGCAGTTACAACCATCTTTTTTGGTCTCTCAATATCTGAGTCAATTCTCATTGGGTTTTTGATAGCTTTGTCAAGCACTGCAATTGTTCTCAAGATTCTCCAAGAGCGAGGCGAAGTTGATACGCCGCATGGCAGAATGACTCTTGGGATCCTCGTCTTCCAAGATATTGTCGCCATTCCCATGATGATGGCGTTGCCATTCCTTGCTGGTGTAGGAATAAGTGCGGGTCGAGAATCACTTATGGTAATTCTCATTTGGGATCTCTTTATCATTGTCTTCCTCCTCATAAGTGCAAAATGGCTCATTCCCCGTCTCCTCTTTGAGATAGCAAAGACAAGAAACAGGGAACTATTCCTCCTCTTTATTGTCGCAATTTGTATTGGTGTGGCATGGCTCACATCACTTGCGGGACTCTCTCTTGCTTTAGGAGCCCTTCTTGCTGGTTTAATCATTTCAGAGTCAGAGTATAGTAACCAGGCAATTGGAAATATCATCCCATTCAGGGATGTTTTTACAAGCTTCTTCTTTGTCTCAATTGGGATGCTTTTTGATGTTAGGTTCCTCACTCAACACCTTTGGCTCGTTTTTGGTCTCGTCATTGCTGTGCTTATTGGTAAGGCTTTTATTGGAGCCCTTGCCCCTGCACTCCTGGGGTATCCTATTCGGACTATGCTTCTCGTAGGCATTGGACTCAGCCAAATTGGAGAATTTTCATTTATTTTGTCCCGTAGTGGGATAGAATTTGGCATTCTCTCAAGCAGTTCCTATCAACTATTCATAGCAATTGCTCTCATAACTATGGCCATAACACCTTTTATGATATCAATTGGTCCTCGTATCGTCTCAATCGCTGGTCGAATGCCTTTACCAGAAAGATTGAGAACAGGTTTCATACCAGGTGGTGAATACCGACCCCCACCATTACGAGATCACCTGATCATTGTGGGATACGGGATTAATGGGCGGAATTTGGCACGAGCCGCCCGAATGGGGGGCATACAGTACATCATTTTGGAAATGAATCCTGAGACAGTTAGAACAGAGCGGCTGAAAGGTGAACCAATATCTTATGGGGACGCAACGAACGAAGAGGTACTTGTACATGCAGGAATACAACAGGCACGAATAATTGTGGTCGTGATCAACGATCCAGTATCGACAAGAAAAATTACAGATATCTCAAGAAAGTTAAATCCGGGAATATATATTATTGTCAGGACACGGTACATCCAAGAGATGAAACCCCTCTATGAGCTTGGTGCCGATGAAGTGATTCCAGAGGAATTTGAAACATCAGTCGAAATTTTCATTAGAGTACTTCGAAAGTATCTAGTATCTCAAGATGCTATTGAAAAACTCATTGCAGACGTCCGTGCAGATAATTATCAAATGCTCAGGAGCCTCCCCCGAACATCTGCATCAATTTCCGATCTGACATTAAATGTCCCTGATATCGAGGTTGCTACCTTCAGGGTACCAGCAGATTCACCGGCATGTGGTAAGTCTCTCGCCGAAATCAACCTCCGTAGAAAATATGGAGTGACTGTTGTGGCAATTCATCGACAAGAAACAATTTTATCAAACCCCGATGGTGATACAAGCTTCGAGCCCAATGATCGTGTGGTAGTTCTCGGGCTCCCTCAGAAAATTGCTGAGGTATCAATTCTTTTCAGATCAAGTAATGAATAATAAATTTGATAATTTCTAGCCCATCTCTTGATCTTTTTTCTTGTACCCATCAAGGAGAACTGAGGTAATATTCTTAATAGGCCTATCTGCGAGAGCACCAATATGGAATTCGCAGAAGGGACAGCAGCTAACAACTATATCCACACCTACCTTTTTGATCTCTTCGGCCCGCTTTACACCGAGTGCATTTGCTACATCGGGACGACCTGAACGTGTGCCACCACCCGCCCCGCAGCATTTCTGGGGCATCTCAATGATATCTACAACCTGCCTCAGTAAAGCTCGTGGTTGATCACTTATACCCTGGCCCCTCAATGCATGGCAAGGATCATGATAGCTAGCGCGGATAGACAATCGAGCAGGAGACTCTATACCGAGCTCTGTGAGAACTTCGGTAATATCTACCACCTTAAATGGTGTAGCATAATCATTTTTTAAGGTTGAGCCGCAGCCAGCACACATTGTCATTACAGTATCGATTCCACGGCATGTAAAGGCACTAATATTTCGTTGTTTGACAGTGTCCAGAAATCCAAGCTGACCGGTACGGATGAGAGGTGAACCACAGCAAACCTGCTCATGAGGGATAATTACGCGGATTCCATTTCGCTTTAATACGTCGATTGCATCCAGTGCAGTCTCCGGTAATCGAAAATCATACATGCAGCCAGTAAAGAATCCAACCGTTTTTCTGACTTCGCCATACGGCTCAACAATTTCTGGTATCTGTTCAAGGAATGTTGGCTTATTCTTCGTAATACTTCGACCTGTCTCTTTTACAAGTTGCTCTACCTCTCGGTGTCTGGGCAAAGTTAAACCTTGACGATTTGCGAGTGCACGAAGCTTCTCAATAGCTTTTGCTGGGATTTCAATATTCTTTGGACAGACTTTCCAGCAGTACTGACACGTTGTACAGGTGAAGAGCCCCTCCTCAATTGCCTCGGTAATGCGATTTTTCCCATCTCTCGGATCGAGTGTAAGTCTCATATCCTGCCGCATTACAGTTGGTCCGGCAAAATCTGCAACTTCCATTGCAGGGCAAACAGATACACAAGCAAAACATTCAATGCATTCACGGAGGGGTTTGATTATCTCAATCTCATCTCTCGATGGGATCTTTATCACTTCTTGTGGAACAATACCAGCCAATTTTGCAAGCACTGGTTCCATATCAATGGTAAGGTCCTTTTTTATAGGGAGGTTTAATGGCTCAATCGTGATATCATCACGAGCTTCCTCCATACATGCGAGAGTGGGAATCCCATTCACTCGAACAGCACAGCTACCGCATTGCCCTGTTCCACAGCAATATCGATAGGAAAGAGTGGGATCGCGTTCGTGAGCAGCATGAAGGAAGTGGAGAACTCTTGCTCCCTCTACTAGATCAATTGAAAACGTGTCGAATCGAGCGACCTCATCACAGGCGGGATCAAACCTGAAAATTCTGGCTGTTACCTTCATTTTATCACCGTTCGTCTCTCGATCCCTTCATGTTTCGTCGATATGTAGGTGTGGCCATATGGAGAGTTGTTGGTTTCCCACGTTTGAACTACGTCTCGCCGAACATGAGCTCCTCGCGACTCGGGTCGCATGAGTGCACTACGAACCACAAGGGATGCAGCGATGCACATGTTATGGGTACTGAAGCATTCCGCGAAATTTGTTGGAGATGCAGCATACAGTGGTGCAGAGACGAGGTCATCTATAGTGACTTTCACTTGCTTTAGAGTTACTGCAGTCCTGAAAATACCCGCTCCATCCCACATAGCACATTGTAATTTTTTCATTATCACCGACGGTAGAATTTTTCCTCTTTGGAACTCATCCAATCGTTTGTCAATAATATTGACTTGGTTTGAATCAATGCAAATGGAGCGGTTTGCTGACTTTCCAGCTGCCTCCCCAGCTCTCTTTCCAAAGACTTGGGTATCTGCGAGGGCATTACCACCAAGTCGGTTCGCTCCGTGAATTCCACCAGTCACTTCTCCGCATGCATACAATCCTTGCAATGTTGTTTGGCAATGGGGAGTGATCCGTAAGCCACCCATTATGTGGTGAGCGGTAGGAGCAACTTCCATCGGTTCTCTCCTGATATCGACTCCGAATTTAAGGAACTGTTCGAGCATGGTCGGTAACCGTTCTTCAATTGTTTTTGCAGGCAGATGGGTGACATCAAGGTACACTCCCTTCCGCTTCGTTCCGCGACCTTCGTCGATCTCAGTTGCGATAGCACGTGCGACAATATCCCTCGTTGAAAGCTCCATGCGTTCTGGGTCGTACCGTATCATGAAGCGTTCATCGTTGTTATTGAGGAGAATGCCACCTTCACTTCGAACAGCTTCTGTTACTAAACGACCCCTCGCATCGTAAGGATAGACAGCTCCTGTTGGATGGAACTGTACCATCTCCATATCAATCAGTTCTGCACCCGCTTGGTATCCAAGCGCAAATCCATCTCCTGTTCCAGTTGCAGAATTGGTGGAGATATCGTACATACGAGCACCCCCACCAGTTGCGAGGATTGTACTATCTGCTTCGAATATACAGAGCTTCCCACAGGGATCAAGTGCCACTGCTCCAACCACCGCTTCCCCATCTTTTAATAGCTCAATAACTGTAAATTCTTGGAAAAGCCCAACATCGCTGCATCGGAGATGTTCAAGAAGAGTCATCATTATCTCATGTCCCGAGCGATCTCCTGCGTAACAGGTTCTAGGAAATCTCTGACCACCAAAGGATCGTTGGGCAGGTTCATTATCTTCGGTTACATCAAAGACCGAACCCCAATCAAGGAGATCCTGAAATCGTTTTGGTGCCTCTTGGACGAGAATTTTCACGAGCTCAGGGTCATTCAGGTATGACCCACCTCGTATAGTGTCCTCCTCATGAAGTGTACAAGAATCCGCCGCATGAAGGACAGCATTGTATCCGCCTTCCGCCATTGGGGTACAGCCACCTTTTCCTGCTATACTCTTTGATATGAGAACTGTATCTCCGTACTTTTCCGCCTCAATAGCAGCTCGAATTCCAGCACCGCCGCTTCCAATTACGAGAACGTGGCAATCTACCACATCTTCAATACGCATCGTATTATTAGGTGAGATGTATGTACATAAAATAACTATACCGAGGAGTGTGAGCCATTATGAGACTTTTAATGAAATTTGGAGGGACATCTGTTGGGGACGGGGAGCGAATGAAGCATGTCGCTGAAATTGTTTCATCATCCCACAGGGAGGGCAACGAATTAGCAGTTGTTGTCTCAGGAATGAGTGGTGTAACAGATCAGCTCATTAATATGGCGACTGAAATCGCATCTGGTATTAAGAAACCCACCATTGATCCATTCATTGCATCACTATGGGAACGACACTCCAAAGCACTCGAAGTCGCTGCACCAGATTACGTTACATCAGTTAGCCCGACTCTCCATAATCGTCTCGAAAGTCTAAAAAACATCTTCAACGCTGTTTATAATTTACGTGAACTAACTTCCCGATCGAAAGATTATATAATTTCTTTTGGTGAGCGATTATCTGCACCCATTCTCTCTGCTGCATTTCGTCAATGTGGGCTTAATACTATTCTCCTCGATGGATGTGAGGCAGGAATTGTTACAACCCCGAATCACGGTGATGCTCTCGCCCTCCCTATATCTGAACATCGCATTAAAAAGAAGATTATTCCACTCCTCTCGAGCTCAGTGCCAGTGATTATGGGGTATATGGGGTGCACGGATCAAGGAATTGTGACGACCTTAGGGAGAAGTGGGTCAGACTATTCTGCAACCATTGTCGGTGCGGCCATTGACGCAGATGAGATATGGATTTGGACTGACGTGAATGGTGTCATGACGGCAGATCCAAGATTAATCACCAATGCACGAGAACTCCCTTTCATTTCCTATCTCGAAGCAATGGAGTTATCCTTCTTTGGGGCGAAAGTGCTCCACTCCCGTTCTTTAGAACCTGCGATGAAGAAGGATATACCGATAAGGGTGAAGAATACCTTTAATCCATCATACCCAGGAACAGTTGTGTTCCGTGAAGAAAAGGTCGATCAACGGATCGTGAAAGCGATCACAATCATCGAGAAGGTTGCCCTCGTTAACATCAATGGAGTGCAGATGATAGGGAGACCAGGAGTGGCAAAGACCATCTTCTCGGCACTCGCAAACAGGGATGTGAATATTATGATGATATCACAAGGATCTTCAGAGGCAAATATATCACTCATCATTGAAGAAACACACCTTGATAAGGCACTTGACGCCCTTTCTAGCGTTCTGACTTATGGGTTTGTAAGGGAGATCACTTCAAATAAAGATATAGTCGCAATCGCTGTCGTCGGAGCGGGAATGGCGGGGAGTCCCGGAATTGCAGGACGGATCTTTACCGCTCTTGGAAAGGCTGGTATTAATATTATCATGATCTCGCAGGGATCATCTGAAGTCAACGTCTCATTCGTTGTTAAAACTTCAGATGGAAAGCGGGCAGTTCAGGTTCTCCACGACGAATTTAGGTTATCGGAGGTCACCAATGCGTAGCATTACCTACCGAGAGTCGGGGGTTGACATTGATTTAGAAAGAGAGGCAATACAAGCATTGGTCCAACAACTCACATTTCGACGGCAAGGATCCTATGGAATGGTTGGAGAGATCGGGCACTATTCTGGCCTCATAGAGTGTGGTTCTCACATCCTCGCACTGACTACGGACGGTGTCGGCACAAAAATGCTTGTCGCAGACAAATTGCACGATTGGACGACTATTGGTATTGATTGCATTGCAATGAATGTCAATGACCTTTATGTGATGAATATCGAGCCAATTGCACTCGTGGATTACATCGCAACAGATAAGATTTCATCAGAAAAAATGATTCAGATTGGTCAGGGACTCAACGAGGGTGCTCGTATTGCAAATATCAATATTGTTGGTGGAGAAACAGCGACATTAAAGGGGCTCGTAAAAGGACTCGATCTTGCAGGAACATGTCTTGGGATTCAACTCTCTGATAAAATTATCACGGGAGAAAAAATTAGACCAGGGGATAAGATTGTTGGGGTCCCATCGAATGGTATACATAGCAACGGGTTAACGCTTGCACGGCAAATTGTCGAAAGCAGTAGTGGATATGATGAAATCCTCCCAAATGGAATGAAGGTGGGGAAGGAACTGTTAAAATCGACTCGGATATACCATGAAAGCCTTAAGGTTTGTGTCACGTGTACTGTTCATGGGATGTGTCATATTACAGGAAGTGGGCTTCTAAATTTCATTCGCCTCTCCCAATATGGGTTTGATATCAATGACCCTCTCAGCATTCCAGTCATTTTTGAATGGCTTCAGGAAACGGGTAACGTCTCAGATGAAGAAATGCATCGTACTTTCAATATGGGAATGGGGTATGCATATATTGTCCCTGATAAAAGTATAGCACTGATAAAACAACTTGTTCCTGACGCAAAAGTTGTTGGAGAGTGTGTTAAGCAACCCGGCGTCCGATTAAAAGGGGCTCCCATTCATTACCATAAACCATGACTACAGTTCATCTCATCCTTGACAAAATGCTTTTTTGGCTTTCTCGCTAATGATCGCGCTATTGCCTTCAGGATCTTCCATAATTAATGTAAATTGAAATGAACCGTCTATTGCCTTACTTATTGTATTCAATAGGCTATTTGCACATTCTCTTTCGGCGTTTTCAGCCCAGGTTCGGACACTCTCCACAGTTTCCCTGATTCGCTGAAGGATCCCTTCGACATTCGTAATGGACGCTTCGCATGCTGGTCCAGGATCAATTCGTACTCCTAACTCAGGCACTTGTATAGTGCAGGTAGAGCTTCGTACTATCCGGACCATTAGATCTTCAGAGGTGTCAATGTGCATTTCCCAACGTACAGGATCTCCCTCACCTAGAACGAGTGTATCGGTATGACGAAAACCACATTCACAGTGAGCACCAGTAATTAATATATCGGAAAAAAAAGGGATTCCTTCTGTCAGGTAAGTATATTCGATTTCTTTACAACACATGGGGCACGGGGCTCTCAGGGAGAACCTCACGTGGTGCCCCCACCGACCTTCTCCCTCGATATTTTTACTGACATTGGAGTTATGACGACATATCGTTGGTCTCCGAGTCCAACGATATCTCCATTCACGTCCTTTGCGACCTCCTTCAAGTCCTTCAATACTCTTTCGTATGTGATTCTATCCATCTTTAGCTTAGTAACATCGACAATCACAATGTTGCCATTGTATACTTCATCTTTGACTCGAGGAGTGTCTTTCAGGTCACCAATAGTTGCTACCTTTACATACATTGAGGCGACTTCTTCTTCAGCAGTACCTTCAAAAGCCTGCAGATCGAGCTCCATGTAATCATCTTCGCTTACAGAGGGATTCCTGCCAATGATGCTATCTAATAATTTGCTCATAAAAGAACTTAGCTTGCGATTTTTATATAATAGTATCTTTCGGTCTTTCAATTATAATTCGAGCTTCCACAATGAATCCCCAACATAGTGTATTGTTCTGCACATCTTCCCTTTTACTTGTTGTTTAATCTCCTGATAGCCAAAAAGAGCAACAGCGACAGCAATTGGCTTTTTGTGTCCATCTTCAACAATAGTAACTGGTGCTCCCTCTTTCACATCATCACTGATTGATATGATACCTGGCCTCATTACATCGGCTCCATTGATGACAAATGGAATGGCGCCCGTATCAACGGTTATCCGACGTTGAGAAATTGGGTATACAATTGCTCCCCGTATAGTTGGAAATACCCAGTTTTCATACTTCATAAGGAAGGGCTGCTTATGAATGAGAAAGAGCGTGAATGGTGAATTAGTATCGACTTTTTCGATTTGGTCTGAACGATACATCTCTTCTGCTGGCCCGATATGCATACGGAGGTTTGCCATAATTTCGGCGATTTCATCCTTCCTAATCGAATGGCGTTTTTTAATGCTGATTGTTCCCATTTCTTCAAATATAATCTAATTCTATGGACAATAAGATTTAGGATTTAGCACGTTATCTTTAAGTAGAAACCTCACAAAAGTACATAATCCAGACGATCGTCTCAGGATAATTTTTATGACCAAAAGACCGATGGATATTTTAGATCAGGTTTTGAATCGTCAACCGGTAATTGTTTCGCTCAAAGGTGGAAGGGAACTTCGGGGGGTTCTGCAAGGATACGATATCCACATGAATCTTGTTCTTGATAAAGCAGAAGAAGAAGTAAATGGTCAGATTGTGAAGGTGGGCACGTTGATCGTCCGTGGTGATAATGTCATATATATCTCACCGACACTTGGATAAGGTGAATCTGAAATGTCAAAGGGTACCCCCTCAATGGGAAAACGGAGAAAAAGTATTCATATTGCATGCAGAAGGTGTGGTAAAATATCATACCATGTAAGGCACAAGGTTTGCTCCTCTTGTGGATTTGGGAAAAGCACAAGGATGCGAAGTTATAGATGGGTAAATAAGAAGCCCAAAATTCCAACTCATTAGGTTTTAATTATGTGTGGAATCGTTGGCATCGTGGATGCTGGCGGTGTCTCCTTTTCTCTCTATTATGCTCTCTTTGCTCTCCAGCATCGAGGTCAAGAGAGTGCAGGGATCTCAACGTATGATGGATCTCGGTTTTATAAATATAAAGGACAAGGATTGGTGGCCGAAGTCTTTGATGAAGATATCCTCGAATTTCTCGATGGAAATGTTGGAGTAGGTCATGTGCGATATCCAACGACAGGAGGTAATCTCCCGGAAAATGTTCAACCATTTAATTTCAGATTTAAAAACCACTTTTTTGCTATTGCTCACAATGGCAATTTGATAAATGCTCGTGCTCTCCGAGAAGAATTTGAACGAAAAGGCGAGATTTTCTCTACTACGACAGATACTGAGTTGATTGCAAGTGCTATTGTTGATGAATTCCGGCGATCTGAGAATATCATCGATGCTATTGTTCATTGCATGAGAATTCTCCGAGGCTCATATTCTGTCGTCCTCATGTTAGATGGTACTCTTTACGCATTTCGGGACCCTGTTGGTATAAAACCACTCTGCATTGGAAAAACCGTGAGCGGGTACATTGTTGCCTCAGAAAGTGTTGCTATTGACGCTCTCAGCGGAGAATTGATTCGTGATGTTAGGCCAGGAGAATTAATTCAAATTGATGAAAGTGGTATGAATTCCATACAACTCGCCATTTCTGCTCATATGGCCCATTGTATCTTTGAATTCATCTATTTTGCACGAGCCGATTCAGTGATTGAGGGAAAGCTCGTCTACGATGTTCGGCGTCGGATTGGTGAGCACCTCCACGATGAAGCACCCGTCAAAGGTGACATGGTCTCACCAGTTCCAGATTCAGGCACATCAATTGCAATCGGCTATGCACACTACTCTCGCATTCCTTACCTCGAAGGCTTAATGAAAAATCGTTACATGGGCCGAACATTCATTAAATCATCTCAGCAAGAACGAGAAAATGCGGTCAAAATCAAATTGAACCCCATTAAGGAGCACATTAAGGATAAATCTGTAGTTTTGGTGGACGACAGCATCGTTAGAGGCACGACTTCAGGGCATATTGTGGAGCTGATGAAGGAAGCAGGTGCCGCCGAAGTACACGTAAGAATTGGATCCCCTCAGATTATTGCACCGTGTTATCTCGGTGTGGATATGCCAACAAGAGAAGAACTGATTGCGAGTAGTAGGCCAGTTGAAGAGGTTAGGCAACGCATCGCCGCTACATCATTACACCATATCTCCCTCCCTGCACTCATCGAATCAATTGGACTCGATATGAAAGATCTCTGTGTTGGTTGCCTCACTGGAATGTATCCTGTTCAAATTGAGGGGGAGGTATGCTCTCCTCGCATTGTCGACATTGCTGGTGGAACTTACCAGACCGAGCTGGAATCTTTTGAACGTAGTCACGGTTCAAAAAACAAGTAAATCCTGTCTTTTCTCTCATAGTTTCATGTATACGGAAATTAAAAAAATGCTACTTAATATTAAAATAGAACCAGTAGCGAGGGATGGATTTGAACCATCGATCTACGGGTTATGAGCCCGTCGGGATGTCCTGACTACCCCACCTCGCTATGCAAGCACTATTCTTTCTCAATAGCAGATAATATAGTTTGCGGGAACTGTTTCAATACTAAGTGATACATCAAAATGAAACATTTTTGTAATCTTCCTTATCCGTTTCTGTTCTAACCTATTGAGCCATGCTTTGCACTATAGCAATTAATAACTTCGGGAATTGATCTTTTTGTATGGATGATGAATTGCACTATCTCAGGGAAAAGAAAAAGAAAGAATTAATGGAGGCGATAGAATCTCATAAAAAAGCAGTCATCGTACATGTTGATGAGAAAAATTTTCTTCAATTGATAGCAATACATCCGAAATTTGTCATCGACTTCTGGGCTGAATGGTGTGGGCCTTGTAAAATGGTTGCACCAATTATAGAAAAATGTACATCGGATTTTGCGGGAAAAGTTACATTTGGGAAATGTAACACCGACCAAAATCCACGGTTGGCATCAAGATTTGGCATCTCTGCAATACCAACAATTCTCTTCTTTTTGGATGGACAGCTTGCCAATCGAGTTATTGGCGCATATCCCGAAACGGTCATCAAAAAGCAAATAGTTGCAACCTATGGGTTACAATCCTGAATCTACTGGAGTCTTTTCTATCTCATCCATGATTTTGTCGTAGGAATAAAGTCTCTATATCGTGGTTCACCTATGCAGATGTCAAATGGTGTCCCTCTCCATCTGCACCAGCTGAATTATGAAAAAAGATCCGTTTTGCAATTCATCATGGAATCTTTTTCAAAGGTTGACAAAGCAAATGTCTAGCGATAATTACACATGTGGAGATAGGGAGTGCAAAATTGAGAGGTCAATGATGTTTGACGGGAGTGGTAGTAGGCTAATTTGGTCAAAAAGGAGCTTCGATATGCCAAGGAGTGATGATTGGAACTTGTTCATGAGTATGGAAGAGATAAGGTTACCATCTATTTGTTGATCATTCAAGGTACAGTAAAGGTGCAGTGTCAGTATCTTTTTGTAAAATCGATACTGTATAAGCAAGACCAAGTAGCTAGGTACACCGAGTGGGAATCGTACGCAAAACCATCCTCATTCAATAAATGGATCGGTATCAACGACCGGTTCATGGTCATCGTCTCAACTTAGGGAGGAACCAAGGGAGACATCGACACATTCGTTACCTCCATAAATTATCGTGGCATTAGGGCCCTCGGAAAATAATCTCTAATTCAATTTTTATTCTTCCTTTTGTCGATCAATAAACAAATTGAATATAAATTGAATTGATTCATCAGACACGAAGTTTACGACATTGCCTATCAATATCGGAAGGTATTAATGAATATCTGTTGTTGTCAACGAACGAGGCGAGGACTAATGCACCTACCGAGCACCTAGTCCATGTCATACTACATACTTCTCAATTTTGAGCTTCTGTGAGGTCGTACACCGCAGCATCGTAAATGACCAATAGAAACTCGGATAACTTTCCATTATTCGCAAAAGATACGATGAATTTTAATAATTGAATTTTGTAGGAATAACTAAATATCAAGGACAAATGTTATTGAAATCGAAATTAAGAGCAGAAGCAATTGTTTTAATCTTTTTTCATCTATTTCACATGTAGGATAATGGAGGTAGAGTATGAAAGTTGTCGCTTTCAACGGCAGTGCACGCAAGGACGGCAATACTGCCATCCTTGTCAATACTGTATTCAAGGAACTGAAAAAAGCAAAGATTGAGACCGAGCTTGTGCAGCTGGCAGGAAAAAAGATCCGGGGCTGTACCGCTTGCGGAAAGTGCTATGAGAAGAAGGATAAACGGTGCGTGATTGGCAACGATGTCGCCAATGATTGCATAGAAAAGATGCTGGAAGCTGACGGGATTATCCTTGCATCGCCCACGTACTTCTCGGATGTTTCACCCGAGATGAAGGCACTGATTGACCGTGCCGGGTATGTGGCACGGGCAAACGATCATATGTTCCGGCGGAAGGTGGGCGCAGCAGTGGTTGCAGCCCGGCGTGCCGGGGCTATCCATACGTTCGACACGCTCAACCACTTCTTCTTCATCAGCCAGATGGTAGTCCCAGGCTCGTCCTACTGGAACATTGGCATGGGTCTTGCCCGGGGCGATGTGAAGAAGGACAAGGAGGGAATTCAGACCATGGTAGACCTTGGTAAAAATATGGGATGGGTACTAAAAAAGATTAATAAATAAGGATTTTCCCAACTCTTTTCTAAATCTCTTTAAGTCGATACGAAGCAGATCCGAGACCTATTTCTTCTCCATATTGGATTTGATGGTATCCATCTGTATGTTCCCAAATACCTCTGAACTTATCCTTCCCATGCTCGTGATTTCGTTGGAGAGCTGACTCTCGGATGCCAAGCTGTGAGTTGACCAAATCAAAACTTGCATGATCGAGGGCAACAGGATCTCTGGATGCCAGAATTCCGATATCGGGAACAATAGGAGTATCACTCCATGGAACACAGTCACAATCAGGAGTGATGTTAATTAAAAAATTGTAAAATCCGATTTTCTGCTTTTTACTAGAGATTACCCCTAAGGAATATTCAGTCATTCGTTCGACAAAAGGTATGAGATCAACTGTCCAGTCGAATTCAATGGCATTCGACTGGCAAACTGTCATGCACTCTCCACACCCAATACAACGTTCCGGGTCAATACGAGAAATTTTATCTTCAAGCGATAAGGCCTCTTGAGGGCACACCGTGATACACCGTCCACAACCTTCGCACGCTTCTGGGTGAATCATAGCAACGGCCTGGTGTTGGTCTTTTTTTCCTGCCGCAGGTGTGCACCCCATCGCGAGATTTTTGATAGCACCACCAAATCCTGCGAGCATGTGAGCCTTAAAGTGAGAAAGCACCATTATTCCATCTG
>Ga0187774_10000254_pt1 | contig 17609 bp, 20 predicted proteins | sample 0216_BV02_MP05_2_FD_133152 | JGI IMG/M metagenome (GOLD analysis project Ga0187774, IMG submission 133152) | Tropical peat soil microbial communities from peatlands in Department of Meta, Colombia - 0216_BV02_MP05_20_MG | ecosystem: Environmental > Terrestrial > Soil > Wetlands > Peat | place... | reverse complement strand
GAATCTCACCAGCTTCGATATCAGCGTGAACGTCTACGGCGGCGGCGAGAACGGACAGGCCGGTGCCGTGCGCCACGGCATCGCGCGCGCTCATCGAGTACGATGCGGCGCTTAAACCGCTCCTGAGCGCGTCCGGCCTGGTGACGCGCGACGCGCGAGAAGTCGAACGCAAGAAGGTCGGCCTGCACAAGGCGCGTCGTCGCAAGCAGTTCTCGAAGCGCTGAGCACGGTCTGAAATCGACCATCACAAAGCCGCCCCGAGGGGCGGCTTTTTCTTTCCCGCGCGGGAAGTCATGTTCCCTAAGCTGCGGAAAATAGGCCGGCGATTTGGAATCACCGCACCGCGGGTAGCGGTGCGCACCGAGATGCCATGGTATTGGCGCTGGATCGTCGTGCTGGTGCTGGTTGCGCTGGCGGCGAGCGCCGGTGCGTGGATATACAACGCGGGCCAGCGCCTTTCGGGCTTTGATCGCGAGGAAATGGCGAGCAAGCTCAGCGCGGCTAACGCCGAGCTCGATGCGGACCGGAAGGAGCTCGAGCGATTGCACGCGATCGCGAATGCTGCAGACAGCCGCATCGCGATCGAGCGCACCGCGCAACAGCGCCTTGCGCAGCAGTTGCGCGCGCTGGAAGATGACAACTCCAATCTGCGGGAAGAGCTGGCGATTTTCGAGCGCATGCTCTCGTCCGATCCGCGCTCGGCCCCGGCGATCTCCATTTACCGCTTCAAGGTGACGCCCGATGTTGTGCCGGGCGAGTACCGCTATCGCCTGCTCTTGATCTCATCTGGGACGCAGCGCGACCGAGAATTCAAGGGGCGGCTGGAGCTCGTGCTGAGCCTGATCGACCAGGGCAAAAGTGCTATCATTAAATTGCCGCAGGAAGGAGATGGTGGCGCTTCTGGATTTAGCTTGACATTCAAGTACTTCCGGCGCGTGGAAGGCACCTTCCGTGTCGCGCCGAGCGCCAAGCTGGAGCAGGTGCAGATCCGCGTGCTGGAAGACGGCGCAAACCAGGTGCGGGCGACGCAGATTTTGACTCTTGGCTGAGAGGACAAATGACGATGTTCAATAAGACGAGCAAGCCGCAAAGCCGCATCGACAGCCTAGTGGGCGCGACGACGCGCATCGAGGGAAACCTTTTCTTCAGCGGAGGCTTGCGCGTGGACGGCGTGATTCGGGGCAACGTGTCGGCCTTGCCCGATCAGCCGGCCACCCTGGTCGTTTCCGAGCACGCGCGCATCGACGGCGACGTGCAGGCCTCGCATATCGTCGTCAACGGCACGATCAACGGCGGGGTCAGTGCGAGCGAATCGCTCGAACTCCAAGCCGGATCGAGAATCAAAGGCGATGTGCACTACAAGAGCATCGAGATGCAGCAGGGCGCAGTAGTAGAGGGGCGCCTGATGCACCAGGGAGCAGAGGTTAAGGCGATGGAATTGAAGCTCGCCTCGGGGACCTAGGCTTGCGGTGCCCGTGAATAGCCGCGTTGACTGCGTGGGAACGCCGGCAGCATAATTTTTCGACAGAATTTCTGGAGTTTGAAATGGATGCAGTGACGGAGATGCCGGCGCCCCTGGTGTTCACAGACAGCGCGGCTAACAAGGTGAAGGAGTTGATCGAGGAAGAGGGCAATACCGAGCTCAAGCTACGCGTGTTCGTCACCGGCGGAGGTTGCTCAGGCTTCCAGTACGGGTTCACGTTCGACGAGGTCCAGAACGAGGACGACACGACGATGCAGAAGAACGGCGTGACGCTCCTGATCGATCCGATGAGCTATCAGTACCTGGTCGGCGCCGAGATCGACTACCAGGAAGGGCTCGAGGGCGCGCAGTTCGTGATCAAGAACCCGAACGCCACCACGACCTGCGGCTGCGGCTCCTCGTTCTCTGCCTGAGCACGCCGAGCCGGTTGTGCGAGAAGGGGGCTGCGGCCCCCTTTTTCATTGGATCGTTCCGCAGCTAGCTCGGGTAAACGGCGCCGAGCACGCGCGCGCCGCGCGAGCCCGTGACTTCGGGAACGCTGGCCGGGATGCCTTCGAGCGCCTGCCTGGCGAGCCAAGCGAACGCGGCCGCTTCCACCATTTCGGCTGGCAGGCCGTAAGCGTCGGTCGTTTCCACCGGTACGGGCGCGCTTAGCGCGCGCAGCCGCGCCATCAACGCCGAGTTGCGTGTCCCACCGCCGCAGGCGATCAGCCTGGCGCTGGTGGGACAGTAGCGCTCGCGCGCCTGCGCGACACAGCGCGCGCTGAACTCGAGCAAGGTTGCCTGTACGGCGCGCGGATCGGTTTCCGAGACTCCGTGGCGTGCCAGCCAGGCGGAATTGAACAACTCGCGGCCGGTGCTCTTCGGAGGTGGAGCCGCCAGAAACGGCTCGGCGAGCAGTCGCTTCAGCAGTGCGTCGTCCACCCGTCCCCCGGCGGCCCAAGCCCCGTCACGATCGATCGGTGTGCCGAGGTGCCGCTCGGCCCACATGTCGAGCAGGCAATTAGCTGGCCCGCAATCGAAGCCGAGAATTGCGCCCTTGCCCGATAGACAGGTGATATTCGCGATTCCGCCCAGGTTGAGCACGGCACGCGAGTCATCAGGGTGGCCGAAGGCATAGGCGTGGAATGCGGGAGCAAGCGGCGCGCCTTGACCACCTGCCGCCACGTCGCGGCTGCGGAAATCGGCGACCACGCGGATGCGCGTGAGCTCCGCGAGCAGGGCGGGATTGCCGATCTGGACCGTGTAGCCGCGCTCGGGGCGATGGCGCACCGTCTGTCCATGGCAGCCGATCGCGCGCACGGCCTCGCTGGCGACTCTCGCACGCGAAAGCACTTCGGCGACGGTCAGCGCGTACTGCTGCGCCAGCGCATTGCCGAGCACTGCCGCCCGATCGATCTCGTCTGGCCCGGGGCTATTCAGCGACAGGAGCGCTGCGCGCAGGCTGGGTTCGAAGGCTCGGTGTGCGGTGGCAACCAGATCAGGACGGCCGGGGCCGAAATCGACCAATGCCGCGTCGACGCCATCCACGCTGGTGCCCGACATCAGGCCGATATAGAACTCGCGGCTGGGCACGATGCTCCGCGGCGCCCCGTAGCCCTATTCCAGCAAAGCGACGGTGCTGGTGCTGAGCAGATCGAGCTGTGCGATGAGCGGGGAAGCGTACCGCCGAAATTCCGGCAGCTCGCTCGATGGAACCGGGACCGCCGCCGGCAGGGATACGGCAAGGGGATTACGCGCTACACCTGCGATGCGAAACTCGTAATGCAAATGCGGGCCGGTTGCCCAGCCTGTGTGCCCGACGTAGCCGATCACGTCGCCCTGCTGGACGCGAACCCCGCCGTGGATGCCGCGCACGAAGCCCCTGAGGTGCCCGTATAGCGTGCTGTACTGGCCGTTGTGACGGAGGATGACGGCATTGCCGTAGCCGTCCTTGCGCCCCGCGAATTCGACCACGCCGTCGGCCGTAGCGCGCACCGGAGTGCCCTCCGGAGCCGCGAAATCCACGCCGGTGTGCTTGCGCCAGGTATGCAGGAAAGGATGCTCGCGCATGCCGAATCGCGAGCTGATGCGGGTGAACACGAGCGGCGCTCGCAGGAAGGCCTTGCGCAGGCTTTGGCCATCGGGGGCGTAGTAGCCGCCCTTGCCTTGCGCGTCCACGTAGTACACCGCGCGATAGCTCTTGCCCCTGTTTACGAACTCGGCGGCGATCACGCGCCCCGCCCGCACCGGTCGCCCCGCGAGGTAGTGCATCTCGTATACGACGGAGAAGCGATCGCCCTTGCGTAGCTCGTGATAGAAGTCGATTTCACCACCGAACACATCTGCGAGTTGAATGGCTACGCTGTCGGGGATGCCGGCAGCGTCCGCCGCACCGAACAGCGACGAGCGGATTTCTGCCGAACGTACCAAAGTGCTCGTTTCGAACTGCGCCGGCTCGTCGACGACGCGGAATTTCTGCTCGGCGGGGACGATGCTGCGTAGCGTATCGGCCCCGTTCAGGTAGCTCAGGCTGAGCAGCTCGCCATCGCCTTTCACCTTGGCCGTTACGGTGCTGCCCGGGCGCAGCAGCTGCAATGTGCCCAACCGCAGCAGCCGGCTCGTCTCCTCGTCCTCGACCCCCAGCTTCCGAAGCAGCGTCGCGAGCGTTTCGCCGCGCTGAAAGCGCGTCTCCCGCACATACGAGGCAGGTGCGGGTTGCAGAGCACTGGACGGGATGGGTATTTCCTCGGTCACCGACTCCCCGTAGACGGCGCTCGCCGGGGGGGCCGGCGTGATGGTCGCGAAAGCACCCACGACGCCGGATAACGCGAGCGCCAACAGCACGGCAATACGCGTCATACTTGTACGGGCGGAGAGAACGGGCTCTGTCACGATCGCGTCTGGTGTTCCGTTTCGGGCTAAAATCCGTGCTCTTTCAGATGCCTGCCGGTTTTTCTTCAAAGACCGGCGCAGTCTAGCAAAGTTTGCCCATGATGCAAAACAATAATGTCTCAGCCGGCAGAGCAGGCATGGCATCCGTCGACAAGGCGATGGAGCTCATCAAACGCGGCTGTGACGAATTGCTCGTCGAGGAAGAGCTCGCGCGCAAGCTTGCGACCGGCCGGCGCCTGCGCGTCAAGCTTGGCCTGGACCCGACCGCGCCCGACTTGCACCTCGGTCACACCGTGGTCATCAACAAGCTGCGGCATTTCCAGGAGCTCGGCCACCAGGTGCAGTTCCTGATCGGCGACTTCACCGGGATGATCGGCGACCCCACCGGGAAGAATCAAACGCGCCCGCCGCTCTCGCGCGACGACATCGCGCGCAATGCGGCGACCTACCGCGAGCAGGTATTCAAGATTCTCGATCCCGAAAAAACCGAGATCCTGTTCAATTCTTCGTGGTCGGACAAGCTCGGTGCCGAGGGAATCATCCGGCTTGCGGCGCGCTACACCGTCGCGCGCATGCTCGAGCGAGACGATTTCGGCAAGCGCTTCCGGACCAACCAGCCGATCGCGGTGCACGAGTTTCTCTATCCCCTCATGCAAGGCTACGACTCGGTGGCGATGAAGGCCGACGTCGAGCTCGGCGGGACGGACCAGAAGTTCAACTTGCTGGTTGGCCGCGAGCTGCAGAAGGACTACGGCCAGGAACCGCAGTGCATCCTGACGATGCCGTTGCTGGAGGGACTCGACGGAATCAACAAGATGTCGAAGTCGCTCGGCAACTATGTCGGCATCGCGGAATCTCCCAATGAGATCTTCGGCAAGCTCATGTCGATTTCCGACCAGCTCATGTGGCGCTACATCGAGCTGTTGTCGTTCGAGCCGATGACGACCGTGCGTGCCTGGCGGGAGCGGGTCGCCGGCGGGCGCAACCCGCGCGAGATCAAGGTGCTGTTCGCGCGCGAGATCGTCGCGCGGTTCCATGGCGCGCGCGCGGCCGAGCAGGCGAACGAGGAATTCGAGCGACGCTTCCGCCATGGCGAGCTGCCCGAGGACATGCCCGAAGTGACGCTCGAGGCTCCGGAGGAAGGCCTCGTCATCCCGCAGCTGCTCAAGCAGGCCGGCCTGGTGCCGAGCGTATCGGAGGCAGTGCGCATGATCGAGCAGGGTGGAGTGAAGCTTGACGGCGAGCGCGTGTCCGACAAGGCGCTGCGCGTGGCGCGCGGGCGCAAGGTAGTGGCCCAGGTCGGCAAGCGCAGGTTCGCCCGCATCGCGCTGCGCTGAGAGGCGAGGCATGGCCGAGGCTCAGCAATACGAGATCTATGCCGTCAAGTACGCACGCCACGAGCGTCGCGCAAGTGAGAACTTCATCGGAGGTGACCCGCACGACGGGCCGATGCCGCTCGATTACTTCGTCTGGCTGGTGCGCAATTCCGAGCGGGCGGTCGTCGTGGACACCGGCTTTTCCGCCGCGACCGCGGCGCGCCGCCAGCGCGAACATCTGCGCTGCCCGACGGAGGGCCTGCGATTGCTGGGCGTCGAGGCAGGCGCGGTGCGCGACGTGGTGATCACCCACCTGCATTACGACCACGTCGGCAATTTCGACCTGTTCCCCGCCGCGACCTTCCACTTGCAGGACGAGGAGATGCGCTACGCGACCGGACGGCACATGCGTAGCGGGGTATTCAGCGGTGCGTTCGATGTCGAGGACGTCGTGGGCATGGTGCGCAACGTCTACCGCGGGCGCGTCCACTTCCATGACGGAGACGCCGTGCCTTTCCCCGGCGTCTCGCTGCATCGCATCGGGGGACACACGATGGGCCTGCAAGTCGTGCGCGTGGCCACACGCCGCGGCTGGGTGGTGCTCGCCTCGGACGCGAGCCACTTCTACGCGAACATGGAGCAGGTGCGCCCTTTCCCGATCGTCTTCTCGGTTGCGGACATGGTCGCCGGGTACGAGCGCCTGCGCGCGCTGGCCGAATCACCGCGGCATGTCATTCCCGGCCACGACCCGAAGGTGATGGAGCGGTATCCGGCGCCGCGCAAGGATCTCGAGGGCATCGTGGCCCGGCTCGACTGATGGTCCTTCTGTCACGAGGTTGACACGGCGCTTCGGCCGTATAAGATCGTCTGCTTTGTCGCTGTTGTCGCGAGAATTGGAGGAGGAGAAGGAGGGAGGAGACGATCGGGAGAAGGGCAACGTGAGGCCACAGGGCGAGACAATGCCCCTCAAGAACAAGAAGCTCCAGCGCCGCGGACCCGCTGAGCGGGGCGGCATGATTCGACGCCGGGACTCGATCCCGGCGTTTTTGTTTTGCGTGCCGGGATCGTGCTAAAAGCGGGCATGCACTACGACTTCGATGCACCCGTAGATCGCGCCGGCACCTGGAGCTCGCGCTGGGACCGGTATCGGGGTCGCGACGTGATTCCCCTTTGGGTCGCAGACACCGATTTCCGGGCACCTCCGGCCGTGCTCGAGGCATTCGCCAGTCTCATCGAGCATGGGGTGTTCGGCTACACCAGTCCGCCGGATGAATTGCGTGCCGCGATCGTCGCCCGCATGCGGCGCCTGTACGGCTGGCCCATCGAGCCCGGCTGGATCGTCTTCCTGCCCGGCGTGGTGCCGGGATTGCATCTCGCCGCGCGCCATCTCGTGCCACCCGACGGTCACGCGCTCGTGCCGACGCCGATTTACCATCACTTCAAGCGCGCGGTCGAGCATGCCCCGCGCGCCCATGCCGACGTGCCGCTCGTCCTGTCCGAAGGGCGCTGGGTGTTCGACGAGGACGCGCTCGGTGCGGCGCTGCGACCGAACAGTCGGCTGTTGTACCTGTGCAATCCGCAAAACCCGGGGGGCACGATCTTCACGCGCGGCGAGCTCGCCCGGCTCGCCGAGCTCGCGGTGCGGCGCGATCTCGTCGTCTGTTCGGACGAGATCCACGCGGACATCCTGCTCGATCCCGGGAAGCGCCACGTGCCGATTGCGAGCCTCGCCCCCGAAGTGTCGCGCCGGACGGTGACACTGATGTCGCCGAACAAGACGTTCAACGTGCCGGCCGCCGGCTGCGCATTCGCCATCATCGAGGACCCGGCGTTGCGGCGCGCGTTTTCGATCGACCACCACGCCACGGTGCATGATCCCTCGGTATTCGGGTACGCCGGCGCACTCGCTGCCTACCGCGGCGGCGAAGAATGGCTCACGGCGCAGCTCGCGTACCTGGCCGGGAACCGCGACTTGGTCGAAAGGGAGGTGGCATCGATGCCCGGTCTCGAGCTCGCGCACGTCGAAGCGACCTATTTGGCCTGGATCGATGCCTCGGCGCTCGGCCGCGCCGATCCCCAGGCTCATTTCCTCGATCACGGAGTGGCGCTCTCGCCTGGAGCGCAGTTCGGGCGAAACGGCTTCGTGCGGCTCAACTTCGGCACCCAGCGTACGCGGCTAGCCGAGGCGCTCGCGCGCATGCGGCACGCTGTGCAGGCCGCCTAGCGCGAGCCGCGTCGAGTGCGGACGAGCGATTGCGCGCGCGCGAGCACGCGGTCCAAGTGCGGATCGCGCACGCCGAGCTCGTGCATGTGCGACATGGTGCGCGCCAGATACTCGAGGTTGTGGCCGCGCTCGCCGGAACACCGCGCCACGGTCCTGGCAGCTTCCGCGAGCCCCAGATCGCCGGCGAACTGCGGGTGCGCGGTGTCCGCGACGAATGCCAACGCGCGCAGCGTCCTGCCGCCCGTCCGTGCGACGACGCGGCGCGCCATGTAGACGCGGTTCCTCATTTCCCGATGCCAGAGGTACTCGAGCACCTCGCGCGCTTCGGTGCGCGGTACGCAATACACCAGGCCCCAGCACGACCCGCCGCGGCACAGGCCCATCACCAGCCCGGGACGCTGAGGGGTGCCGCGGTAGCGGTGCGAATACACGCACAGCGACCGGTGGTAGCCGAGCACGAACGCGGCGGACCGAATCCGGTAGGCGAAGCCCGGTGACCACATGAGCGAACCGTAGCCGAACACCCACAGATCGCCTCGGCGCCCGGAGGGCAGGAACTGCTGGAATTCGCTTTCCGCGCTCACGACGTGCGCAATTATAGAATCTGTGTGGCCTCTGCTATCTTTGCCGCAATGCGCAGCTTGCTGATTGCCTGTGTCATGTTGCTTGCGCCGCTGGTCGCACAGGCGCAGACGCCGGCGCTCTCGCTACCCGACCTGCAGGGCAGGATGCACCGACTCGCCGACTACCGCGGCAAGGTGGTTTTGGTCAACTTCTGGGCGAGCTGGTGCGCCCCCTGCCGTGCCGAAATGCCTTCCATCGAAAGCCTGCGCCGGGAGTTGCGCGGCGAGCCGTTCATCGTGCTCGCCGTGAACGTCAGCGAGGACGCGCGCGTTGCGGGCCGCTTCGCCGAGCGAGCCGGTATCGGCTTCACGGTGCTGCTCGACGGCGACAGCAAGGCGGCGCACGCGTGGGGAGCACGGGCGCTGCCGACCACTTTCATCGTCGGCCCCGACGGGCGGGTCCGCTACAGCCACGTCGGCGCGCGCGACTGGTCGGACGAGCGCGTCCGGGAGACGATCGAAGGATTGATGACGCGGCGGCCGCTAGAGACGGCAGCCGGCTATTGACGCGGATCAAGGCGGGCACACCACCGCAGCCTAGGCTTTCATAATGGCCGACGAGACGATACCGGACGAATCTGCCGTGTGGGACGCGCTGCGCGGGGTCTCGGACCCCGAGGTGGGCGAGAACCTCGTCGACCTGGGCCTGGTGTACCGCGTAGTTTGCGCGCCGGGCAGCGTGCAGGTCGACCTGACCATGACTTCGCCCGCTTGTCCGATGGGCGGCGCCATCGCCGAGGAAGCCGAGCAGGCGATCCGTGCGGCCTGCGCGCAAGCCTGCGAGGTGCACGTGCGGATCGTATTCGATCCGCCCTGGACTCCCGAGCGCATGAGCGAAGAAGTGCGCCAGCGCTTCGGCTGGTAGCGCGGCGATGCGCGACCTTCCGCCATCCGCGCGCGCGCCGCTGCTGATTCTGGGCTTCGTGGCGCTGGTCGCCGGCGTCGCCGGCGGACTGGTACGCCTCGGGTTCGAGACGCCGGCCCCCGCCGCCGGAATTTCCTGGCACGGTGCGCTGATGGCGAGCGCCTTCTTCGGCACGCTGATTTCGCTCGAGCGCGCGGTCGCCATCGGACGCTCCTGGGCCTACCTTGCACCGGCCGCATTCGGCGCCGGCGGTATCGCGCTGCTGGCGGGCGGCACGCGGGCCGGTTTCGTCCTGTTCGCCGCGGGCGGTGTCCTGTTCGCTGCCGCCTCGGGCGCCATCTGGCTGCGCCAGCGGGCCCTGCATACGAGTGTGCTCGCGCTCGGCGCGCTCGCCCTGCTTGCCGCGAACCTCATCCTCCTCGCTGGAAGACCTCCCGAGGCCGCCGTGCCGTCCTGGATCGCGTTCTTCGTGCTCACGATCGGCGGCGAGCGCCTCGAGTTGTCGCGGCTTGCGCCGGTTCCGAAGGTGGCGCGCACCGCCTTCGGTGCGCTCGCCGCGGCGCTGCTCCTCGCCGCACTGCCCTTCGCGCCGCGCGTGCTCGGCGTGCTGCTGCTCTTGATGGCGCTGTGGCTGGCGCGCTACGACATCGCCACCCGCACGGTGCGCGCCGCGGGTCTTACGCGCTACATCGCGCTGTGCCTGCTGGCGGGCTATGCCTGGCTGGCGTTCGGCGGTGCTCTGCTTGCGCTGTCGGCCGTGGTCGGCCGCGAACCGTGGGATGCAGCGCTGCATGCGATCCTCCTCGGCTTCGTGTTCTCGATGGTGTTCGGGCACGCGCCCGTCATTCTGCCCGCGGTGCTGCGCATCGCGATTCCCTATCGCGCGGCGCTCTATGCCCCGCTCGCACTGCTGCACCTGTCGCTCGCGGTACGCGTTGCGGGCGATCTTTCAGCGAGCGCGCCGCTGCGCGCTGCGGGCGGCGCCGGAAGCGCACTCGCGATCGCGCTGTTCATCGTCACCGCGGCGACGCTCGCCCTGTCCACGTTGCGCAAGGAGCCATCATGAAGTCAGCCATACTCGCCGCCGCGCTCGTCTCGTTATCGGTGTCCGCCGGAGCGCAGGACGCTACCTACACGGTGAAGCTCATGACTCCGGAGACGGCGCTTGTCGCGGCGCAAGCCGCGCTCAAGCACTGCCGCGGCCTCGGTTACCAGGTGACCGTCGCGGTAGTCGACCGCAGCGGCATCGCGCAGGTCGTGCTGCGCGATCGCTTCGCCGGGCCCCACACCGTACGCACAGCCACGGGCAAGGCCTGGACGGCTGCGAGCTTCAGGACGAGCACCGCCGACATGGTCGGCGTGACGCAGGCCGGCAGGCCGGAAAACGGGGTGCGTCACCTGCCCGGCGTCGTGATGATCGGGGGAGGCATTCCGATCGAGAGCGGCGGCACACTGGTGGGCGCGATCGGCGTCTCGGGCGCTCCCGGAGGGGCGGAGGACGAGCATTGCGCCAAGGCGGGCGTCGAGGCGATTCGCGACGCGCTCGAGTTCTGAGCGCGCAGCTCAGAGCACCTTGCCGGGATTCATCAGTCCCTGCGGATCGAGCGCTCGCTTCAGCGCGCGCATGAGCGCGAGCTCGATATCGTCCTTGTGGCGGCGGATTTCCTCGCGCTTCAGCTGGCCCAGGCCGTGCTCGGCCGAAATCGATCCGCCGAGCGCGTCGACCACGTCGTAGACGATGCGGTTCACCTGCTCGCGGCGTTCCATCAGGGCCGCGGTGGCGGCCGCGTCGCGCATGCCAACGTTGAAGTGCACGTTGCCGTCGCCGATATGGCCGAAGGCGAAGATAGCGACGCCCGGGAATGCACGTGCGAGGGCCGACGACGCGCGCTCGATCAGATCGGGCACCCTGGATACCGGCACCGATACGTCGTGCTTCACGTTGGTGAACTGCGCCTCGGGGATCGTCTCGCGGATTTTCCACAGCGCCAACGCCTGGGCTCCGCTCGCCGCGAGTGCCACGTCGACGAGCGCGCCGCGCTCGGCGCAATCCATGAGCGCCCGCTCCACGAGCGCGTGCAGGGCGGCGTCCTCGCCGCTGTCGGCGAGCTCGGCGAGCACGTACCACGGGTGCGCGACGCCGAGCGGGTCGCGCGTTCCCGGCGCGTGCGCGAGCACCGCCTCCAGGCAGGGCCGCGAGATGAGCTCGAAGGCAGTGAGCCGCTCGCCCAGACGCGCGCGCAGGGAGGCGAGCAGCTCGACCGCGCGCGCGGGGCTCGCCACGGCGATCCACGCCGTGGCGCCGGCGCTCGGCTTGGGGTAGAGCTTCAACACGGCGGCGGTGATCACGCCGAGCGTGCCCTCGGCGCCGACGAACAGCTGCTTCAGGTCGTATCCGGTGTTGTCCTTGCGCAGCGCGCGCAGTCCGTTCCACACGCTGCCGTCCGGCAGCACGACCTCCAGCCCGAGCACCTGCTCGCGCGCGTTGCCGTAGCGCAGCACGTTCACTCCGCCCGCGTTGGTCGAGAGGTTGCCGCCGATCATGCAGCTGCCCTCGGCGGCAAGCGACAGCGGAAAAAGCCTGCCCGCCCCCTCGGCGGCCTGTTGCACGGTAGCGAGCACGCAGCCCGCCTCGGCAGTTACGGTGTCGTTCAGCGCGTCGAGGTCGCGGATGCGGTTCATGCGCGCGAGCGAGAGCAGGACTTCCCGCCGTGCGCCAGTCGGCACCGAGCCGCCGCACAGGCCGGTGTTGCCGCCCTGGGGCACCACCGCGACGCCCTGCTGCGCGCAGAGACCCACGAGCCGCGCGACCTCCGCGGTGCTCGCCGGGCGCAGCACGCATTCCGCGGTTGCGCGGTACTGTTTGCGCCAGTCGGTGAAATAGGGATCGGTCTGCTCGCGGCGCGTGAGCACCTGCTGCGCGCCCACCACCGCGCGCAGCCGCTCGAGAAATGCGTCCCGCGGCATCTGCGACATGGTCCTTGACGGCGATTTTGGCACACCTTAGTTTCGACCCATGAGACTGGTTCGCGCACTGCTATGCGCGCTGATCCCGCTGTGCGCGCAGGCGCAGACCGCTCCGGTGGTCGTGGGCGCAGTGCTGCCGCAAACCGGGGACCTGGCCGACCTTGCCTCCGGGTATCGCAACGGCCTGCTGTTGTGGCAGCAGGAGGTCAACGCGTCGGGCGGACTGCTCGGGCGGCGTGTCGAGCTGCGGCTGTTGGATGACCGCTCGGAGGCGAATCGCGACGGCTCCCTGTACGCGAGGCTTGTCACCGAGGACAAGGCGGACGTGCTGTTCGGGCCCTTCGGTTCGGCCGCGACTGTCGCAGCATCGGCGGTAGCGGAACGCAATCGCCGCGTGCTGCTCGATGCGACCGGCGCCACGCAATCGGTGCTCGGTGCAGGCCCGCGCTACGTGTTTCATGTCGCCGCGCCCTACGGTGCCTACGGCGAGGCGCTGCTCGGACTGCTGCGCGCGTCCGGCTACGCGAAGCTGTACGTGCTCGCGCGCGATGACCCCGCTTCGCGCGAGATGGCGCAGCGCTTCATCGCCCGCGCCCCGCGCTACGGGCTGGCAGCCGGTCCGGCGACGATGTATCCGGGCGCGGTGCCCGACTTCACGCCGCAGCTCACCGCGGCGCGTGCGAGCGGCGCCGAGGCGCTGATCGCTTTCGGCGGCGAAGGCGACGCTGCCGAGATGGTTAAGACCATGTGGCGCATGAAATACGCCCCGAAGCTGTTCTTCGCGCGCGGTGCGACCGACGCGCGCTTCGTGCGCGACGTGGGTCAGGACGCCGAATACACGCTATCGGTGAGCGCTTACCAGCCGGATTTCGCCACCGAAGGCAACGCGCTATTCGTAAAGGCCTATGCCGAGCGGTGGACCGCACCGCCCGATCTCGCGGCGGCGCAGGCCTACGCTGCCGGCCAGGTGCTCGAGCAGGCGGTGCGTCGTGCCGGATCGCTCGAGCAGGACAAGCTTGCGGCCGCGCTCGCGGCGCTCGACGGAGACACGGTGCTGGGACATTACAGGATCGACCCCTCGACCCGCGAACAACTGGGTGCCACGCCGGCCGTGGTGCAGATCCTGCGCGGCCGGCCGCAGGTGGTCTGGCCGAGGGAGCGCGCAACGGCGCACTGGCAGCTGCCGTATCCGCGCTGGGACGAACGCAAGCCGATCGAGTAACGGAGAATCGCGATGGCGCTGAACCGCTCGTTTCTATTTGCTCCGGGCAATCAGGCGCGTCGCGTCGAGAAGGCGCTGTCGCTCGACGCAGACGCGGTGATTCTGGATCTCGAGGACTCGGTCGCGGCGACCGACAAGGAAGCGGCGCGCGGGCCGGTCGCCGAGGCGCTCGCGCGAGCGCGCCGCGGCCGAGTGTTCGTGCGCGTGAACGCGCCCTCGACACCGTTCTGCTACGGGGACCTTGTCGCGGTGATCCGTGCGGGGCTGGACGGCATTGTCGTTCCGAAGATCGAGAGCGCGGCCGACCTGCACGCCGTCGATTGGCTGATGGCAAACCTCGAGCGCGAGTGCGGCCTAGCCCCGGGCTCTATCGAGCTGATGCCGATCGTCGAGACGGCGGTCGGCGTGCAGCGCGTCGACCGGATTCTGCAGGCGCGCAGCCTGCGGCCTTACGAAGGCCGCTGGCGCGTGCGACGCGTGGCGTTCGGCGCGGCCGACTTCGCAAACGACCTCGGTCTAACGCCCACGCTGGAGGAGGCCGAGCTCGCCGACGCGCGCGCGCGGGTCGTGCTCGCCTCGCGCGCGGCGGGAGCGGAGGGACCGCTCGACAGCCCGTGGTTCCACTTGCGCGAGCCGGAGGCCTTCGCGCGCGCGCTCGAGCGCAGCCGCCGCAGTGGATTCCAGGGCAGATTGTGCATTCACCCCGATCAGATCGACCCGGTGAACCGGGCCTACTCGCCGAGCGAGGCTGAAATAGCCAGCGCGGAGAAGATCGTCGCCGCTTTCCGGCAGGCGGAAGCGACCGGGGCCGCGGCGATCCAGGTGGACGGGCAGATGGTCGACTATCCGGTGGTACACCGCGCGCAGGCGGTGCTCGATGCCGCGCGCGAAGCGCGCGCCAGGCGCGGCTGACGCGAACTTGGCGGACCCCGCGCCCACGTTGCGCGCAGTCGCGCTACCGCTCGCGGCGACGCTCGCGGTGCAAACGCTGGTGGCACTCGCCGTGTACAGCGCTCCAGTGATGGCGCCGGTCGCCGCGCGCGCGCTCGGCGTCCCGCCCTCCGCGATCGGATATTTCGTTGCCGTGGTGTATCTGGGCAGCATGCTCGGCACGGTCACTTCGGGCGGATGGGTGGCGCGCTTTGGCCCGATCCGCGTGAGCCAGTGCGCGCTTGCGCTCAGCTGCGTAGGGCTCGCGCTCGGCGCGAGCGCCTGGCTGCCGCTCGTGCTTGCGGGCGCGGTGGTGATCGGCATGGGCTACGGTCCGGCGACGCCTGCCAGCTCGCACATCCTGCTGCGCGCCTCGCCGCCGGGCATGGTCGCGCTCACCTTCTCGATCAAGCAGACCGGCGTGCCGCTCGGCGGCGCCATAGCCGGACTCGCGGTACCGGCGATGATCCTGGCGCTCGGCTGGCGCGGCGCCACGCTTGCGATCGGCTTCGCTTGCCTGGCGGTCGCATTCGCGATCGAGCCGGTGCGCGCGCGCTACGATCGCGACCTGAACGTGCGCGTACCGATCTCGCTGCGCGCCATGCTCGCCCCGGTCGCGCTGGTGCTCGCTACGCCGCGCCTGCGCGACATGGCGCTCACCTCGTTCGTTTACGGCGGCGTGCAGATCACGCTGGTGAGCTACCTGGTCACCTTCCTCACCGACTCGTTCGCGATGAGCCTGGTGGTCGCCGGTCTGGTGATGGCGGCCTCGCAGGTGGCGAGCGTGGCGGGGCGCATCGCCTGGGGCGTGGTCGCGGACCGCCTGTTGAGGCGCCGCACGATGCTCGGGCTGCTCGGCCTCGGGATGGGACTTTCCGGGCTGGCGACGCTGGCGGCGGGCCCTTCCTGGCCGACGTGGCTGCTGTTCGCCTACGCGGCGGCCTTTGGCGCCACGGCGGTGGGCTGGAACGGCGTGTACCTTGCGGAAGTCGCGCATCTCGCGCCGCAGGGCCAGATTGGCGCGGCCACCGGGGGTTGCCTGTTCTTCACCTTTCTCGGCGTGGTCGTCGCGCCCCCGCTGTTCCACCTCGTTCTGAATGCGTCGGGCAGCTACGCAGACGCATATGCCGTATTCGGCGCCGCGTCGATGGTGATCGGTGCGCGGCTGCTGCTCGTGCGCCCGGTTTAGAATCGAGCGGCCATGCAACCCATTCCGGAGGGCTTTCGCCCGCTCGAGCGCGCGAGCCCGTTCACCAGCCTCATCGGCCCGCTCTACGAACGCCGCCTCGGCACGGAAGTATCGCTCGGACTGCGCATCGAGAAGAAGCACACCAACCGTCGGGGCATCTGCCACGGCGGCCTGCTCGCCACCCTCGCCGATAGCGCGCTCGGCCACGCCATGGGGGCGAGGACGGGCGGAAAGTTCGCGCTGGTGACCGCCAGCCTGACGATCGACTATGTCGGCAGCGCCAAGCTCGGGGACTGGGTCGAGGCGCAGGTCGAGGTGCAGCGCGTCGGCACGCGGCTGGGATTCGCCAACTGCTATCTGATCGCCGGCGAGCAGCGCATCGTGCGCGCCAGCGCGATCTTCGCGCTCAGTGCCAAACCCGCCTGAACCGGGCGCGCTGCGCGACGCGATCCTGGTGCACGGCCTGTGGATGCGCGGCCTGGTCATGGGGCCGCTCGCCGCGCGCCTGACGCGCGCCGGGTTTCGCTGCCACCTGTTCGACTACACCGGGCGCGCGCGGCCGCTCGCGGCGAACGCCGAGCGCCTGGCTCATCTCGCGCGCCAGGTCGGGGCTGCGCATTTCGTCGGCCACAGCCTGGGCGGCCTGGTGGTGCTCGATGCGCTCGCGCGCGAACCGTCCCTTCCGGTCGGGCGCGTCGCGCTGCTTGGCACCCCCGCGCGCGGCTGCTTCGCGGCGCGCCGACTCGCGCACTTCGGTCTCGGCCGCTGGCTGCTCGGCGAGAGCGAGGCGCTATGGCGCGAGGGGCGCACCGCGCGCTGGACGCGCCCCGAGCCGCTCGGCGTCATCGCCGGCACCGTGCCGATCGGCATGGGGCGCGTGTTCGCACAGCTGCCGTGCGTGAACGACGGCGTGGTGTGCGTCGAGGAGACGCGCATCGACGGCATGGCGGCCTGCAGCGTGCTGCCCGTGAGCCACAGCGGCATGCTGCTCTCGGCGCGCGTCGCGGAGAGCCTGCGCGCGTTCCTCGAGCTCGGGAGCTTTCCGCCGCATGCGCACTAGATGGCTCGGCTTCGCTGCGCTCCTCGCGCTGAGCGGCTGCGAGACGCTGTCGTACTACGCGCAGGCCGTCGGCGGGCAGTTCGAGCTGATGCGCAAGGCGCAGCCGGTATCGGAGTGGATCGCCGATCCCGCGACGCCTCCCGCGCTGCGCCAGCGCCTCGAGCTCGCCGAGCGCATGCGCGCGTTCGCCTCGCAGGAGCTCAAGCTGCCGGACAACGGCAGCTACCGCAGCTACGCGCGCCTCGAGCGGCCGTACGTCGTCTGGAACGTGTTCGCCGCGCCGGAGTTCTCGGTCGCTCCGGTCGAATCGTGCTTCCCGGTCGCCGGCTGCGTCGACTACCGCGGCTTCTTCGCGCGCGCGGACGCCGAGCGCTACGCGGCCGAGTTGCGCGCCAAAGGCCTGGACGTGTTCAGCTACGGCGTTCCCGCCTATTCGACGCTCGGCTGGTTCGACGACCCGCTGCTCTCGACCTTCATCGGCTATCCCGACTGGGAGCTCGCGCGGCTCATGTTCCACGAGCTTGCGCACCAGCTGGTGTACGTGAAGGGCGACACGACCTTCAACGAGTCCTTTGCGGTGACGGTGGAAGACGAGGGCGTGCGCCGCTGGCTCGAATCCGAGGGGCGCAGCGGGGAGCTCGCGGCGTTCCGCGAGGCCGAAGCGCGCAAACGCGCGTTCGTCGACCTGATCGAGGAGGCGCGTGCGCGGCTCGCCCACGTATATGCCGAGCGGCTCGTGCCGGACGCGATGCGCGCAGCCAAGCAGGCGGAACTCGCGCGTCTCGCCGGGCGCTATGCGGCGCTCAAGGAGCGCTGGGGCGGCTACTCCGGGTACGACCGCCTGATGGCGGAGCCG